>ERZ773168.2682-NODE-2682-length-13293-cov-3.935262_pt1 | contig 13293 bp, 13 predicted proteins | sample MGYA00511261_ERZ773168 | MGnify/ENA primary metagenome ERZ773168 (study PRJEB29015, sample SAMEA2737855) | human gut metagenome | biome: human gut; feature: human-associated habitat; material: faeces | place: China | collected 2012 ... | reverse complement strand
ATGTTTTTATATTTGTGCCAGTGGCGATAATGATTGCATCGCATATATTATACAAACGAATAAAGTCAAAATTATTTTACATATTATCGTTTGTAATATTAGCAGGATGTATGGGTGCGTTTTGGATAAATGGAAATGTTACAAAAAACATATTTTTATACAAGCCGTCTTATGGTTGCATTGTGTATTTGATTATAATGATTGTAGCAGCAGTAGTTATGCCATTTACCAGTGAAAATGGATTTTTTGGAATTAGAATTCAGCAAACAATGGATTATCCTGAAGTTTGGAGGAGGACACATATATTTACTTCTGTATTGTTAAGTTTTGTAATTTTGCCAACAATTATTTCAATAAATCATGTTGAACAGACTTTAAGTTTTGTTATCTGTAATATCTTTTTGATTGGGCCGTTGATAATAGGGATTATTTACGCTGTAATTATTACAATACCAATTGAAAAAATAGAGAAAGAACAACTTGCAAAAGAACTTGAAAGGCAAATCAAGAAAGAGCAGGGATATCGTTAGAGAATTTTCACAATAATGTTAACAGAGAAAGTTAGAGAATGTCTATGGATGAATTATATTTCTATGATTGTAATTTAAATATAAAAAGTTTCGCAGGAATGTTGGAAAATCCAACACAATGCTATAAATTCTTTTGGCTTGATTCCATAATGCAGTTGGTTGCAAGAGGAGAAAATGAGTTTACATTTTTGGAAGTTTTTGCGGGCATGATAGCGGATGCATGGTAAAATCCGCCATCATTCAATTCTTCTATTTTCCCATTCTTATGATTGTGCATCCAGCTCATCGAGCGGCACATTCAAAGTCTCTGTTCCCGGCACAACAAAGCGGCCGTTCACAATGATGTCTTCCATCGTTCCATCCCTACGGATTACCGTAATCCTTCCAAGCTCATCGTACGGGATTGTAATATCCGTATGACAGTTAAAGTATGCCTTGGAGACATCCTCCTTGCGGAGCAGCGAAATCTCGTTGTCCCTTGCAACGATCGCCTTTCCATCCGGATTGTAAGTGATATTATCCTCATCGTATGTGTAACAGGTATCACCCACTGCAAAATGCGGACCGGTCTTCTCCGCAATCAGAATCGGCAGCTTATCCGCAATATCGAATTTTCTTGCCATCACATATGCAGTCGTGTTGGTTCCGATCGCAAACTCTCCCATCGGAAGTGTCTTGTGATGGAACAATACATTATCCTCAATATACTTGCGGTTCTCCTCCTCGGAGCCGAAATTCGTGCAGGTATATGCTGCAATGCGTCCATCCTCAAAATCCAGTTCCAGATTCTTATAATTCAACTCTTCCAGATAAACCTGGGTGACGTGAAGCTTACCTTGTGTCCCCTGTAATACCGGGGAAGTAAACACTTCTCCGACCGGAATATTTACATCCGCCACACAGTTCTCGAACGCGGTCTCCTTTGCTGGATCAGAAAGCGGATAGATCTTCACATACAGATCCGTCTTGTTTCCGTTTGTTCCCTGGATATGAACGCAGTCCGCCGTATCCAATACGTCAATGATCTTCTGCTGCATATCACGATACTGTACATAGTCAAGCGTGTTGATGCGCACCGTCTCCGCAAAGATTTCACTGTAGCGGTCTCCGATCGCCGGAACCGGATACGCGATAATCGTAAAGCTGCGCTCCTCACCGTGAATATATTTATTGATCAGCTGACTGACCTCACTTCGCTCATACACCGACAACTGCTGCTGACGATCTGTGTACTTCACATTCTGCGCCTTCTGCTCCGGTGCAAAAGGCTCCGTACCGAAGATATCAATAACCGCCGGTCCACCGTATCCCGGTGCGATCTCCTTAAGCTTCTCCCATGTGCTGCGATCCACTTCCAGACGCCGCTCGATAAATGGCTTATCCAGCCACAGACCACGGTCTTCCTTGTGATCATACTCATACTGCTGATTTGCGATTGCACCATAATATCCGATCTTGTGATGCTCTCGCTTCGTGATCACACTGGATGCTGCACGGTAAATGACAGGCTTTAATCCCATCTTACGGAAGTTCTCGATTGCAAGGCAGATCACCCGCTCAAATCCCATCGGATAGCGGATTTCCACCACATTCTTCAATGAAATATCCTTATTACAGGTTGCAAATCCGATACGATAACCTTCCGTAAACGTATCCGCCATACTCTGCATCTCTTCGTCGGAAAATGTATTTAAAAAACGCGCAGACTCGATCTCATCCCTTCCGATGCATCTTCCGTACCGGTACAGATAAGATGTTTCGGACAAATCCGCATCCATCACAATCGTGCGCTCATAGTCATATTCCGGCATGATCATACGGCGAATGCTCAGTTCCTCAAACACCTCCGTATTGTCATGCATGAAGGAATATACAATACTTTTCAGTTCTTTATCACTTAAATCTGCCTCATCCTCAAAGCAGTTATAGATTTCCACGAACAATTCTGCATAAAGGCATAAACTTTCCAGGTTTCCCTGCGCGCACTCCGGTGCGATTCCATGAAATCTTGCAGATAGCATCGCAAGAATCTGTCCGTATTCCTCTCCCAACTGCGCGCACGCATATGCAGGATTTGCAAAACTCTTCGCATATCCTTTCGGCTGCACATCCGCATAAAGCTGCTCCTTAAGAACGGCTCCATCCGTCTCCGTAATCTGTGCAAGCGTTCCGTCTAATGCCTGATCTGACAGTTTCCGCAGCGTCAAAAGATACTCTGCCGCTCCGGTAAAGTAAGCACGGTACGGCTCCGCAACGCTTGATGCTTTGTCCGATGCAATCCCTCCGATGCGCTCCATCACAAGTTCTAAGCGTTCTTCCACCAATTCGTTGGACTCACGATATAATTCTTTGTAACTCATAAAATATACACTCCCATCGCATAGGTGCCGATCCAGCATCCCATGCTGATTATTGCAAGTCCCAGACCAAGTCTCGGGAACAGCTTAAATGAATCTTCTTCCCTCAGGCTGCCTGCAGCGATCACAAGCGTGATCACCGATACAAGCATCGCCATTACACCAGCGCTTCCGTAATACATAGACAGTTTTCCGTCTGCACGGAATGCAAAGTGAATAAAAACAATATATAAAACCAATAGCGCCGCTGCAAGTCCCGTTGCCACCATTCCCCGCTTGGAATGGGTCTTCTCCGTAAACTTGTAGGAGCTGTGTCTTCTTCTTCGGTTTCTCATCTGTTATCTATCCTTCCCGTTTCATCCATTTTTGAAACACAAAATAAATCATTAATCCAAACAGACCTCCAAGTGTGTTTAGAAAGAGATCATCCACATCAAAGCAGCCGATCTTAAACACAAGCTGGATCGTCTCAACAAGAAGGCTGACAATAAAGCAGTTCAGCACAACGAGAATCTTTCTTCGCTGCCGATCACTGAGAAGCGGCTGCAGGAATCCCATCGGCATGAACGCAATCACATTGCCGAATACATTGATAAAGAATGCCCTATTTCCAAGAATATAACGATACCGGTAGAATCTCTTAATCTCCCGAAATAATGCAAGATTGTAACGATATTCTACCGAAGTTCCCGTTCTGCCGAATCCTTCCGAGAAGAACAGAAAATAAAAAAGCAGGCACAAATACAACACGTACAGTATCGTCAATATTCTCTTGCGTGGCTTAGTGACAGCCATACTGCTTGTAGTATTCGTCGATCGCAGCTTTAATTGTATCGTCGATCACAACTCTTCCCTGACACTCTCTGTCATACAGATGCTCTACAACTTCTTCCATCGTAACGATTGCCTTACCCTCGAAGCCATACTTCTCATGGATCTCATCGAGCGCGCTCATCTTGCCACCCTGTCCAACTTCCATACGGTTTAAGCTGACCATCAGTCCAACGATTGTGACATCCGCAGCCCCGCGTACCTTCGGAACCGTCTCTTCCATTGATTTACCGGATGTTGTAACATCCTCGATCATTACAACACGATCTCCGTCTCTTAAACTGCTTCCAAGGAAGCCTCCTTTGTCTGCACCATGATCCTTTGCTTCCTTACGGTCGCTGCAGTAACGGACTTCTTTACCGTATAATTCACTGTATGCGATTGCAGTAACAACAGCAAGCGGAATACCCTTGTAAGCAGGTCCGAACAATACGTCAAAATCATCCCCGTAATTATCATGAATGGCCTTGGCATAATACTCACCGAGCTTCTTAAGTTGTGAACCGGTAACATACGCTCCCGCATTCATAAAAAAAGGCGATTTTCTTCCGCTTTTCAACGTAAAATCGCCAAACTTGAGCACATCGCTCTCTACCATAAACTCTATAAATTCACTCTTGTAAGCTTCCATTATTTTCTGATCCTCCTATATTCATTGTCCCTCATTGACGCATAGACATTTCCTATTCATCTTAGCATATAATAATTCTATTTTCAACGCAGAAATAAGCCATTTATCCGGCTTATAAAATTTGGTTCAATAAGCTTATTACTTTTTTAAAATTATCTGTAACCCATTTTTTATACGGATATCCATTATTTAAAAAGGTCACCTGATTACTATATGTAGTAATTTGGTCATTTCCTTCTGAATCTCCAATTTCATCAAAATCTAGATTTGTATCTTCCGGTTGACCTTCTTTGTTTTCCGCATCCTTAGATGGAGTTTCTTCTCCGTTTTCCGGATTCTCCACGTCCTCAGACGGAGTCCCCGCGTCAGGATTCTGTGCTTCCTGCTCCGTCGTTGTATTCTCATCCTCCGGCACAGTGTCTGATTCATCCAATGCATACCGGTTTCCCAAATGTGTAAGAGGATCACTATAACTCATCAATTGCAATTCTCGCACAAGATTTCTTCTTTTCAGCGATGAAACTAAGAAATGTCCCATAATCTGCAACATATTCGATGTAAATTCATATGAAACCGGTGTCCGGTTGCTTCATCGAAAATTACGGTGTGGTCGATCAGATCACGCAGATTGCTCACTCTGAAATTTTTCTCTTTATTTGAATCATCCACATTCCTATAAGATGTTTGCGTTAGTTCTTCTTCCATATATCTTACCTGTCTTGCCTTTCTCACTCCTCATATCGATTATAATACAGCTACCGCACCAATAGAGCACCCTTTTATATGCAAAAGGACGCCATACCAGCGTCCTTTTGTTTTGATTTATTAAATCAATATTTATTTTCTATCAAATCCTCACTATTGTACAGCACCTACTAATTCCTTAATATCATTCACATGATACTTTTCCATGTATTTTTTGATACCATCCACGATTTCCATGGTCGTTTTTGGGTTCACAAAGTTCGCTGTCCCCACCGAAATTGCAGTCGCTCCTGCAAGAATCATTTCGATTGCATCCTCAGCCGTCATAATTCCGCCCATTCCAATGATTGGAATCTTGATTGCCTGTGCCGTCTGGTATACCATGCGTACCGCTACTGGATGAATTGCAGGACCGGACATACCACCAGTCTTGTTTGCAAGAACGAATTTGCGACGATTTACATCGATCTTCATTCCGGTGATTGTATTGATCAAAGATACTGCATCCGCGCCTCCCGCTTCTGCGGCGCGTGCCATCTCTGTGATGTCGGTCACATTCGGACTCAGTTTCATGATGATCGGCTGCTTCGCGTACTTCTTCATCTCGCGCGTGATTGCCTCAACTGCCTTCGGATCCTGACCAAAGGCGATACCGCCCTCCTTAACATTCGGGCAGGATATGTTGATTTCCAACATATCCACCGGTTCATCCGCAAGTCGTTTCACAACTTCCACATACTCTTCCGTGGAATGTCCACATACATTGACGATGATCTTCGTATCATACTGCTTTAAGAACGGGATATCACGTTTGCAGAACAATTCGATTCCCGGGTTCTGCAGACCGACTGCGTTCAGCATTCCGCCATACACCTCCGCAACACGCGGCGTCGGATTTCCTGCCCAAGGAACGTTTGCAACGCCTTTGGTCGTGACGGCTCCAAGCTTATTTAAATCGGTAAACTCACTGTACTCTGCACCTGAACCAAACGTTCCGGAGGCTACAGTTACCGGATTCTTCCATTCTACTCCGGCAATATTCACTGACATATTCATTACAGTTCTACCTCCTTCGCATTAAACACAGGACCTTCCTTACAGATGCGCTTATTCTTTACGTTGGAATGTGCGTCCTTCTCTGTAGAATTGCATACACATGCAAGACATGCACCGATTCCGCATGCCATCCGCTCCTCCATCGATACATAACATTCCATGTTCTGCTCCTGGGCATACTCCTTCAAAGCGTGAAGCATCGGTGTCGGTCCACAGGCATAGATAACGTCTGCTTTCAGCCCAAGTGACTTAATTGCGTCAATGACATTTCCTTTGGTTCCTACGCTTCCATCCTCAGTTGCCGCAAATGCATCTCCCTGCTCCTTGAATTCATCAAAAAGGAATGTCTGCGCGTTGCGGTATCCCATAATCGTCTGGAACTCTGCCGCTCCCGAAGCCTTAATCTCTTTTGCGAGCTGCAGCATCGGCGGAACTCCGATTCCTCCACCGATCAGGAAAGCCTTCTTGCCCGGCTCTACGGTAAATCCGTTACCAAGCGGTCCCATAATCCTGATGGTATCTCCTGCTTCCAGTTTTGAGAACTCTTCCGTTCCAGTCTTCTCTCCGGTCACACGATAGACAAGACGAAGTGTTCCCGCCTCGCGGTCGATGCCACACAAACTGATTGGACGCGGAAGAAGCTTGCTCGCATCATCGCTGTATACCGATACAAACTGTCCCGCCTTTGCATGCGCAGCAATCTCCTTCGTCTGTAAAAGCAGATCAAAAATGCCATCTGCAATCTGTTTCTGTGAAACAACGGTTACATTTTCCTGAAATTTTTCACTCATGTTATTCTCCACGCAAATCGTGACTGCCTCCGCAGCCTCGATTTGTCAAAATATATTTTTCAAAATTGAAACACCATTTTTATCTTTACTTGGTTGCAAGCGCTCCTGCAATATCTGCGATCATATCCTGTACTGCAAGTCTGGATGCGTCCGCAAAATTCTCCGGTGTGATGCCCTGTTCCTTGTACTTATCCTGCTTGTAAGCTGCGATAATTCCGCGGGAAGAATTGATAATTGCTCCAAGTCCGTCTTCGTTGAAGAAGTGAACAAGATCCTTTCCCTGTCCGCCCTGTGCACCATAACCCGGTACAAGGATGAAGGACTTCGGCATAATCTTACGAAGGATCTTACCCTGCTCCGGATAAGTTGCTCCGACAACTGCTCCGACATAACTGTAGGAATCGCCCATGCAGTCTGCCCCCCACTCGGCAACCTTCTCACCAACGATCTCATACAGAGGCCGTCCATCGATCAGGCGGTCCTGGAACTCTCCGCTGGATGGATTGGATGTCTTAACGAGAATGAAGATACCCTTCTTCTCTTCCTTGCATACATCAACAAAAGGCTTGATTCCGTCTGTTCCAAGATATGGATTCACGGTTGCGAAATCCTCGTTAAATGTCGAATAACTCTTGCTTCCAATCTGTACTTTACCGAGATGTCCGGTTGCATAGGCTGCGGATGTAGATCCGATGTCTCCTCGCTTCACATCACCGATGACAACCAGATCCTTCTCGTGACAGTAATCAACGGTCTTCTGGAATGCCTTCACACCCTCGATACCGAACTGCTCATACATCGCAATCTGTGGCTTTACTGCCGGGATCAGATCATAGGTTGCATCTACAATTGCTTTATTATACTGCCAGATTGCTTCTGCGGCGCCAGCCGGCGTCTCACCGAACTCTGCGAAAGCGGCTTTCTGGATATGTTCCGGTACATAGGAGAGCATCGGATCGAGTCCAACGACGATCGGTGCATTTGTCTTCTTAATCTTGTCTACTAATTTGTTAATCATGGTATTTCCTTTCTGTCTCTTCTTATATGAAATACGATTCATTTTCTAACATGAATCCATCTTCATTCATCCATTCTTCTGTAATCGAATATCCATTCTTATCGTTTATAAAATTTGTATTTAATTTTCTCCATAAACAATGTTTCCATCACAGATAGTTACTTTCACACGTCCGGTGACTTCTCTTCCGTCAAACGGCGTATTTCTTCCCTTGGAAGCAAATGTATTCTTATCAATCTTGTAAGTCTCCTTCGGATCGAAGATTACGACATCCGCTTTCTTGCCTTTCTGGATATCTCCCTTGTCGATGCCGATAATTTTGGCAGGATTATAACTCATCTTCTCTGCCATCTGCATCGGTGTCAGATATCCTCCGAGCACTAGTTCCGTATAGGTCAGACATGCAGCCGTCTCAAGACCGACAATTCCAAACGGTGCCTTCTTCATAGAAGTATTCTTATCGTCAAAGGTATGCGGCGCATGATCCGTTGAGATAACATCCATAATGTTATCCCGAAGACCTTCCTTCAATGCCTCAACATCCTTTTTCGTACGAAGCGGCGGATTCATTTTGTAATTGGTATCTGCATCCGTCTCATGTGGAATCAGGATTCCGTTCTCAATCTGCGGAACGAACTTCTTGATATCATCAGAAGTCAGTGTGAAATGGTGCGGACATACTTCCGCACTTACATTCAGTCCCTCTTCCTTGGCAAGCTTGACCATCTTAACCGAGTCTTCCGTCGAACAATGACACAGATGAAGTTGCGCACCGGTCTCCTTGCTGAGCACAATGTCCCTGGCAATAATGACATCCTCAACCGAATTAGTGATTCCCGGCATACCGAGTTCCTTTGCTTTCTCATCCGCATTCATGACGCCACCGTGAACCATATTGATATCTTCGCAATGCGCCAGAACCGGAATTCCGTACTTTGCAGCCTCAAGCATACCCTCGCGATACACCTCAGCATTCATGACCGACTTTCCATCCTCGCTGATCGCCGGAATTCCTGCTTCTACCATTCCCTTGATATCCGCAAGTTCCTGTCCTTTCTGTCCCTTCGTGACCGCGCCAACCTGCAATACATGAATGCAATGTCCGCTCTCCGCTTTCTTATGCACATATTCTACAACATCTGCATTATCGACAACCGGCTTCGTGTTCGGCATCGTCAGCACCGTCGTATATCCACCGTGTGCAGCTGCCGACATACCGGTAAAGATATCTTCTTTCTGCTCAAATCCAGGATCACGAAAATGCACATGCATATCGATAAATCCCGGCATCACATAACATCCCTTTGCCTCAATCACGCGATCCATCTTGTCTACTTTCAAGTTTTTTCCTATCTCTGCGATCTTGTCCTCTTCAATTCTGACATCCGCAACCTCATCCATCTTCGTTGCAGGATTGATCACATGACCGCCTTTAATCAATATACCCATCTGTTTCGCCTTTCTCTATTCATAAATCATCACTTCGTCCGCGTTTTGACAGCGCCCGTCAGTTTACCCTCAATCGTATTACCTCCGCTCGTCTTGTAAGCTCTCACTTTATAGTAGTAAGTCTTCTTTGAAGACAGTTTCTTGTCCTGATACGAAGTCTTGGACGTTGTTGCAACCTTCTTATAAGTTCCGTTCTTGCTCGTTGCGCGGTAGAGTTCGTAACCTTTCGCTCCTGAAACCTTTGTCCAGCTCAGCTTTGCAGAATTCTTCGTACTTCCTGCATTCTTAACTTTCGCCACTTTGCCGATATTCGCACCGGACTTGTCCGTAAACGCCTTAATGCACAGATTACCAGTCTCAAAATTGTACTCGGCCTCTTCCGCCAGATCATGCCATCTTCCATTCTGATATATGAAACTTTGATCATAATCAATATATGCATTCGTCTGGAAAAAGGTTCTTATTGTGGATCGTTCAATGTCAATACCAACACCTGATTTTCCAAGTTCTACAACAACTGCGTAATTGGTTCCCTTCTGTAACGAGACAGCCTTCTTAAGCGGGATCGTATAATTGCCCTCATAAGTCGTGGTTCCCTTGACTGTTGCTGCCAATATTCCGCTGCGCGGATTGGATCTGTCCGCAAGATTCGTGTAAATCTTGATTGTATACGGAACATTTGTAGCTTCATTGATTGCAAGTGACACAGCACGAAGCTGTTCATTTTCAGCACCTTGTGCCTGAAATACATTCGCGCAGACCGGTGTATTCCATGTCTTGGCAACCAACGCACATCCATCATACTGATAATTGAAATCATAATTATCGGCCGATTCAAAATCAAGGATCCATGCGTCATCCTCAAGTCCCTTGTCATAATAGGAGATCCAGAAGTAACTCTTGTAATCATTGCCGGTCTGATCCGACCAGCTGTTGCGCACCAGCCAGGCTCCGTTGCCCTCCGGCTGCGTCTTGAAATTTGTCGCCGGGAAATCATCATCCCAACCGACAATATTGACCGCATGATCCGCCGTACTCTCTGTCGGGCAGTAAAATGTTGCAACACTGTCCCCCGTGCGGTCATAGTAAGCAGTCGTATCATACCGTCCCAGACTCTGTCCACTATAATAGGAAATTCCGGCTGCTCCATGCTCCATAATTTCTTTCTTTACATCCTGAGGCTGCTCATGAATATCTAAGATATAGACATTCTGAAGATGCGCCACATCCTTACTGAACGCATAAGAAGAATCCAGCACCTGGGTTGTCGCTGCCTTCTCATATGGCAGATCCTCCTCAGGAACCAATCCCTGCCACTGCAGCAATGCTCTTGTACAGAAATTCAGGTTTCCACCACTATCAAGATACCGAAACGTCTTTAACATATCCGCATAGGTCCCGCCGAACGGATCTTCTTCGTTATGATAAGTGTAATACGCCAGCTGCAGTTCACTGAGATCAATGCTCTTATTCGCAATCTTATTATCATGGATGAGATCAAATTCTGCGAGTCCAACCACAGAAAAAGCCCAGCATGTATTATATTTTCCCTGATCTCTCGTGCCCGGATATGTCTGTTGTAACACATCTACATCATATTGATACGCAGCGGGTATCGTCTCCGCCTCCGTACGCACCACAGGTGCCGAAGCAATCGTAACAACCGAGATTGCTCCTATGAAGATTCTTGAAACCAATCGATTCATGTATTCTCCTGTTCCAACGCGTCTGAAATTCATTCATTATTTCTGTAGTTCCAGCCGTCTCACAAAACCTTCCCCCCACGGTCTGACTTCAGACCGCGAACTTATAGATATTATAGAGTGCGAACGCCTCTACTGTCAACCAGACACGACAAAAGACAGAGACAAAATCCCCTCCCTTGGATTTTACCTCTGTCTTTGCTTGCAACTTATTTGGCAGCGATCACATCTGCCATATCATAATGTCCGGCACCTTTGCCATGTAAGAACTTTGCAGCCTCGACTGCACCTTTGGCAAACACTGCCTTGGAATATGCGGTATGCTTAAACTCGATAACCTCATCCTGTCCGGCAAAAATGACTTCATGCTCGCCGACGATGTTACCGCCACGTACAGCGGAGATACCGATCTCATACGGATCTCTCTTCTTTCTCTCCTGGCTTCTGTCATACTTGTAAGTATATGCCTCGTCCAAAGCCTCATTCATGGAATCCGCAAGTGCAAGTGCGGTCCCGCTCGGAGCATCTAACTTCTGATTGTGATGCTTCTCAACAATCTCCATATCAAAGCCTGCCGGTGCAAATACGGTCGCTGCTTTCTTCAGAAGCTCCATCAATGTATTGATACCGAGAGACATATTCGCTGACTTTAAGATTGCAACCTTCTCATATGCCTTCTCTACCTTGTCCAACTGTTCCTCCGACAAGCCTGTCGTACACAGTACAACCGGAATCTGCTTCTCCACGCAGTGATCAATCAGCGCATCCACTGCCTTCGCATTGGAAAAATCGATAATTACATCTGCCTCAACGTCACAATCCGCGAGACTTTTGAATACCGGATAATCGTTCTTGATTCCGTCATATGTGTCAATTCCTGCCACGATCTCGATGTCCGGATCCTGTGCACAGATGCCGGTGATACACTGTCCCATCTTACCGTTGCAGCCATTCATAATTGCTCTTGTCATCTATCTTATGTCCTTTCTTACTTTTATATGAAAGCCTTCACAGCATTCGCAAAACCGCTTGGATTTACAGGATGCCGTATGCCTTCATAACCTCTGCAAGCTTCACTGCGTTTGCCTCGCTCATCTCGCACAACGGGCTGCGAAGTGGTCCGACTTCCTTGCCCATCAGGTTTAATGCTTTCTTGACAGGGATTGGATTTACTTCTGAGAATAATGCATCCACAAGCGGAAGTCCCTCTCTCTGGATCTGTCTTGCAGTCTCAATATCTCCCTTAAAGAAGCTGTCACACATCTGATGAACCTTAGCAGGTGCCACATTGCTCCATACAGAGATAACACCGATTGCACCGATGGACATAAGCGGAACAACAAGTCCGTCTTCTCCAGAATACATATCAATCTTGCCATCTGTTAAGTACATCGTCTGGGAAGCCTGTGCAAGATTGCCGGTTGCCTCCTTTAATCCGACGATGTTCTCCTTGGTCTTAAACAACTCTGCAACGGTCTCCGGAAGAAGATTGCATCCGGTTCTTCCCGGAACATTGTACATGATGATCGGGCACTTGGTGTTGTCTGCAATCTGGGAATAGTGACTGATCAGTCCCGCCTGTGTTGCCTTATTGTAATATGGTGTCACAACAAGAAGTCCGTCTGCACCCGCTTCTTCTGCCTCCTGTGAAAGCTGAATGGCTGTACGTGTGCAGTTTGAACCGGTACCTGCCACAACCGGAACACGATGTTTTGTAAACTCGATGGCTGCCTTGATCACATCACGGTGTTCTTCCATCGTAAGTGTTGCGCTTTCTCCTGTCGTACCTGCAATTACGATGGCATCTGTACCACCGTCAATCTGCTGGTTAATCAGTTCCTCAAGTTTATCATAATTAACTTCCTCATTGTTCTTCATTGGTGTCACGATTGCGACTCCGGCTCCCTTAAAAATTGCCACTGTTTTATTCTCCTTTCTAAATAAAAAAACCAGCTCAAAACGAGCTGGTCAATCTAACCTTTTTTAGATCTGATAGCTCTCCATCCACGCTCATACGCTTCTGACAGTCATACGATTATTCACCGCATGCCCAAAAACCAGACTGCAGTCATCCGGTTCTTTCGGCGCTTTCCCCTTTTACCTGCATTCGACTGTGTCTGCCACATCCAACAGGCTACTCATGAATTACGCGACCTCTATCCCATGTATTTCTTTCATTCTACCACCACCGGCATAGTCTGTCAATCTATTTCTCCGGTGCG
>ERZ773168.2678-NODE-2678-length-13315-cov-5.131146_pt1 | contig 13315 bp, 11 predicted proteins | sample MGYA00511261_ERZ773168 | MGnify/ENA primary metagenome ERZ773168 (study PRJEB29015, sample SAMEA2737855) | human gut metagenome | biome: human gut; feature: human-associated habitat; material: faeces | place: China | collected 2012 ... | reverse complement strand
CGCTCTACCGACTGAGCCACAGCAGCATCACGTGACTGCTAACGCAATCACCGTGTTACATTCTATCAAAGGTATCTCACTTTGTCAATAGAATTATTTTAAATTATATATTTTTTTTGCACAATTCATTCATTATGCTTTCGGTGACCAGTCTGCGCATCTCTTCTGGGGGCATATCATTACCGATATGGTGGCACTGGTACATCAGATAGGAAATCATCCGGGCCAACAGCGCGTTGGTAATATAAGACAGCGGAATGTCCTCCCGCAGTTCTCCTTTCGCCCGTGCACTGTCTATGATCTGGCGGACCAAAAGATCCACCGGCCCGTTTTCCTTCTGTTCCGCTATCCGTTGCCGCAGAAGATTTCCCTCCTTGGAATGATCCGTCAGCAGATGCAGAAACGCCATGATGGCATCCACACACTGGGAATGTTCTTCCACCAGCAAAAGCATTCTGTGGATCTGGGTCTCCAGATCCGGACAGGTCTGAATCTGATGGGAAGCCTGCTCCGTTACTGTACGGATTTCATACAACAGGGCACAGACAATGATCTCTTCCTTGGAATCAAAATATTCATAAGCAGTTCCCTTGCCAATGCCCGCCAGCCCGGTGATCATGGACACGCTCATTTCCGAGATATCCTTGTCCTCCCGCAAAAGTGTGCTGACTGCCCGGTACATGGCGGTCACCTTGGGAGGCACCTGGTTCGGTGCCTCCAATCCGGTTATTTTACTCATTTTCCGCATCCCCCGTTTTTCCAGATCTTTGAGATTTTGCCAGCTTCTTAGCCGCTCTTCTCTCCTGTCTGCTCCGCTTATCGAAGATCAGATAGAAGGTCGGGATCAGGATCAGGGTCAGGATCGTGGAAGCCGTCAGACCGCCGATGATAACCAGTGCCATTCCCTGCATCATGACACCGTTGTCCCCCAGTCCCAGTCCCATGGGGATCATGGACAGGATCGTTGTCAATGTCGTCATCAGGATAGGACGCAGACGGGTACTTCCGGAAGCCACCAGCGCATCCTCAGTGGACATTCCCTCTTCCCGCAGCATATTTGCGGAATCCACGAACAGAATACCGTTATTTACCACAATACCCATCAACATCAGAAATCCCATCAGGGATACCATACTAATGGTACTTTGCGTAATGAACAACAGCAGGAAGGATCCGATCAGTGCAAAAGGAATACACATCATGACCATGAAGGAGAATCTGGGGGATTCAAACTGCATTGCCATCACCAGGAATACCAGGAATGTAGCTACCAGAATTGCCTGCAACAATGCCTGGAACTCATCGTTCATCATTCCCGTCATCATACTGTCTGCCGGGGTTACAGAATCCGGGAATACCGTGTGATCCACCAGATCGTTGATAGCATTCTGGGCATCAAATATCTTCTCGGAGGTCATAGTGGACGTCACGCTGACCTGATACAGACCGTCCTGCTTCATGATGGTCTCCTGACTCTGTGCGTAATTGATCTCTGCAATATCTCTTAACGGTACCACGGTGCCAAAAGAAGTATCCAGTCCCAGATCCATCAGCAGGTTCAGATCATCATAGCTTCCTTCCGGATATTCCAGCCATACCGCATACTCCGAACCATCATTGGTGATCGTCAACGGATTCATACCGCTTAATACGTTATGTATGGTCATGCCGACCTGAATGGGTGTCAGCCCGTACTGCATTGCCTTCAGAGGATCTACCACTACCTTGGCCAGCGTCGTAGAGTTGGCCAGAGAGTTTTCTGTCTTTACGACACCGTCAATCTTCTCGATCTCTGCCTGCAGGTCTTCTGCGGCCTGTGCCAGTTCTGCCCTGTCATTACCCTGTAAATCGATCTCATAGCTGCTGGTGCTCATCATGGAGCTCATACTGCTGCCGGAAGATGTTACCGTAACATCCATATCCGTCATACCGGCTGCAATCTCATTCCATTTATCTACTACCTGTGCTGTAGTCAGGGTTCTCTTCTTGATGAGATCTGCGGTAAGGGTTGCACTGGAGCCGCTGATGGATACGGAATAGAATTCCACATCCGGTTCCTCTTCAGCGATCTGTTCCCACAGCTTCAGTGCTTCATCCTCTTTTTCCAGTGTGGTACCGGAACGGAAATTCACCGTAACCGCCACGACTCCTTCATCCGCTGCAGGAATCAGCTCCATGTCCAGCGTTCCTGCCAGCAGAACCGTGCCGATCATCAGAGCCCCAGCCACACCAACGACGGTCCTTCTGCGCTTCATCAGCTTCCGCAGGATCTTCTGATACCATGTGGTAAATTTCTTCAACAGCTTATCGATGGGCAGGTTTTCTTTTTCCTTCGGTTTAAATACTGTGTAGAACAACGGTACCAGCATCATAGCTGCGATCAGGGATGCCAGCATGGCAAATACAATGGTGAATCCCAGCTGCTCAAACATCTGTCCGGACAGGCCCTTCATAGTGGCCAGCGGCAGATATACCACGATGGTGGTAATGGTGGAAGCGATAATAGAAGCCATCACTTCCTTCGTTCCCTCTAAGGCTGCCTGTTTCAGATCCGGCGTACTCTTCTGTCTTCTGAAACAACTCTCGATTACGACGATGGAAGAGTCTACCATCATACCGATGGCAATGACCAGAGAGCCCAGTGTTACGATGTTCATGGAGAATCCCATCATACTCATAAGGATCAGGGTCAGGAACAGGGAAATGGGCATGGAGGCTCCGACGATCAGGCTGGCTTTGAAATCACCGAAGAACAGGAACAGCACCGCCATGGTCAATACGACACCTAATAACAGGGTCTCTGCCACACTGGTCAGAGAGCTGATAATGGAGGAGCTGGCATCATAGGTGACCTCAAATTCAATGGCCGGGTTCTCCGCCTGGATCTGTTGTAATTTTTCCTTCACATCCCGGCAGGCATTTACCGTACCGGCACTACTTTTGTTCTTAATGCCGATGCTGACATTGTCCTGTCCGTTGTAACGGCTGATACTGGAAGCATCCTTGGATGCTGTGGTAACATTTGCAATATCCTGTAAGGTGATGACCTGTCCTTTGGTGGTCATCAGGGGTACTTCCCGCAGCTTCTGTACCGTATTGTACTCCATGGACGTCGCCACGCTGATGTCCTGACTGCCCTGGGTCACGCTGCCTGCAGGATAAGTAAAGTCTACGGTTCCCAGCATCTGTGCCACACTGGACATGGTCAGACCGTACTGCTTCATCAGGGTCTCATTGAGTTCTACTTTGATATAATCCTCGGAACCACCGGTGACGGATACCTGTGCCACGCTGGACAGAGATTCCAGTTCCGGTACCACGGATTCATTGACTACTTTTAACAGATCCACATCGCCGACTTCCACTGCGGAGATCGTCATGACATCCATACTGTTCATGTTCATCTCAATGATGGTAGGCTGATCCACGTCATCCGGCAGACTTAACTTCGCCGTCTCCATGGCCGCACGGAGATCGTTGTGACATTCATCAATATCCACACCGTATTCATAGGTGAACAAGACCATACAATAATTTTCAAAGGAATAAGAATTCACGGAATCCACACCGCTCAGAGTGGAACCGGAATCTTCAATAACGGATGCCACCAGTTCATCCACGCTCTCCGGGTCTGCACCGGGATAAGTAGCCATGACGATGAGCATAGGCATCTCAATGTCGGGCGTCAGTTCCATCTTGAATCCGAAAATGGAGCTGATGCCGAATACTGCCAGTGCCAGGAGCACCAGGAAACAGGATACCGGTCTTTTCAGAGCAAGCTTTGTCAAATTCATTCTGCTGCCTCCCCCTACTCTTCTGCCTTCACCGGTGCGGTGACTTCCACACCGTTCATAAGCTTGGGAGACCAGCTGGTGATGACGGTATCTCCGGGCTGTACCCCTTCAATGACAGAAATCTGTGTATCATCAAACAGATCCGTGGTCACATAGGTCTTCACGGCCTTGCCATCCACACATAAATATACATAAGAGCCGGTATTATCATAGTACACGGCATCATAAGGAATCAGTACCGCACTGTCGTTCGTATGATAGGTATCGGTCGTCAGTTTCACGGATACACCGCTGGGCAATGCACTGCCATCGGCATTTACCGCTGCTTTGATCTGGAACAGACCGGTCTGCTGATTCACTGCCACACCGATTTCGGTGATGCTGCCGGTGTAGCTGGTGGTTCCCCGCTCCACGGTCACTTCCTGCCCCATGGTCAGTGTATTTTTCACAGCTTCGCTGACCTGAAAAGTCACGGTCATCATATTTTCATTGGCAATGGTGTACGCTGGATTGCTGCTTCCGGCAATGCCGTTGACTTCCACTCCCTTGCTCTGGATTGTACCGGAGATGGGAGCCTTGACAGTGTAGTAGGATAATGCCAGTTCCGCACTTTCCACGCCCACATTTGCCAGCTGTTCACTGGTGGACAGCTGCTTCTTCGTATCCTCCAGTGCCTGTCCCTGGGACAATGCCTGGGAACGATCCACAATATTCATGCTGCTCTTTGCTGCATTGTATGCGGATTCCGCCTGCTGTAATCCAGCCACCAGAGAATTTCTGCTGGACTCCAGCTGTTTCTTCGTTCCTTTCAGTGTCTCGATCTGCGTCTTCATCTGCACAACACTTGACGCATTTCCGCCGCTCACACTGGATGACGCTGCTTTTATGGCATTCTCCAGCTGTGTAATATTTGCATTGCATGCGTCGATCTGATCTGAAAGATCATCATAGTTCTGGTCATAGGCATTTTTCGCCTGGACATACGCGATCTGTGCCTGATCATACCCGGACTGTGCCTGCACTCTGCTGCTATCCATCTGGATATTGGCGGATTCCTGCTGGGTGGTCAGGGCACTGTCTGCCTGCTGCCTTACATTGGCCGCACTGAGCTGTGCCTGTTCTAACTGCAGTTTTGCTGCAGAGTCATCGATTTTGAACAAAACATCCCCGGCATTGACCTGATCTCCCACCTCAAAATAAGTATCCGTCACTGTACCGGAAGCAAAGGGAATGACATAGACCATCTCCTGGGGAGAAACCGTTCCCACAAAGCTGTTCTGCAAGGTCAGTTTTCCGGTCTGGGCCTGCTTCATATCCACGACTACCGCAGAAGTCTCCACAGCATCCTGTGCCCCATTGCTGCCGCAGCCTCCGAGCAACAGACTGCCTCCCATCAACAACGCCATTCCGACGCTGCAATTTCTTTTCCATGTATTGTGCATGATCTTTTCGCCTTTCTGAAATATGTGTAACTATTCAGAGCCAATGGGCGAAAGTAACCACCATGAGCAAATAACATGCAGGCATGTTATTCAGTACAGCCTCGCAGAGGCGGTTTTGCGAATGTGGTTCTGAATAGTTATGAATATGTATTTGCTTTATTAACCGACCGGCCGGTCGGTCAGCATTTGCAGTATACTCCTATGCCGGGTTTTAAGTCAATATTCCAACTATGCAGATTCTATTAAAAAACTATAAAAAACACATTCCTGAAAAATTTTTTCAAGAATGTGTTCTCTTCTCTCATTATTTTGCATCACACCAGTCTCCGGATTTTGCTCTTCAGACGCTGTAAGGCATTGTCCGTAGATTTTTCGTCTCTTCCCAGCACCTTGGCGATCTGGGTATAGCTCATTCCCGTCAGGTACAAATCCAGCACCTGTTTTTCAAAGCTGCTGAGTTCTGTCTCAATAGCTCTCTCCAGATCTTCCACCCGCTCCTTGTCCAGGAACAGTTCCTCCGGACTCATCTGGGTTCTGGCCGCCAGAGCCTCAATAAGATTTTTCTCCTCATTGTCCGTGCCCTCGCTGCTTCGCTCATACAGAGATACATAGCTGTTGAGCGGTGAGTGCTTCAGGCGCTTGGAGGCCTGCACTGCCGTGTACATCTGTCTGCTGATACACAGATCTGCAAAGGTATAAAAGCTGGCATCTCTGCCGCAGTCATAATCCCGCACTGCCTTGAACAGCCCGATCATCCCTTCCTGGATCAGATCTTCGCTGTCTCCGCCCAGAATATACATGGATTTTGCCTTGCTTCGCACCAGATTTTTATACTTGTCGCAGATGTAATCCATCACCTGTCTGTCACCTTCCCGCAGCTGGTCGATGAGTTCTTCATCCGTCATCTCTTCATATTTGAAATGCTCTGCCATGCTTTCCCCTTTTTTCCACTCCTATATTACGCCTGTAATCTCTGACGCACGATCTCATAAGCCAGTACGCCTGCTGCCACGGAAGCATTGAGGGAATCGATATCCCCCTTCATGGGAATGGATGCCACCATATCGCATTTTTCCTTCACCAGACGTCCTACGCCCTCGCCCTCGTTACCGATGACCAGACCGATCGGGCCTTTCAGATTCAGATCATACATGGTGGTGCCTCCCATATCCGCACACACGAACCACAGACCGTCCTTTTTCAATTCTTCAATGGTCTTGGCCAGATTCGTCACCTTGGCTACCGGCGTATAATTCAATGCTCCGGCGGAAGTCCTTGCTACCGTCGCGGTCAGTCCTGCTGCGCGGTTCTTCGGAATGATGACACCGTGGGCTCCTGCCAGATTGGCGGTACGGATGATAGCTCCCAGATTGTGGGGATCCTCAATGTTATCCAACAGGAAAATAAAAGGCGGTTCCCCTTTTTTTCTTGCGCCTTCCAGAATATCATCCACCTCCGCGTATTCATAAGCTGCCGCATAGGCAATGACTCCCTGATGCTTTCCGGTCTCGGATAACTGGTCCAGGCGCTCCTTGGTCACATATTTTACTAATGTATCATGCTTTTTTGCTTCTCTTTTAATGGTCATCATGGGGCCATCCTGACAGCCATCCAGAATGAATAACTTGTCAATGGGTTTGCCCGCACGATAGGCCTCGATCACGGCATTTCTGCCTTCTATGGTAAATTCCTGATATCCCATGTTTGTCCTTTCTATTGTGAATTTTTATTACAGTTCCATGCCTGCCAGACGGATGCCGTCTTTGATCAACTGCAGCATCCGGTCGATCTGTCCCGTCAGGTACAGATAGCCCATCAGTGCTTCAAAACCGGTAGCTCTGCGGTAATCTGCCACGGAAGCGTTTTTCGCGGTGGTGTATGATTTGGCGTTGCGTCCTCTGCGGTACACCGCTTCCTCTTCCTCCGTCAGTTCCGGAAGCAGTGCCTCGATCATGGCAGACTGCGCCGGTGCCTTTACATAACGTGTCGTCTTTTTATGCAGATCATTGGCGGAACGGTTAGCTCTCTCCACCACCACGCTGCGGATCACCAGCTCATAAATCCCGTCTCCGATATAGGCCAGGGTCAGCGGAGAATACGCCCGGACATCCTGTCCTTCGCAAGCAAATGCTTCCTTTATTTTCGTAAGAAGGGTTATGCTCTCTTCCATTTTACACCCTCTCTGGTATCTTCCAGCACAATGCCTTTGGCTAACAGCTCGTCACGGATCTCGTCGGCTCTTGCGAAATTCTTCGCCTTTCTGGCTGCCTGACGCTCTTCAATCAGTGCCTCGATATCGCTGTCCAACATTTCCGCTTTCTTGTCTACGATCAGTCCACAGATATCGGACAGAGTCACGATTTCCTGTTTCAGAGCCTCCAGAAATGCCTTGCTGCTATCTGCTTTCGCATTGGAGTTGACGAATTTTACCAGCTCGAAGATAGCTGCCAGCGCATCCGCAGTGTTGAAATCATCGTCCATAGCTTCATCGAATTTGGTCTCAAAGCCCTGTGCCTCGGTAACTAACTGCTTCTCTTCTTCGGACATTTCGGCATCTGCTGCCTTTTCCAGCAGGAACTTCAGGTTATCCACGCTGGTAACGATTCTCTCGTAGCCGTTCTTTGCTGCTTCCATCAGATCGGCACTGAAATTCAGCGGGCTTCTGTAATGTGCGGACAGCATGAAGAAACGAAGTACCTGCAGATCATATTTTTCGGAGATCTCACGAACAGTAAAGAAGTTGCCCAGAGACTTGGACATCTTGCGGTTGTCAATGTTCAGGAAGGCATTGTGCATCCAGTATCTTGCAAAAGGCTTGTCATTGGCTGCCTCGGACTGTGCGATCTCATTCTCGTGATGAGGGAAGATCAGATCTTCGCCACCGGCATGAATATCTATCTCCTCACCCAGATAACGCTTACTCATAACAGAGCACTCGATGTGCCAGCCGGGACGGCCCTGACACCAGCAGGAATCCCAGTAAGGCTCGCCTTCTTTCTTCGGCTTCCACAATACGAAATCCAGGGGATCTTCCTTCTGATCTTCACCGGAGACTAACAGGGAACGGTTACCGCCCTGCAGATCGTCCAGGTTCTTGTGAGACAACTTGCCGTAGTCCTTGAAGCTTCTGGTCCGGAAATATACCGTACCATCCGCTGCGGGATACGCATGCCCCTTGTCGATCAGAGTCTGGATCATATCCAGCATTCCGCCGATCTCCTCGGTAGCCTTAGGGTTCTTGGTAGCTGGCTTGATATTCATTCCCTCCATGTCTTTTTTGCACTCTGCGATATAGCGCTCGGAGATCACGCTGGGCTCCACACCCTCTTCATTGGCCTTCTTGATGATCTTGTCATCCACGTCTGTGAAGTTGGATACATAGTTTACTTCGTAACCCTTGTATTCCATGTAACGGCGCACCGTATCAAATACGATCATGGGGCGGGCATTGCCGATGTGGATCAGGTTGTATACGGTAGGCCCGCAGACATACATTTTTACCTTTCCCGGCTCCAGGGGCTTAAATTCTTCTTTTTGTTTGCTTAAGGTGTTATAAATTTTGATGCTCATAAAAGTATCCTTTCCTGTTGTAATTCTTGTGATTTTGCTTAAACGCTTATCAGCTTTTGGCCTTCATTCCTTAGATTCCGGTTTTCCCTGTTTTGACATCCACTTTCGATCGTCAGCATCAGTGACCGGGATCAGCAGCTTATTTCGTCTCTGTCTCCGCATGTGCCGGTGCTTCCGCACTCATCACCACGAATCTGCGCAGCTGTTTTATCTCGTCTTCCATTTCCAATACGCGATTCGTCAGCTCGGAATTCTCACGCTGCAATACCGTGATATCCTCTCTGACCGGATCGGGAAGGTCCGTCTGGTTCATGGTCTCCTGCGGCAGGCTTGCATTGTTGCGCTTTACCACACGTCCCGGTACACCCACGACCGTGGATCCGGGCGGCACCTCACTCAGGACCACGCTTCCGGCACCGATCTTGGAATTATCCCCAATCGTAAAGGATCCCAGCACTTTTGCTCCCGCACTGATCATGACATTATTGCCGATGGTCGGATGACGCTTGCCGTGCTCTTTACCGGTACCACCCAAGGTAACGCCCTGATACAGGGTCACATTATCTCCGATGATCGTCGTCTCGCCGATGATGACGCCATTGCCGTGATCAATAAAGAATCCCTTACCGATCTGTGCACCGGGATGGATCTCGATTCCCGTCCACATCTTCGACCACTGCGAGATCGCGCGGGCGATGAAAAAGCAGCGCCGCAGGTAAAACCAGTGCGCGATCCGGTAGTCGATGGTCGCGTGCAGGCCGTTATACAGCAGCATGACCTCAATGGCAGACCGTGCGGCAGGGTCATTTTTCTTATATGCCCGGATATCCTCCAATAAATGCAAATGAAGCTCCTCCAATATAAAAACCCGCCTCCTGACTGCTCAAGAGGCGGGTCAAAAAACTCGCGGTTCCACTCTGATTTCTTGCTCTGGCTGTAACGTCAGCCTCAACGGGGTCTCCCCTCGCTCCCGAACGCACGTTCCCGCATCGCCTTTGCCCCCGTTTGCAGCCGACGGCGGAGACTCTCTGAAAAAGCGGAGCAGCGGTACTCTTTTCGATCAACGCGATATTGAATTTTCTTGGGAAATCATATCATTGGAGCAGGAAAAAGTCAAGCCTTCTTCGCAAGACCGAGGCAGGCCCAGTTTTTGCAAAAATACTCCACGCCGGAATAGACCGTTGTGACCAGAATGACGATATTCACGACCAGATCCAGCGTCGGAAGATTCGGCAGCACCATCATGGCGATCAGACCGACCATCGTGCAGGAGGTCTTGATCTTGCCGCTCCAGCCGGCGGCGATCACGGTCCCATTGCTGGCCGCGACCATGCGCAGGCCGCTGATGGCAAACTCACGCGCGATCACGATGAACACGACCCAGGACGGCATCCGGCCCCAGCCGACGAAGATCATCATGCAGGCCGTTACGAGCAGCTTGTCGGCCAGAGGAATTTGCCGAAATCGCTGACCTGATTGTAGTGGCGGGCAATATAGCCGTCCAGAAAATCGGAAATGCTGGCGATCACAAAGACCGCGACAGCGGCCCAGCGCAGCCAGTCCGCGCCGTTCGCTGACAGCAGCATCAGGACCATGTAGACCGGGATCAGCACCACACGGACAAGGGTAATTTTACTCGCAGTCGTCATTGTATTCTTCCTCCAGTACGCCGACAAGCTCTCCATCGTAGGTGTCCACGACATGGACGTCTACAAAATCGCCGGTCTTGATATGTTTTTCCGCTGTGAACCAGATTTTCCCGTCAATGTCGGGAGAATCGGCATAGGTTCTGCCGTAATAGCTTTCCTCGTCCGGGTCATAGCCCTCGCAGAGCACCTGCATGACCTGACCGACACAGGACTCGTTATAGTCGTCCATAATGCGCGACTGAATCTCCGCAACCTGCTCTGCGCGCTGCTTGGCGATCTCGGTATCAGGATATTCCATTTCGGCTGCGCGTGTGCCCTCTTCGGGCGAAAACGCGAACGCACCGACGCGTTCAAGCTTGTATTCCTTCAGGAAATCGCACAGCTGTGCAAATTCCACCTCGCCCTCGCCGGGAAGACCGGTAATGAGGCTCGTGCGGAGCACAAGGCCGGGGATCTCATGGCGGAGCTTTGTGAACAGCTGCCGGACATATTCGCCGTTGCCGCGCCGGTTCATTTTACGCAGGATCTCGTCGTTGATATGCTGGATGGGAATATCCAGATATTTGACGATCTTCGGCTCGTTTGCCAGAACGTCGATCAGCTCCTGCGACATTTCATCGGGATAGAGATAATGTACCCGGACCCAGACCAGCCCGTCGATTTTGCAGAGCCTGCGCAGCAGCTCCGCAAGCTTCCGCTCGCCGTAGAGATCGAGGCCGTAGCGGCTGGTATCCTGTGCGACGACGATCAGCTCCTTCACGCCGTCGGACACAAGCTGCTCCGCTTCCTTTATCAGATCCTCCATCGGGCGGCTGCGGAGCTTGCCGCGCAGCTTCGGAATGACGCAGTACGCGCAGTGGTTATCGCAGCCCTCGGCAATTTTCAGATAGGCGTAATATTCCGGCGTTGTGAGGATCCGGCCATCTTCCGACTGGTCGGCGTTAATATCGTCGAAACGCTTGTAGCGCTTGCCGGACAGCACCTGCCCGACCGCGTTCGCAACATCGTAATACGAGCCCGTGCCAAGCACGCCGTCAACCTCCGGCAGCTCCTTCAGAATTTCTTCCTGATAGCGCTGGGCAAGACAGCCGGTGACGAGAATTTTCTGGATTCTCCCTTCTGCCTTCAGCTGCGCCATAGCAAGGATGTTGTCGATGGCTTCTGTCTTGGCGGATTCAATGAAGCCGCAGGTGTTGACAATGACGAGTTCCGCACCGTCCGGGTCTGGGCTGATCTCATAGCCTGCCTGCCGCAGCAGCCAGAGCATATGCTCGGCGTTGACCTGATTTTTGGCGCAGCCAAGCGAGATCATGCCGATCGTATGGGTCATGATATGTCGTCCTCCGTGATTTCTTCCAGCTCCAGCCCGACGCGGTAGCGCCGGAGGCCGGACTGGATGTCCTTCCAGCTGTGGCCGCGCCGGATGAGCGCGTCCACAGTCCGTTTTACTTCTTTTTCGTCCGGATCCTTCCCCTGCCAGCGGCGGAGCAGAAAGCGGTCAATGGCGTCGTCCATTTCGGGCAGCTCCGCAAGCGCCTCCTCCCAGAGTTCCTGCGGGATGCCCTTTTCGAATAAAATATTTTTGATGCGGCTTTTCCCGTAGCCCTTTGCCGCAGCGCTTGCAGCGAGCTGCCGTGCTGTCTCGCGGTCATCGAGCAGATGCAGCTTCTTGAGCCAGCCGACGGCTTCCTGCGCGTCGGTTGCTTCCTCACCCTTCCGGACAAGGCGCTTCTGCAGCTCCTTTTCAGACACGCCTGCCGCTGCGACAATGCGCACGGCCCGCGCCTTTGCAGACGCTTTTCCGGCAGCAGCCAGCAGCGCCTGATAGTCTTCCTCCGTCAGCTCCATTCCGCTGTAAAGGCCGAAGTCCGCAAGCAGATACGGCTGCGTTTTTAAAACAGTATCGTCGTCAAAGACGAGCTTGACGCGCTTTGACTGCGGCAGCTCCTGAATGGCAAGCAAGCGCATCAGTCGTCGTTAAAATCGTCTGCCGAGATACTTACAGGCTTCGCGGCGACGGATGCGGGCGGCTTTGCGTTCTTGCCCTGCAGCTTCCACATATTGTCTCGGATGGACTGCTCAATGCGGTCAGCGACGTCGGGATGATCAATGAGGTACTGCTTGGCCGAGTCGCGGCCCTGTCCAATACGCTCGTCTCCGATGGAGAACCAGCTGCCGCTCTTGTTGATGAGCTCGAGCTGCACGGCAAGGTCGACCATCTCGCCCCATTTGGAGATGCCTTCGCCGTACATGATATCGAAAAACGCCTCTTTGAAGGGGGGCGCGCATTTATTCTTGACGATCTTGGCCCGCGTGCGGTTGCCGATGACCTCGGAGCCGTTTTTGATGGCCTCCGTGCGGCGGATATCGATACGCACGGACGCATAGAATTTCAGCGCGTTGCCGCCGGTTGTCGTTTCGGGGTTGCCGTACATGACGCCGATCTTCATACGCAGCTGGTTGATGAAGATCACAACGCAGTTCGTCTTGGAGATATTACCCGCCAGCTTTCGCAGCGCCTGCGACATGAGCCGGGCCTGCAGGCCGACGAACGTATCGCCCATCTCGCCCTCAATTTCCGCGCGGGGCGTCAGCGCTGCGACAGAGTCAACGACCACAACATCGACCGCGCCGGAGCGCACAAGCGCGTCAGTGATCTCCAACGCCTGTTCGCCGGTATCCGGCTGGGAAACCAGCATGGAGTCAATATCCACGCCGATACGGGCGGCATAGTCCGGGTCAAGCGCGTGCTCGGCGTCGACGAATGCGACCTCGCCGCCGCGCTTCTGCGCCTGTGCGACGATATGCAGTGCAAGCGTCGTTTTACCGGAGGATTCCGGGCCGTAGATCTCGATAATTC
>ERZ773168.2670-NODE-2670-length-13326-cov-3.937834_pt1 | contig 13326 bp, 6 predicted proteins | sample MGYA00511261_ERZ773168 | MGnify/ENA primary metagenome ERZ773168 (study PRJEB29015, sample SAMEA2737855) | human gut metagenome | biome: human gut; feature: human-associated habitat; material: faeces | place: China | collected 2012 ... | reverse complement strand
GGGAGTGGAACGCAGCGTAGCAGCGCTACGCTAAGTGGAACGACCGGACGCCAGAGCGGAAAAGACGCAAGCAGCTGGCACAGGCGAATCTGGAAAGAGTATCATTTCCCACCTCATATTCTACCCAATTTGCCGCCATTTTGCAAGAGGTTGCGCAGGATTTCCATCACTTTTGATACTTTTTTGACGCTTTTTTTGAAATTCTCTCATCCGTTCCCCTCTTCTTGCCCCCTATACCAATAAGAATAGGGGAATTTCTCGTCCGTGATGTCCAGCTGTTTGACGTTCAGATTTCCATTTTCGTCCACATCGAGATTGCCATACTCATCGTATGTCCCATACGGGCTGAATCCGCCACCGCCTTCGCTGTTTAGGAATGACAATGATTTGCAGAATACCCCGTCTGCAATTTCTACTTCGTCGTCAAACGCCATTCCGTAGCGGTAGGTCATGCCGTCGGTGCAGCGCAGGACGATTGTCGGAACGCGCGCCTTGCCGCTCCAGTAAAGATTGCTGTCCTCCAGCGTCTGCACGACGCTCCATGTGCCGTGATAAGGCTGTGCGCCTGCTATGTCCGAGGTGTAGAATCGCCCATCCGCGTCCAAACGGAGATACCAGTACCAGATTTCGCTGCCGCCGTCAAACTGCCAGCTGCCGACGATTTTTGCCTCCTCGTCCGGCAGTTCCACGTCATCAAACACCACGTCACGCTGCGGCACGAAGCCACGGGTGATTTTGCCGTCTACCGTCGCTTCAACGTAGATATACGCCCAGCCGCTCGGATGGCTCAATGCCGTCAGCTTCGTCCCGGCAGGCAGCTCCGCCTGATGGTATTCACTGACGTTCGGGTCATCAGTCAAGTAGGTATCGAATGCCGTCATCATCGGCACATGCACGATTTCGTTCGTCGTCTCGTCGCCATGATTGCCCAACTGCGCCCAGCCGAATCGGCTCGTCCGCAGGCTGACGCGGTACTCAATCAGCGACCAGTCGCCCACGGTGAGGTACAAATTATAATCGTCGCCCGTGCTGACAGACGCTTTGCCCTTCGCCGCGCGGTAGGAGGACGTGTCCGGCGCGGAATACACGGCGTAGGACTTTTTGCCGCTCGTCTGCCCCGAAACCACCTGCGGATACAAATAGGCGAGGTATTGCAGCCCTTCGTTCGCTTCGTTGATGCGCCGAACGTCGTCCGGTCCGCGTTTCGGCATGTTGTGGATATTGAAGTTCTCCAGCGTGACCTCCACCGCCCACACGGCATTGTCATCGCCCAGCGTCACCAGATAAAAATATTCTGCCTGCCGCTCTACCGTCACGCCGCCCATCTGCGCTTCCGTCAGCGTGTAAACGGCGCCTCCCTCATTGTTGTGCTGCAGCTCAAAATAGTACCTTTCGTCAATATCCGGGTACGCCAACTCAAAGCCGTTCTTTGTGCGCGTGATTTTGGGATAACCCGTCTCGTCCAATTCCGACGGCTGATAGACCGCGGTCGTCGAGAAGATGGCGTCCTTCCAGCCGTCTTTCACCTCATCCACCGCGACCAGCTGGTTGTGATAGCGGCTGGTCAGAATCGTGTGGGTCGTGGCGGCTTTTCTGTTGTAATCGCTCACCAAGCCGGTATACTCGTCGTAGTCATGTGTCTGCTCCACCATCGCCAGCAATTGCCCGTTCAGATTCCAGCTGTTTGCAGATGCGGCGGGCAGTGTCACAGCCAGCGTCAAGCACAAAATCAGCAGTATCCGCAGTTTCTTCATATTCTCCACATCTCCTTTTGCTCAATATCCCAAAATACTAAAGAACAGCCGAGCAAACCAGCCGATAATATCATCGGTATACACCCAATCGCCGTCTGCTCCATCCGGCACATAACTCCTGCCTGTTTCGTTGGTCGAAAGGCTCAAATAAATGCTCCAAGCGCCCGGCATGATTTTCTCTTTCTCCACCTGAATCCCATAGCGGGACACCGTGCCGTCCGTTCCGCGCAGGACGATGGTGGGAATGTCGCCCCGCCAGTAGAGATTGCTCCCCACCGGGGTCTGCACGATAGACCAAGTGCCGCTGCACGTCCTCTCGCCATCATCATCCGCGGCGGAAAAATTCCCATCTGCATCCAGCTGGAAATCATCGTACCAGCCGCCGCCGCCTTTGGCGCGCCAATGCCCGACAAACTCCGCCATCAATTCCGGCTGCTCCACGTCGTCGAATATCACATCCCGCTGCGGCACAAACCCGTACAGCGTTTCGCCGTCCACTTCCGCTTCGACGTACACATACGCCCAGCCGCAGTAACCCAGCGCCGTCAGTTTCGTTCCGGCGGGCAGTTCCTCCTGATGCGCTTCGCTGACATGCGGGTTATCCGTGAGATAGGTGCCGCACACCGTCTGAATCGGCACATGCCGCCATTCTTGGCGGATTTCCTTGACGCCGTCCTTCCGCACATTTTCAAAGCGCTGCAAGCCGCAAGCCATTTCGTTCATCCGCTGAACATCTGCTGTGCCGCGGGGCATTTGGTGGATATTGAAGTCCGCCAGCGTGACCATTTTCGACCAGACCGCGCCGTCTTCGCCCTGCGTCACCAGATAGCCGAAATTCTCCCGCTTTGTGACCACTATGTCACCCATTTTCGCAAAGACAAGCGTGTAGATTGGATGATTCGTGCTGTCATGGCTCAATGCAAAGCGGTAGACTTCCCACGCTTCCGGATACGCCAGCTCAAAGCCGTCTTCCGTCCGCGTGAGCGTCGGCACGCCATGCCCCTCCGACGGCTGATAGACGGCGTTTGTCGAGACGACGGCACTTTCCCAGCCGTTTTCCTGTTTTGCCGCTGCAATCAGCTGATAATGTGCTCCGCTGGCTATGATGATACGGGCATCTTCGGCATCCGCGCGGCAGTCATCAGCCAGAACGGCGTCATCCGGCGAATTCAGCACGAGGGACAGCACGTTGCCGAGCAATTCGCTCGCAGACGCGGCATTCATCATCAGCGCCATCAGCAGCGGCACAATCAGCAGAATCCACCGTTTCTTCATCGTTCTCAGCTCCTTTGCATTATTGAATCGGCAGCGTCATTTGGCGCACGCTTCCGTCCGCCGTTGCCACCCAATTGCCGTATCTGTCCACCGCGCCATAGGGGACGTAGGTGCATCCGCCCTCCCCGTAGGCGAGATTCACCAGCGGCAGGGTCAACCCTTCGCCATCCTCCTCCGTTGTGGACACGATATAGTCCACGCCGACGCGCATTGTCATGCTGTCGCTGTAATTCAGCGCCAGGATGCTTTCTGTCGAAATCCAGAGGTTGTCCTCCCCAGCCATCGGATTCCGCACCACGCACCACGTTCCGCCGTAGGGCTGTGCGCCGTCGTCATCCGAGCAGTAGAAGCGTCCGTCCGCATCCAGCCGGAGATAGAAATAGCCGATTTCGCTACCGGAATACAGATACCAGCTTCCGACATATTTCGCCGCTTCGTCCGGCTGTTCCACATCGTCAATCACCACGTCGCGCCGCGGCACAAACCCGCACATCGGCTTGCCGTCCACCGTCGCTTCTACGTAGGCATATGCCCAGTCGTCGCTCACGCCCAGCAGATACCACATCGTCAGCTTCGTCCCGGCGGGCAGTTCCGCCTGATGGTACTCGCTGACGTGCGGATCGTCGGTCAGGTAGGTGTCATACGCCGTCAGCATCGGGATATGCAGGCGCTGGCTCTGGGTCGGCTGACCAATCTTTACCCAGCCAAAGCGGCTTGTCCGCAGGCTGACGCGGTATTCAATCAGCGACCAGTCTCCTTCGGTGCAATACAGGCGATACTCATCCCCCGTGCTGAACGACGCTTTCCCCTTCGCCGCGCGGGACGCCTCCGTACTCGGCGCGGCATAGACCGGGTACGACTGCTTGCCGCTTTTCTTCCCCGGAACATTCTGCGCGCCAATCCAGCCCACAGCGTCGTAATTCTCGTACAGCGCCATGCTGCTGTATACATCGCGCATCCGCCGCACGTCGCCCACGCCGCGGCGGGGCATATTGTGGATGTTGAAGTTTTCCAGCGTGACTTCCGTCACCCACATTGCGCTGTCTTCGCCCTGCGTTACCAGATAGCGGTAGGATTCCTGCCGCTCCACCTCCACGCCGCCCATCTTCGCATACGTCAGCGTATACGCTGTTTCGCCCCGGTCATTGTTGATGCGCTCAAAGCGATACAGTTCTTTCACCTTCGGATACGCCAACTCAAAGCCGTTATTGATGCGCGCGAGCTTCGGCTTCCCGGATGTGCTCTGCTCCGACGGCTGATAAACGGCGGTCGTCGAATAAATCACGCCCTCCCAACCGTCTGCGCCCTTTTCCGCCGCAATCAGCTGATTGTGATAGCGGCTCTGCATGATGATGCGCGCGCTATTCTCCTTCCGCGCATAATCATCCGCCAAATGATAATAGTCGTCATAATCATTCGTGTTCGACACAAGCGGCACCAAGGCCTCGGGCAAGCCCCAGCCGTTCGCGGTGGCAACAGGCATTACCATCATCATCAAGGGCAAAATCAGCAGAATCCACCGTTTCTTCATCGCTCTCAACTCCTTTGGAGGTATTTCCCTACCTAAATAAACGCATCAAGGCGCAGTTTCCCTGCGAAGTTCCAAAAATCTTGAAAAATGTTCTGCCAGTTCATTCTGAATCCATCTTTCTATGGTATGATGGCGGACGCAAACAGAAAAGGAGGGATTGAAACCCATGCTACGGATTTTGAAACACCTCAGGTGGAAAGAGTGGCTGCTCGTCGCCGCCTGTGTAGTGCTGATTGTGGGGCAGGTGCAGCTTGACTTGGCCCTGCCTGATTATATGTCGGAAATCACCCGTCTGGTGCAGACGGAGGGCAGCCAGATGAGCGATATCCTGCTCGCAGGGGGCAAGATGCTGCTGTGCGCGCTGGGGTCAATGCTGCTGACGGTCTGCACGACATTCTTTACCGCACAGATTGCATCACGCTTCTCCGCACGGCTGCGCGGCGAAATGTACCGCAAGGTGGTCGGCTTCTCAAACGAGGAAATCAACCGTTTCTCCACAGCCAGCCTGATTACCCGCACGACCAACGACATTTCGCAATTGCAGATGTTCTTTTCCTTCGGGATGCAGTCGCTGATTAAAGCGCCGATTATGGCATTCATTGCCGTGGGCAAAATCAGCACGAAGAGTTGGGAATGGTCGCTGCTGACAGGCAGCGTGATTGCGTTCGTGTGCGTACTGCTGGTGTTCATCATGCTCTACGCCGTGCCGCGCATGAAGAAGATGCAGGCGCTGACGGACAACCTAAACCGCATCACGCGTGAGAACCTGACGGGCTTGCAGGTCGTGCGCGCCTACAACGCGGAAAACTATCAGGAGGGCAAATTCGCCAAGGCAAACGAGGAAATGACCCGCAACAGCCAGCAGGCGAATATCGCCATGTCCGTCATGAATCCGGGCATGAATCTGGCGATGAACGGCTTGACGCTGGGCATCTACTGGATCGGTGCGGCGCTCATCAGCGCGATTGCGGTCACGTCGCCCGCCGCGATGATGGAACGCATCGGGCTGTTCTCGGACATGGTGGTCTTTATGCAGTACGCGATGCAGGTCATCATGGCATTCCTGATGCTGGTGATGATTTTCGTCATGCTGCCGCGCGTGACCGTTTCCGCGAGCCGTGTCAATGAGGTACTGGACACGAGGGCGCGCATTGTGGACGGCAAGGAAACGCAGGGCAAGCCCGGAATGAAGGGCGAAATCGAGTTCCGCGACGTCTCCTTCCGCTATCCCGATGCCGACGGCGACACCATCCACCACATTTCCTTCACCGCACATCACGGACAGACGGTTGCCCTCATCGGCGCGACGGGCTGCGGCAAGAGCAGCATCATCAACCTGATTCCGCGCCTGTATGACGCAACAAGCGGGCAGGTGCTGGTAGACGGCGTGGACGTGCGTGACTACACGCAGGATGCCCTGCGCAGCAAAATCGGCTTTGTGCCGCAGAAGGCGTTCCTGTTCTCCGGCACGGTCAGCAGCAACGTCGGCTACGGCGAGGACAACGCGTCGGGCGCTGCCATCCGCAAGGCGGTTTCCATCGCGCAGGCGGCGGAATTTGTCGAATCCCCGGAGGTCGGGTATTCCGGCACGGTCGCGCAGGGCGGCTCGAACTTCTCCGGCGGGCAGAAGCAGCGTTTGTCCATTGCCCGCGCAGTGGCGCGCGACCCGGAAATCCTCGTCTTTGACGACTCCTTCTCCGCGCTGGACTACAAGACCGACCATGCATTGCGTCAGGCGCTCCGTGAGCAGACCAGCGGCACGACGAACATCATCGTCGCCCAGCGCATCGGCACGATTCGCGACGCGGACTGCATCCTCGTCATTGAGGACGGCGCGATTGTCGGCAAGGGCACGCACCGCGAGCTGATGGAAAGCTGCAAGGTCTATCAGGAAATCGCGTATTCGCAGCTGTCGAAGGAGGAACTTGCGTCATGAGTGAAACGAAACGCCGTCCGGGCGGTCATCCCGGAATGCGCGGGCCGGGCGTACCGGGCGAAAAGGCGAAGGACTTCCGCGGTTCGCTGGGGAAGCTCATCCGCCACTGCAAGCCCTTCTATCCGGTCATTTGCATCGCGATTCTGGGGGACTTGGCGGGCGTCATTATCCGCCTGATCGGCCCGAACAAAATCAGCGAAATCACCAACCTGATTACCGCCGGGCTGCGCGGCGAGATTGACATGCCCGCCATCCAGAAAATCTGCATCACGCTGATAATTCTCTACGTCGTCGGCGCGCTGCTGAGTTTTATAACAGGGCTGGTGATGACCGTCGTCACACAGAAGGTCAACCGGGGCTTGCGTGACGGCATATCCCACAAAATCAACCGCCTGCCGGTCAGCTACTTCCAGTCCACCTCCACCGGCGACGTGCTCTCCCGCGTCACCAACGATGTGGACACCATCGGCCAGACGCTGCAGAACAGCCTGACCAGCCTTGTCTCCGCCGTGACGATGTTCATCGGCAGTGTCGTGATGATGCTCTCGACGAACTGGATCATGGCGCTGACGGCGATTGTATCGTCGATGCTGGGCTTCGGGCTGATGCTGGGCATCATGAGCCGCTCGCAGAAGTACTTCGTCGCGCGCCAGCGGTGGCTGGGCGACCTGAACGGCCATATTGAAGAAATCTACACAGGGCACAACGTCGTGCGTCTCTTCGGCGCAGAGCAGCGCGAACAGCAGGCGTTCGACCGCATCAACAGCAAAATGCAGGAGACAGACTGGAAGAGCCAGTTCATGTCCGGCCTGATGATGCCGCTGATGGGCTTCATCGGCAATTTCGCGTATGTGGCGGTATGCGTCGTCGGCGCGGTGCTGGCGATGAACGGCACGATTTCCTTCGGCGTGATTGTCGCGTTCATGATGTACGTCCGCCTGTTCACCTCGCCCCTGAGCCAGTTAGCACAGGCGGCGACGAACCTGCAGTCCGCAGCGGCAGCGGCAGAGCGTGTCTTTGAGTTCCTCGAAGCGAAGGAAATGCCCGACGAATCCCATCTGCCCGCGCAGACGAAAACCGTCCGCGGCGAAGTGGCGTTCGACCACGTCCGCTTCGGCTACACGCCGGATAAAATCATCATTCACGATTTCTCCGAGCATGTGCAGCCGGGTCAGAAGGTTGCCATCGTCGGTCCGACCGGCGCGGGCAAAACCACGATGGTCAATCTGCTGATGAAGTTCTATCCGCTGGGCAGCGGCGAAATTCGCATTGACGGCGTGCCGCTGTCGCAGATGACGCGCGAGCATGTGCACGACCTCTTCGGCATGGTCTTGCAGGACACTTGGCTCTTCGAGGGCAGCATCCGCGACAACCTCTGCTACGGCAAGGAGGGCATTACGGACGAGCAGCTTGACCAAGTGACCCGCGCAACGGGGCTGTACCACCTTATCCACACCTTGCCGGAGGGTTACGACACCCAGTTGTCCGACAAATTGAACCTCTCCGCCGGACAGAAGCAGCTGATGACAATTGCCCGCGCGATGATTGAAAACGCGCCGATGCTGATTCTCGACGAAGCGACGTCCTCCGTCGATACGCGCACAGAAATGCTGATTCAGCAGGCGATGGACACGCTGACGGCGGGTCGCACGTCGTTCGTCATTGCGCACCGCCTTTCCACCATCAAGAATGCGGACAAGATTCTGGTCATGCGCCACGGCGACATCATCGAATCCGGCACGCACGAAGAACTGCTGCAAAAAGGCGGCTTCTACACCGAGCTGTACAACTCGCAGTTCGAGCAGGCGTAACACATTTTCCAACTGCATAACAACCCCGGCAGCACACAAGGACGATTGTCCAGCGGCTGCCGGGGCTTTTCTATTGCGGTAGGATACGCTCTCCGTTTTTCCCCTGCAATGAAAAAGACCAGCATCGAGAGAAAACCTTCTCCCATGCTGGTCGGTCGCGCCCATTTAGCGCGACAATATTGAGTTGGTCAAAAGAGCAGCTTGGAGGCGCTCCTGCGGGAGCGCAAAGTTACTGGCAGGGACGCTTCGCTGCCTGCGCCTTTGTTGAGCGCGTTGGGCATACTGGTCGCCCGTGAAACAATTGGGGCGTTGCCCCAAACCCCACAAGGGACGCTGTCCCTTGACCCTGCAAGGGAGTTCCTCCCTTGACCCTTTCACGCGATTGAGTTGGCTTCTCTACCTTACTGCTTCCGCGTGTTAATCCGATTGTTTTGCTTCCTGCTCCATGTTCTTTCGCGCAGCGGAAAGCATCAGCTTCACACGATTGAGCTGATTTACCTCACTCGCACCGGGGTCAAAGTCCACCGCGCAGATATTCGCCTGCGGATACTTCTTTCTCAGCTGCTTGATAACCCCCTTGCCCACCACATGGTTCGGCAGGCACGCAAACGGCTGAATACACACGATATTCGGCACGCCCGTCAGCAGCAGTTCCGCCATTTCACCCGTCAGGAACCACCCTTCGCCGTACTGGTTGCCCTGCGAAAGGAACGGGTCGGACAGCTCCGCAATCTGCTCAATATGCATTGGCGGTTCAAAGCGCTTGGACTTTTCCAGCGCCTTGAGTGCGGGACGCCGCAGGGCGCGAATGCCCTTCACGCCCAGTACCGCGCTCGCCTCGCTTGTCCAGCCCTTGCCCAGATACTCGTGCTTGAACTTGCCGTTGTAGACGGAGTAGTTCATGAAGTCCATCAGGTCAGGCACAACGGCTTCCGCGCCCTCTTCTTCCAGCAAATCGACCAGATGGTTGTTCGCCACAGGCATATATTTCACCAGAATTTCGCCGACGATGCCCACGCGCGGCTTCCTCATGTCCTCGTGAATCGGCAGATGGTCAAAGTCGTCCACAAGCTGCTGGCAGAGGTCGCCGTAGCGGCCCGTGCCGTTCACCAGATGGTCGATGATCTTCTGCGACCATGTCTCCGCCAGCCGGTTGGCGCTTCCCGCCTCGATTTCGTAGGGGCGCACCCGATACAGGCAGCGCATCAGCAAATCGCCGAAAACAATCGCCTGCGCCGCGCCGATGAGCATCGGCAGCGTGAAGCGGAAGCCCTCGTTCGTTTCCATGCCGTTGGCGTTAATGGAGATAACCGGGATATGCCCCAGACCAGCTTTCGCCAGCGCGCGGCGGATGAAACCGACGTAGTTGCTTGCGCGGCAGCAGCCGCCCGTCTGCGTCATAGCAAGGGCAAGGCGGTCGGTGTCGTACTTGCCGGACAGCACTGCCTCCATCATCTGCCCGACGGTGATGATGGACGGATAGCAGGCGTCGTTGTTGACGAATTTGAGGCCCGTGTCAATGGCGGAGCGTGTATCGTTTTCCAGCATGACGATGTGATACCCGTGCTTCTCCAGCACCGGCTGAAGCAGACGGAAATGAATCGGTGACATGTTCGGCGCAAGAATGGTGTAGCCCTTCTTCTGCATGTCGCGGGTATATTCCACGCGATGATACGTCGCGGGCACAGGATGCGCCACGATGCCGCGCTTTTCGCGCTGCGCCATCGCCGCCAGCAGCGACCGCACGCGGATGCGCGCCGCGCCCAGCGAGTTCACCTCGTCAATCTTGATGAGCGTATACAGCTTGCCGCAGCGTTCCAGAATTTCCGCCACCTGATCGGTCGTCACGGCGTCCAGCCCGCAGCCGAAGGAGTTGAGCTGAATCAGCTCCAAATCATCCCGCTGGCTGACAAACTGCGCCGCCACATACAGGCGGGAATGGTACACCCACTGGTCGCTCACGCGCAGGGGATGTTCGCCGTGGAAGGACGCAGGGATGCTGTCCTCAGTCAGCACCGCCAGCCCATAGGAGGCAATCAGCTCCGGCATACCGTGGTTAATTTCCGGGTCAACGTGATACGGGCGACCCGCCAGCACGATGCCCTTCTTGTGGTTCTCCTCCATCCATTGCAGTGCCTTCAAGCCTTCGGCGCGCACATCGGTTTTGGCGCACTGCTGCTCGTCCCAGCCCGCGTGAACCGCGTCACGAACTTCCTGCTCCGGAATATTGAAGGTCTTGCGGAAGAAGCGCACGAGCGCATCCGCCGCCGTTTTTTCGTCCGTCAGGGCAAGGAACGGCTTGAGCATCCGCACGCGCCCTTCGGTCACGTCCTCGACGTTGTTGGCGATATTCTCCGGATTCGCCACGACCATCGGGCAGTTGAAGTGGTTTTGGGTCTTCATATCCTCCTGCCGCTCGTAGAACACGCTCGGATAGAAGATTGTCCCGACGCCCTGATCAATCAGCCACTGCACATGCCCGTGCGCCATCTTCGCCGGATAGCACTCGCTTTCCGACGGGATGGACTCCATGCCCTTCTCGTAAATCGCGCGGCTGGACGCGGGAGACAGCACCACCCGGAAACCCAGTTTCGTCAGCAGCGTCATCCAGAACGGGAAATTCTCGTACATGTTCAGCACGCGGGGAATGCCCAGTTCGCCGCGCGTGGCTTGTTCGGCGGTCAGCGGCTGATAGTCGAACATGCGCTTGAGCTTGTACGCCATCACGTTCGGGCCTTTTTCGCCCGTTGCGGTCTTGCCCAGCCCTTTTTCGCAGCGGTTGCCCGTGATGTGCCGCCGTCCGCCGGGGAAGAGGCTGACTGTCAGCATACAGTGGTTCGTGCAGCCCTGACAGCGCGCCGTCCGCGTCTGCCACTGCAAGCCCAGAATGTCCTGAATCGGCAGGGTAGAGGAGGGTGTATCGCTGCCCGACGCCCGGTCGCGCGCAATCAGCGCCGCACCGAACGCGCCCATCATGCCGGAAATATCCGGGCAGACGGCCTCCACGCCCGCAAGCTGCTCGAACGCGCGCAGCACCGCTTTGTTGTGGAACGTGCCGCCCTGCACGACGATATGCTGCCCCAGTTCCTTCGGATCAGCGAGCTTGATGACCTTGAACAGCGCATTCTTGATGACCGAACACGCCAGACCCGCGCTGATGTCCTGTATCGTCGCGCCCTGCTTCTGCGCCTGCTTGACGTTGGAGTTCATGAACACAGTGCAGCGTGTTCCCAAATCAACCGGGGCGGGCGCGAAGAGTGCTTCCGCTGCGAATCCTTCCGCTGTGTAGCCCATCGAGTTTGCGAAGTTCTCCAAGAAGCTGCCGCAGCCGGACGAACACGCTTCATTCAGTAGAATCGTGTCCACCGAGCCGTTTTTCAGCTTGATGCACTTCATGTCCTGCCCGCCGATATCCAGCACGCAGTCCACTTTCGGGTCAAAGAACGCCGCCGCGGTGCAGTGCGCAATCGTCTCCACCTCGCCGTCATCAAGCCGGAACGCTGATTTCAGCAGGCTTTCGCCGTAGCCGGTAGAGCAGGAGCGCGCAATCACCGCCGTGTCGGGCATCTTCTCCATCAGCTCGCGCATCGCCGTGCGCGCCGTCTCAATCGGGCTGCCGGAATTGCCCGCGTAGTAGCTGTACAGCAATTCACCCTTTTCGCCAATCAGCGCGACTTTCGTCGTCGTCGAACCCGCGTCAATGCCCAGATAGCACTTGCCGGAATACGTTTCCAAATCGCCGCGCTGCACCTTCGCCTGTGCGTGGCGGCGGTTGAACGCCGCATATTCCTCCTGATTGCGGAACAGCGGCGGCAGGTGCTTCAAGCCGAAGGTCAGCATGACGCCGTGTTCGAGGCGTTCGAGCAGGCTGTCCATCGGCACAGCTTCGTCCTCGCCGTCCAAAAGCGCCGCCATCGCCGCGCCCGTCGCCGCAAAGAGGTGCGAATTCTCCGGCACAATCGCGGTTTCCTCCGTCAGGTGCAGGGTGCGGACAAACGCCTGCCGCAGTTCGGACAGGAAGTGCAGCGGTCCGCCCAAGAACGCCACATGCCCGCGAATCGGCTTGCCGCACGCCAGCCCGGAAATCGTCTGGTTCACAACCGCCTGAAAAATCGACGCCGCCAGATCCTCACGCGCCGCGCCCTCGTTAATCAGCGGCTGAATGTCGCTCTTGGCGAACACGCCGCAGCGCGCCGCAATGGGATACAGCTCATGATAGCGCTTTGCCAGTTCGTTCAAGCCGGGCGCATCAGTTTTCAGCAGCGCCGCCATCTGGTCGATAAAAGACCCCGTGCCGCCCGCGCACACGCCGTTCATGCGCTCTTCCAATCCGCCGGTGAAATAGATAATCTTCGCGTCCTCGCCGCCCAATTCGATGGCGACGTCGGTCTGCGGCGCGGCCTTCTGCAGCGCTTCCGCCACCGCGACGACCTCCTGTACGAACCCGACGCGCAGCGCTTCCGCCAGTGAAATTGCGCCCGATCCGGTCATGCGCACTTTCACGCGGCACGCGCCGAGTTTCTTCCGCGCTTCCCGCATCATCTCCGCCAGTGTCTCCTGCGTATGCGCGCAGTGGCGGCGATATTCGCCCCAGACCATTTCTCCCGCTTCGTTCAGCAGCACCAGCTTGACGGTGGTAGAACCGATGTCAATGCCCGCATAATAATAGGTGTTTGTTTCCATTCCAGTACCTCGTCCGTCGGGCTTTCCGCCGCCACCACCAGCGAAAGCGCCCGGAAAATGATTGGTTTTTCGTTCTGCGCGCTCTGCCGTTTCTCCCGCAGCGAGGTGCAGTCCGAATCGTTTTAATTCGCCATCAACCGCGAAAAATCCTCTTGCTTTTGCAGGAAAAGTCGTGGGTTTTTGTTCAATCGGATGCGATTGCTTAAAAACATGATTTTCATACTATTCCCAGTGCGGAAAAGGCATCGCCCGACGCACCGCCGAGTTGTGCGGTGTTGCTTATACTATTTCCAAATGAGAATGCGCCAAGATGCGCCGCGAATTTTTCGTTCTGGC
>ERZ773168.2652-NODE-2652-length-13375-cov-3.526877_pt1 | contig 13375 bp, 6 predicted proteins | sample MGYA00511261_ERZ773168 | MGnify/ENA primary metagenome ERZ773168 (study PRJEB29015, sample SAMEA2737855) | human gut metagenome | biome: human gut; feature: human-associated habitat; material: faeces | place: China | collected 2012 ... | reverse complement strand
GCTGCCGAGACACCCGGAACACAGAGGTACAGCGGCTTTTTAAGGGAGATAACAGAACGATACGATTCGTTGGTGCGGGTCGTGGAAATTTCGCTGGATAGGGACAGCGCCGTGTGGAAGGAGCGAATCGAGGCCGATTCGGCCGTATGGGCCCGGCGGTGGGCGAAAGGCGGTTATCTTTATCCGGGGGTGAAAGAGCTTCATATCCAAAGCATACCTTATCTGTTGGTCGCCGATTCTTTGGGGCGGATTGTCGCCAGAGGGCTTTCGCCCGACTCTTCGAGAGTTTATATCGAACGTTTAGTAACACCATAACCTATTACTGCAAAATCTATTACTATGTTGGTGAAAGTTTTTGGCGCAGCCGTGCAGGGTATCGATGCTCTTGTAGTGACTATCGAGGTGAACTGTTCGCAGGGTATCCGTTTCTTTATGGTGGGATTGCCCGATGCAGCCGTGAAAGAGAGCCACGAGCGGATTGTCTCGGCCGTGGAACATAACGGTTACAGATTTCCGAGGAAACAGGTAATCGTGAACATGTCGCCTGCTGATATACGCAAGGAAGGGGCGGCGTATGATTTGCCTTTGGCCGTGGGGATTTTGGCGAGCGACGAGAAGATAGAAACAGGTAAATTGAGCGAGTATATGTTGATGGGGGAGTTGTCTCTCGACGGCTCCATTCTTCCTATCAAGGGGGCGTTGCCCATAGCTATCAAGGCAAGGGAGGAGGGCTTTAAGGGGTTGATTATTCCCAAAGCCAATGTTCGCGAGGCTGCGGTAGTCAATCATCTCGATGTGTATGGCGTAGAGAATATCACCGAGGTGATTCGTTTCCTGAACGGGGAGATCGAGCTGGAACCGACGGTAATCGATACTCGTGCGGAATTTTTCAGGGAATATACCCATTTCGATTTGGATTTCAGCGATGTCAAAGGTCAGGAGAGTGTCAAGAGGGCTTTCGAAGTAGCGGCGGCCGGCGGACATAACATCATACTCATAGGGCCTCCGGGCGCCGGAAAATCGATGATGGCGAAGCGGTTGCCTTCTATACTACCGCCTCTCACATTGCAGGAAGCACTCGAAACGACCAAGATACATTCGGTTGCCGGACGCATGGAGAGGGGTAGTTCGTTGTTGTCGCAACGGCCGTTCCGGGCGCCACATCATACCATATCGCCGGTAGCGTTGGTGGGCGGCGGGGCTTTTCCCCAGCCGGGTGAAATTTCATTGGCACACAACGGGGTGCTTTTTCTCGACGAGTTGCCCGAGTTTTCACGTCAAGTCCTCGAAGTGATGCGTCAACCGCTCGAAGACCGCAAGATAACGATAGCACGTGCGAAATACTCGATAGAATATCCCGCCGGGGTGATGTTGGTCGCTTCGATGAATCCTTGTCCTTGCGGATATTATAACCACCCGGAGAAAGAGTGTATATGCAGCCCGGGAACGATACAACGTTATTTGGGAAAAATTTCGGGCCCTCTGCTCGACCGCATAGACATACAAGTGGAGATCGTTCCCGTCCCGTTCGAGAAAATCTCCGACACCCGTCCGGCGGAGTCGAGCGAGTCGATTCGTCGACGAGTCATTGCCGCAAGAGAAATTCAAGCCGCACGCTTTGCCGACTATCCCGGCATCTATTGCAATGCCCAAATGACTCCCCGGCTGCTGAACCAATTCGCTGTCCCCGATGAGGCGGGATTGAAACGGCTGAAAGATGCGATGAACCGTTTCCACCTGTCGGCACGGGCCTACGACCGTATTTTGAAAGTAGCACGTACCATTGCCGACTTGGAAGGTAGCGAAGGGGTACAGGTGCAACACATCAACGAAGCGGTGAATTACCGAAATCTCGACCGGGAGAATTGGGGAGATAGGTAGAAATTGTTTGTCTTGCAGACCTATATTAAAGTATAGTGAAACTCAGATATAACGATATGAAGAACATAACCGTATTTTTGGCATCCAGCGACGAGTTGAAAAACGACCGTAACAGCTTCCATTCATTGGTGGCTTCTTTGGACGAAATTTTCGAGCCTCGGGGGTATCGCATAAGGTGCAGACGTTGGGAAGATTTTTCGGCATTTTGCACCGGAAGCCGTACTCAGGACGACTACAACCGCATAGTACGTGCCAGCGATATTTGTATCTGTATGTTTCACCGCAAAGCGGGAGAATACACCATAGAGGAGTTCAATCAAGCCTTAGACGAATATGTGAAGAGTCAGAGTCACCCCAAGACATTTGTCTATATTCGAGCCTTGATAGAAGGTGAAATGGAAGACGAGGCATTGAAACGATTCAAGGAAGATTTGTTCGATCGGGTGGGGCATTATTGGTGCAACTATGCTACCGACGATGCCATGAAGTTGCATTTTGTCATGCAGTTGGAGCGGATCATTCCATCGGTATCGGGCAACGCTTCCGTAACCGAGGGTAACCACTTTAAGATAGAGAACGGAGTCGTTTCGCTTTACGGCCACAAGATAGCCGAACTGGACAATCTCTCTTTTGCCGCCGAGAATCCGGAATACCTTTCGTTGAAAGAGTCCATCGCCCGATTGAATACAGAGATCGCCCGACTGAGAGCGACCGGTGTCGCCGAGCTCCAACCGATGATTGACGAGAAACAGGCGGAACTATACAAGAAACGGGAAAGTCTCAACCGATTGGAGAGCCGGCTGTTCGATCTTGCTCTATCCATCAACAAGCTGATCGGGAGCGGAACGCCGGTGAGCGAGCGCAAACGGTTGGCGATAGAGATGTTCGAGCGAGGGAACAGCAAAGGGGTCGTGGAGATTTTGAATGAAAAAGATATTGCCGCCGATGCCGCTCAGGCCCGCAAGGAGATAGAGCAAGGGAAACTACTGGTCGATTCCGGTCGGTCGCTTATCGAGGCGGGACTTCAAAAGACACGATCGTTGGCCGAGGAGTATGTTTTGCGGGCAAAGGCTTTGATGACAGACTATGCAGAGCCTCGTCGCTTCGAATTGGCTTGCCATGCCTATGAGCAGGGTATCGAGCTGATCCGTGCCAACCTTTCGGAGGAAGAGTTGGCAAAAAGTTTGTTTGAGTATGGTCATTTTTTACAGACAAACAAACGATACGATTTGGCGGAAGTTCGTTATCGAGAAAATTTAGACATTTGCCAGCGACTTGCAGCTATTAGTCCATATGCCTACGAGCCGGGCTTGGCCGGTACTCAAAATAACTTAGGCGTTTTGTATAACAATACCCAACGTTACAAGGAAAGCGAGAAGATGTATCTCTCTGCCTTGAAAATTTATCAGCGACTCACGGCGGCGAATCCACAAGTGTACGAGCCGGATTTGGCAATGACACAAAATAATTTAGGTCTTTTGTATAGCGATATCCGACGTTATGAGGAGAGCGAAGAGATGCACCTCTCCGCCGTGGAGATTTATCAACGGCTCACGATAGTGAATCCACAGGTGTACGAGCCGGACTTGGCGAGGACTCAAAATAATTTAGGCAATTTGTACAGCGATACCCGACGTTACGGGGATAGCGAGAAGATGTATCTTTCCGCCATGGAAATTCGTCGACGGCTCGCGGCAGCGAATCCACAGGTCTACGAGCCGGATTTGGCGGGGATACAAAATAATTTAGGCTGTTTGTATGACAATATCCGACGTTATGAGGATAGCGAGGAGATGTATCTCTCTGCCTTGGAGGTTTATCAACGGCTTACGGCAGTGAATCCACAAGTGTACGAGCCGTATTTAGTACGAGCGTGCAATAACCTTTCATTCTTATTTCTCGCTCAGGGCAATTTTGAAGAAGCTGAACGGTATGCCCGTGAGGGATCAAAATATGATTTTACTCATCATACCATTTATACAAATCTTGCGGCATCCCTTCTTCTTCAAGGTCGATATGCCGAGGCGGAAGAGATATACCTGCGATACAAGGAAGAGCTAAAAGAGGACTTTCTCTCGGATTTCGAAGATTTCTATCGACGGGGAATTATTCCACCGGAACGGGAAGACGATGTGGAACGGATAAAAAAGCTGTTGTCGAAATAGGCAGAGACATACATTCGATCGGGATCGCTGCGGGTGCGGATTAGGGAGTATAACGCATCATTGGATAAACGAGCCGAGTTGCTTGTATACTATACAGAAAAACAAAATTCGGATATGGAAACAAAGAAAGAAACAAAGAAAAACACACGTCTGTTGTCATTGGATACCCTTCGGGGATTCGATATGCTTTTTATTATGGGTTTCGCCCCGTTGGTAATCGCCTTGAATGCCTTGCACCCGACGGCGGTGGGCGATGTCATAGCGGGGCACATGCGGCACGTCCCGTGGGACGGGTTTACCCAACACGATATGATATTCCCCTTGTTCTTGTTTGTCGCAGGTATATCTTTCCCGTTTTCATTGGCCAAGCAAAGGGGGAGCGGATCGAGCGACAAACATATTTACCTGAGGGTTTTCCGCCGGGGTGTCACCCTCGTTTTGCTGGGATTCTTGTATAACGGATTCTTACAGTTGAATTTCCCCGATGTGCGTTTGGCAAGCGTTTTGGGGCGTATCGGGCTGGCGTGGATGCTCGGGGCTTTCATTTACATGAGTTTGAAAAAGTCGGTACAATATGGTTTGATTGTCTTTATCTTGGTGGGTTATTGGTTGCTGTTGGCCTTTGTGCCGGCTCCCGATGCTGCGGGGGCTTCCCCTCTTTCTATCGAAGGGAATCTGGTCGGATATATCGATCGGCATTGTTTGCCGGGGAAATTGATATGCGGTAATTTCGACCCGGAGGGTTTACTGAGCACGCTTCCGGCGATAGTCACGGCATTATTGGGAATTTATGCGGGGGAAATCGTCCGTTCCACCCGCTTGGGAAGCGGAGAGAGAAAGAGTTTGCTTTTGTCGGGAATCGGGGTTGTGTTGGTCGCCATAGGGCTGGTTTGGAATACCGTATTCCCGATTAACAAAATGCTTTGGAGCAGTTCGTTTACCTGTTTCGTGGGAGGACTTTCGTTCTTGTTGTTCGCTTTGTTCTATTATATCGTCGATGTGAAAGGGTGGAAATCGTGGACTCTCTTTTTCCGAGTGATAGGACTAAATTCGATAACGATTTATCTGGCGCAGCAGGTGGTAGGATTTTCTCACATGAATAAGTTTTTGTTCGGAGGTATATCCCAATGGGTGGGAGAATGTGCCGGTGAGCCTGCCGGTGCGGTCGTCCTTCGTGCAGGATATGTCGCTTGTTGCTGGTTCTTCCTCTATTTTCTGTATCGGAAAAATATTTTCCTGAAAGTATAGTTTGTCGGTGGTGAACTCGTCCCATCTCATCTACGATGAGCGGGGGGGGGAAGTCTTGTCTCTGTTGCTTTTACTGCTGGTATTTCTTTAACCCCTCCGTCCCTACGTGCCACCTCTCCTATATTTTGCGTTGTAAAACAACCCGTAGTGCTACGGGACACGGCAAGGGGAGGAGCGAAATGTTTCGAATGTTACAAGGTCTGGCGGGAGGAGGGAGAGAGCTGTTTCAATAGAGAAGCATAAATCTTACTCGTCGTTTTTAAGAGCTGACTTTTTGTTTTTCGAAACACAGGGGAGAGTGGGGAATGGGGGAGTGGCAGCGATGAAGTGAGGAGTAGAAAAAAATAAAAACAGTTTCTTACATTTTTTTAATTTCACAATTCCGGTCGAAAATGTTATCTTTGTTTCTCTTAAACGGGATTATTCATACGAATATAAAAGAAATATATCGTGGCCAAGGAAATTGTCGAAACTCCGCTGATGAAACAGTATATCGAGATGAAAGCCAAGCATCCCGATGCGATATTGCTTTTCAGGGTGGGAGACTTTTATGAAACGTTTTCGGACGATGCTTTGGTGGCATCGGAAATATTGGGGATTACATTGACTCGCCGGGCAAATGGAGCCGCCCAGTATGTGGAGTTGGCCGGTTTTCCCCATCATGCTCTCGATACTTACCTTCCCAAATTGGTGCGTGCCGGAAAACGGGTAGCTATTTGCGAACAGCTGGAAGACCCGAAACTGACAAAAAAATTGGTCAAGCGCGGCATTACGGAATTGGTGACACCGGGCGTGTCGATTAACGACAATATTCTCGATCACCGAGAGAATAATTTCTTGGCGGGTGTTCATTTCGGGAAAGGTAACAAAGTGGGTGTGGCTTTTCTCGATATATCGACGGGTGAATTCTTGACCGCCGAGGGAGATTTCGACTATGTGGACAAGCTGTTGGGCAATTTCTCTCCGAAAGAGGTGCTGTTCGAACGCACGAAACGGAAATTGTTCGAGGAGCATTTCGGTTCCCGTTTTTTTACTTTCGAGTTGGACGATTGGGTTTATACCGAGGATGCCGCTTCGGATCGCTTATTGCGTCACTTCGAGACGAAAAACCTCAAAGGTTTCGGAATTCACAATATGCCCAACGCCATTATCGCCGCGGGGTCTCTGCTTCATTATTTGGATATTACACAGCATACGCAGATTTCGCACATTACATCGCTGTCTCGTATCGAGGAGGAGCGATATGTGCGATTGGATAAATTCACGGTGCGGAGTCTCGAATTGCTTTCTCCGATGAACGAAGGGGGAAAGAGCCTGCTCGACGTGATAGACCGGACTGTCACCCCGATGGGGGCACGTATGCTCAAACGGTGGGTTGTCTTTCCGTTGAAAGATGTGAAGCCTATCGAGGATCGGTTGAACGGAGTGGAATTCTTTTTCCGCCACCCCGAAGTTAGGGAGGTTATCGATCCGCAACTCGATACGATAGGCGATATGGAACGCCTCATTTCGAAAGTAGCGGTGGGGCGTATTTCGCCTCGCGAGGTGGTTCAGTTGAAAGTGGCATTGTCGGCGATAGAGCCTATCAAGGCTGTTTGCGAGCAGAGCGATGAACCTGTATTGCAACGTATCGGGGAGCAACTGAATTGCTGTACGATCATCAGGGACCGAATCGAACATGAAATTAATCCCGATGCGCCCAATTTGGTGAATCGGGGAGGAATTATCCGCAAGGGTGTGAACGACGAACTCGACGAGTTGCGAGAGATTTCCTATTCGGGGAAAGACTATTTGTTGCATGTGCAGCAGCGCGAGAGCGAGAAAACGGGTATTCCCAGCTTGAAAATCGGGTATAACAACGTATTCGGGTATTACATCGAAGTGCGCAATACTCACAAGGACAAGGTTCCTTCCGATTGGATCAGAAAGCAGACGTTGGTGAGCGCAGAGCGTTATATCACCCAAGAGTTGAAAGAATACGAGGAGAAGATTTTGGGGGCGGAAGAGAAGATTCTTTCATTGGAAACGCAGTTGTTCAATGATTTGATTCTTGCATTGACGGAGTATATTCCTGCCATACAACTCGATTCCAATCTCATTGCGCGGCTCGACTGCCTGTTGTCGTTCGTGAAGTCGGCCGTGGAAAACCGGTATATTCGTCCCGAAGTAAACGATTCGCTGGTTATCGACATCAAGGAAGGACGTCACCCGGTTATCGAGAAACAGTTGCCGCCGGGCGAACCCTACATCAGCAACAGTGTCGAGCTCGACAACGACAAGCAGCAAATCATGATGATAACGGGACCCAACATGGCCGGTAAATCGGCGTTGTTGCGCCAGACCGCTTTGATTGTTCTGATGGCTCAGATAGGAAGTTTCGTTCCGTCCGAGGCCGCTAAGATAGGGATTGTGGACAAGATTTTCACTCGTGTGGGGGCATCGGACAATATCTCGCTCGGCGAATCTACCTTTATGGTCGAGATGACCGAGGCCGCCGATATTCTCAACAATCTGTCGGAGCGGAGTTTGGTTCTGTTCGACGAGCTGGGGCGGGGAACGAGTACTTACGACGGTATATCTATCGCGTGGGCTATTGTCGAGCACATACACGAACACCCCAAGGCTCGTGCCAAGACGTTGTTCGCTACCCATTATCACGAGCTGAACGAAATGGAACGTACTTATAAACGCATTGTCAATTATAACGTTTCGGTAAAAGAGGTCGACAACAAGGTGATATTCTTGCGGAAATTGGTACGCGGCGGGAGTGAGCACAGTTTCGGTATCCATGTGGCGAAGCTGGCCGGTATGCCCCAGAGCATCGTCAAGCGGGCCAACCAGATTTTGAAACAGTTGGAGTCGGAGAACCGTCAGAACGGTATCGCCAAGCCTACCGCCGAAATCGCTTCGTCGAGAGGTGGCATGCAGTTGAGTTTTTTCCAACTGGACGACCCTGTGCTTTCACAGGTTCGGGACGAAATTTTACAGGTCGATATCAATAACCTTACACCGGTAGAAGCATTGAATAAACTGAACGAAATACGAAAAATAATCACCGGGAAATAGAACGGTTTGTTTATGATGAAGAGAAGCGATTTTGAAATTATGGCGCCGGTGGGTTCGTACGATTCTTTGACGGCGGCCATACAGGGAGGGGCCGATTCGGTATATTTCGGTATCGAGGGGCTGAATATGCGAGCCCGTTCGTCGAATAATTTTACGATAGACGATTTACACGAGATCGTGCGTATTTGTAACGAGCATCACATAAAGAGTTATCTGACGGTCAATACCGTTATCTACGACGAAGATATACCTCTGTTACATCGTATTATCGATGCGGCGAAGGAGGCCGGGCTCTCGGCTATTATCGCCAGCGATGTGGCGGCTATGACCTATGCCCGCGAGATAGGGGTAGAGGTGCATTTGTCGACCCAGCTGAATATTTCCAATACCGAGGCGTTGCGATTCTATGCCCGTTTTGCCGATGTGGTGGTACTGGCTCGGGAGTTGAATATGGAACAGGTAGCCCGTATTCACGAAGCCATTTTGCGGGATCGTATCGTGGGGCCGGGCGGAGAACCGGTACGTATCGAGATGTTCTGTCACGGGGCATTGTGCATGGCTGTGTCCGGCAAATGCTATTTGAGTCTTCACGAAATGAATGCTTCGGCGAATCGAGGGGCTTGTATGCAGATTTGTCGCCGTTCATACGAAGTGAAAGACAAGGAGACCGGTAACGAGTTGGAAGTGGATAACGCTTACATCATGTCGCCGAAGGACTTGAAAACGATACATTTCCTGAACAAACTGATCGATTCGGGGGTGCGGGTATTTAAAATCGAGGGTCGTGCAAGGGGACCGGAATATGTGCGTACGGTCGTTTCGTGTTACAACGAGGCCATCGAGTCTTATTTGAACGACGACTTTACCGACGAGAAGGTCGCACAGTGGGACGAACGGCTCGCTACCGTCTTTAATCGAGGGTTTTGGAACGGATATTATTTGGGTCAGCGCTTGGGCGAATGGACTCACAATTATGGCTCGGGAGCCACGAAACGAAAGATATATATAGGCAAGGGCGTGAAGTATTTTTCCAACCTCGGTGTGGCCGAATTTCTCATGGAGAGCGGTTCGTTGAGCGTGGGAGACGAGATACTCGTCACCGGCCCGACGACCGGTGCGCTTATCCGCAAGGTGGAGGAGATACGAGTCGATTTGAAACCGGTACAAAAGACGGTAAAAGGCGAGCGGTTCTCGATGCGTATCGATGAGAAGATACGACCGTCGGATAAATTATTTAAATGGGTGGATAGTTCGGAACTTAATACAAAATAAAGATGTTCATGAAACGGGCGATAGTTATACTTTGTGGAATCGTATGCACCGGACAGCTTTTGGCCGCCAAGCCGGGAATCCCGGCTTATAACGATGACAGGGCTTTGATAGATAGGGGAATCTTTCTCTTTCAAGAGAAGAACTACGCGGGTTGTGCCGATGTGATGAAAGAGGCTTGTGAAGGCGATTTGTCGCCTGAGCAGCGGGAAACGGCCGACTGGTATATCGCTCTTTCGGAAGCCCGCAATTATTCGCCGCAGGCTGTACGGCGGTTAACGGATTTTTTGCGAAATTATCCGGATTCTAAACATACTTTGCAGGCTCGGTTGGCATTGGCCGATTATTATTACGACAGCCAAGATTATGCAAAAGCCTTGAAAACCTATCAGACGGTAAATGTGAGTCTGTTGACCGGCGACGAGGAGGACCGGTGGGGATATCGCACGGCATGTTCTTTGTTGAAGACCGGTAATCCCGATGCGGCGAAACCGCTGTTTCAGCTTCTAATCGGGAAAGAGAGATTTCGGACAGGAGCCACTTTCTACCTTTCGTATATACAGATGAACGAGGGAGACGATAGAGCCGCTTTAAGCGGATTTTCGAAAGTGGCGGACGACAGGAGTTTCGGCTATGCCGCACGGCTGCACATGTTGCAGATTTATTTCGGGCAAAAACGTTTCGCACAGGTATTGTCCGAGGGTAAAGCGTTGTTGTCCCGTCCGTCTTCCGATGCCGACTTATACACCGAGCTTCTTCGGTTGCTCGGCGAAAGCGCTTATCAAGAAGGTGGCGATGAAGCGGCGACGGAATATTTGGAAAGGTATTTGCAACGATGTCGCAAACCCGAACGCTCTTCTCTTTATGTCATGGGTGTCATGGCCTATCGCCGGGGAGAAGATGGCGAGGCGATCGATTATTTGGGGCGTGTGACCGGCGTGGACGATGCTCTTTCTCAAAATGCTTATCTTTATATCGGGCAAGCCTATTTGCGAGCGGGAGATAAAAATAATGCCCGCATGGCGTTCGAGATGGCTTCACAAGGAAATTACGACCGTCAGGTTCGGGAAACGGCGCTTTACAACTATGCGCTCTGCCTGTATGATCGCACGGCTTCGCCTTTCGATAACTCGGTGGGTGTGTTCGAACGTTTCTTGAACGAGTTTCCCGGTTCTCGCTATGCCGACAAGATTAACGACTATTTGGTAGAGGTTTACATGACGACCCGTAATTATCGGTCGGCATTGGCGTCTATCGATAAAATACGGAAGCCCGACGGGAAAATACTCGCCGCCAAGCAGCGCATTCTTTTCCAGTTGGGGACAGAGGCTTTCACCAATGCCCGTATCGCTGATGCCGAAAGTTTGTTTAGCCGGGCGATCGCTGTGGGAAACTATGATACCGATATACGGGGTAAGGCTGCGTTTTGGCTCGCCGAGTGCCAATATCGTCGGGAACAATACGATATCGCTGCCCGGAATTATTCGGCATATCTTTCTTCCAGCAAGGACAAGCGGAGCGAAATGTATTCGCTGGCTTGGTACGATTGGGCCTACTGTCAGTTCAAACAGCATAACTTCTCGCAAGCCCTCGACGGTTTTTCCCGGTATGTCTCTGTACAGACCGGAGGAAATCGAAGCATGCTTGCCGATGCCTATTCCCGGATAGGCGATTGCTATTATTACGCCCGTCGGTTCGCCGATGCCGAGCAGTATTATGCCCGGGCCCAAGAGACCGATGTCGCGAACGGAGATTATGCCCTTTTTCAAAAAGCTTTTATGGCAGGATTGCAGAGGAATCACGAACGCAAAATAGAGTTGTTGGACAAATTGATTGCCGATTATCCTCGTTCGGGATATCTGGCGAATGCATGGTTCGAAAAGGGACAGGCTTATACGATATTGAATAGGAATAACGATGCTATCGTATGTTACAAACAATTGATCGCCGATTATCCCCAGAGCGCGATTGCCCGCAAGGGAGGTTTGCAGTTGGGTATGGTTTATTTCAATAACGGGCAGACAGACGAATCGGTGGCTGCTTACCAGCAAGTGATAGAGCGTTATCCGACCAGCGAGGAGGCTCGCATAGCGGTCGCCGACCTCAAATCGGTATATGTAGAGAAAGATGCAGTCGATGCCTACGCTAACTATCTGAACAGCGTGGGACGGTCGGAACAGGCCCCTGTGAGCGAATTGGATTCTTTGTCGTATATGGCAGCCGAGCGCACTTATATGACGGGGAAAGGTATCGCTTCGTTGGAGAAATATGTGCGAAATTATCCGTCGGGCGCGTTTTTGATTCCGGCTAATTACTATATCGGGAAGGCATCGTTTGCAGCGAAAGACTACGACAAAGCTCTTCCAGCGTTCGACTATGTGGTGACGAACAGTCCCGACGGCGAGTTTGCCGAAGAAGCATTGGCCCGCAAGTGCGAGATACTTTATTTGAAAGCTCGTTATGACGAGGCTTTTGCCGGATTCAAGGAGTTGGAAAAGAAAGCGACTGTCGGAGAGAACAAACAGGCCGCCCGGTTGGGTATGCTTCGTATTGCCCGGAATAAGCGGCAATATGGCGAGGTGGTAACGGTTGCCGACAAGTTGTTGAGCGAAAGCAAACTTTCTCCCGATTTGCGGCAAGAGATTTTATTTGCTCGTGCCGATGCCTATTTCCATACGGGAAAGGGAGAAAATGCAGCCGATGACTGGCGGGAGCTTTCGAAAGATACCCGTTCGATTTACGGGGCGCAAAGTGCCTATTTATTGGCCCAATATCAATTCGACAACAAAGCGATCGATACGGCCGAAAAGACGCTGAATACTTTTATCGACAAAGGTACTCCCCACAATTATTGGTTGGCTCGGGCATTCTTGCTCATGGCCGACATTTATGAAAAACGGGGCGAGACTTTCCAAGCCCGTCAATATTTGCAAAGTTTGCGGAATAACTATCCGGCCAGCGACGACGATATTATTTCCCGTATAGACAAGAAGTTGAGCGAGCTGGGACAAACAGAGTAGTTGAACGATACAATATGTATGGCTTATGAAACGGTTTTCTTTTTTAATCATATCGGTTTTCCCATTCTTCCTGTCGGCACAGGTACGTTCCGATTCGTTGCGGCGGGAAGTAACCATAGAAAAAGATTTTACACCTATCGTGCGCGATGCGTCTAAAATCAATACATTGCCCGAAGTGGAAGCACCGACGGTAACCAAACAATCTATACGGTATAGCGACTGGACGGTTCCGGCTCCCCTCGAACCTCGCGCTGTCTTGTTGGCTCCCGGCGGTTTCGGAGAAAAACCCGAAGAAAACCAATCGAGGGGATACGTGGATTTCGGGATAGGCAATTACCTGAATATGGTCGGGAATGCAGGTTATCGTATTTTGCAGAATGACAAAGACAAGTTGGGTGTGTGGTTGCAACATCGCTCTACTTGCGGAACGGTGGATTACAATCAATCGTTAACGGAGGACTATCCCGACTCGAAGAAGATGCACCGGCTCGAAGAGCGAGTGGTCGCCGATTATCTTCACTCCTTCGGGAAGCTGGATTTGGGAATAAGCGGCGGTTATCGTTACGACTCCTTCAACTATTACGGATTGCGATACACCGGTTTGACGGGAATATCTTCGCCTAACCAAGAGATAAACCGGTTCTTCTTGAAAAGCCATATAGCCTCGACTACCGGAGAGTCGGACCTACTTTATAAAGTTTCATTGGCATATTACCGGTACGGGTA
>ERZ773168.2642-NODE-2642-length-13396-cov-3.716213_pt1 | contig 13396 bp, 8 predicted proteins | sample MGYA00511261_ERZ773168 | MGnify/ENA primary metagenome ERZ773168 (study PRJEB29015, sample SAMEA2737855) | human gut metagenome | biome: human gut; feature: human-associated habitat; material: faeces | place: China | collected 2012 ... | reverse complement strand
CTACGCCAAGCGGAAGAATAAAGACGCGGAAGGAGAAGTCATCGAGATTCTGGAACGTGCCAATGACACCTTTGTAGGTACACTGGAAGTAGCCAAGTCGTATGCCTTCTTAGTTACGGAAAACCGTACGCTTGCCAACGACATCTTCATCCCGAAAGAGAAGCTGAAAGGAGGAAAAACCGGCGACAAGGCAATCGTGAAAGTAACCGAATGGCCCGACAAGGCAAAGAATCCTATCGGACAAGTGATCGACATCCTCGGGGTAGCAGGAGACAATACAACAGAAATGCACGCCATCCTCGCTGAGTTCGGCCTGCCCTACGTATATCCGAAAGCGGTAGAAACAGCAGCCGATAAGATTCCCGCAGAAATTACTCCGGAAGAGATAGCCAGACGCGAAGACTTCCGTAAGGTAACGACTTTCACCATCGACCCGAAAGACGCCAAGGACTTCGACGACGCACTTTCGATCCGCCCCATCAAAGACGGATTGTGGGAAGTAGGCGTACATATCGCCGATGTGACTCACTATGTAAAAGAAGGCGGCATCATCGACAAAGAAGCAGAAAAGCGGGCGACTTCCGTTTATCTGGTGGACCGCACCATTCCGATGCTTCCCGAACGCCTGTGTAACTTCATCTGCTCCTTGCGTCCGAATGAAGAGAAACTCGCATTCTCCGTCATCTTCGACATCACCGAGAAAGGAGAAGTAAAAGACTCCCGCATCGTACATACCGTCATCAACTCCGACCGTCGCTTCACTTACGAAGAGGCGCAGCAGATCATCGAAACGAAAACGGGCGATTTTAAAGAAGAAGTTCTCATGCTGGACACCATCGCCAAAGCACTTCGTGAGAAACGTTTCGCAGCAGGAGCCATCAACTTCGACCGCTACGAGGTGAAGTTTGAAATCGACGAAAAGGGAAAACCTATCAGCGTATACTTCAAAGAGTCCAAGGATGCCAACAAGCTGGTGGAAGAATTCATGCTGCTCGCCAACAGGACAGTAGCAGAGAAAGTGGGACGTGTACCCAAGAACAAAAAAGCCAAAGTACTTCCTTATCGTATCCACGATCTGCCCGATCCGGAAAAACTGGAAAACCTGTCACAGTTCATCGCCCGCTTCGGCTATAAGGTACGTACAAGCGGAACGAAAACAGATATATCAAAGTCTATCAACCATTTGCTGGACGATATTCACGGCAAGAAAGAGGAAAACCTGATTGAAACCGTATCGATCCGTGCCATGCAGAAAGCGCGTTATTCTACGCACAATATCGGCCATTACGGACTGGCATTCGACTATTACACCCACTTCACTTCACCCATCCGCCGATTCCCGGATATGATGGTACACCGCTTGGTTACGAAGTATATGGACGGCGGTCGTAGCGTATCCGAAAGCAAGTACGAGGACCTCTGCGACCATAGTTCGAACATGGAACAGATTGCAGCCAATGCCGAACGTGCTTCTATCAAATACAAACAGGTAGAATTCATGAGCGAACGTCTCGGACAAATTTATGACGGTGTGATCTCCGGTGTTACGGAATGGGGCCTTTACGTTGAACTCAACGAGAACAAATGTGAAGGCATGGTTCCTATCCGTGATCTGGACGATGACTATTATGAATTCGACGAAAAGAATTATTGCCTCCGCGGACGCCGTAAGAACAAGATATACAGCCTGGGAGATGCCATCACCATTCGCGTGGCACGTGCCAATCTGGAGAAGAAGCAATTAGACTTTGCGCTGATTGAGAAATAGAAACAAGTACTGTAAAAACGGATTAATAGTATACTCTTCTGTGCCACTCTATTGGCACGCTTGTGCCAAGGGCTTGGCATAGTAGTGCCAATGCGGTGGCACAACTGTGCCAGAGGCTTGGCACAAACCTGTAAAAACCGACATTAGAATGAAAACAATCGTTATCGAAGACAAGCAACGAATCGAATCCATTATTCTTCAAGCTGATGCCTGCTTTGTAGGCATAACAGACTTAGAAGGCAATCCATACGTAGTTCCTATGAACTTCGGTTATGAAAACGATACTCTTTACCTCCATTCCGGTCCCGAAGGGGGAAAGATAGAAATGCTGCAACGTAATAACAACGTGTGTATCACGTTTAGCCTCGGACACAAACTTGTCTATCAGCACAAGCAGGTAGCTTGCAGCTACAGTATGCGCTCGGAGAGTGCCATGTGCCGTGGGAAAGTAGAATTCATAGAAGATATGGAGGAAAAACGTCATGCACTGGACATTATCATGCGCCATTACACAAAGGATCAGTTCAGCTATTCCGATCCTGCCGTACGGAATGTCAAAGTATGGAAAGTACCTGTAGATCAGATGACAGGAAAAGTTTTCGGTCTGCGGGCAGACGAAAAGCCATGAGATGTACAAATCTCATGGAATCACCTGCAAAATCATGTATTTTCATGATGTTATAAGTCAGTCTATCAGGCATTAATACTCAAGTTCTCAGGTGTTAATACCTGATACGACAAGTATTAACATCTGAGAAGTCAAGTGTTAATGACTGAGAAGTGAAATGCTAATATATGAAACTCTATCAGTATTGATTTACTTCACCATCTATATACTCTGCCCTATTTTTCAACCAATTCTTCAGTTCTATCACTTTCGCATCAAAGGAACGGGTGTTTTCCCATAATTCACTATTTCTCGTTACAGATGGTTTAATAAGCTTGGCCTGATCATCTATATACTGCAACAACTCATTTAATTTATTTGACTTAAAGTCTTGCCAAAAGTTTTTATAGAGTTTCCTTACCCGACTGTCTTGTAGGAAGCGTTGGAAAAAGGCGGTTCCCACTCCATTCATATCATCAGAAAAGAGCGGAGTTTCATAACTCCTGAAATGTGTCTCTTTACCTTCGTAATCATACGCCCAGTCAAAGTCCCAAATCGGTCCCATAACATACTTACCCTTCCCCTCTTTATGAATAAAGATACTTTTCGGATGGTTAATCTCCATATTGTGTACCAAATTAAAGGTAATCAGATATTTTGCAACCGATTCAATATCAATCATATCCACATACATATTTCCTTCTAACGGCTCCTTTGCAAACTGCACGGTAAATGCATTAAAATCTTTCTTCCAATACTCAAACTGCTCTGTAGTCAAATCAGGGTCTTTCACCATCACCGGAAGATTGAATGCTTCGGACTTGAATTTCGGATCTTCATCAAAATAGGAATCAAGCTCCCACATCACGCTGTTATTCTCATCCAAATCCACACGATTTTCTTTGATTTCTATCTGTTCCGTCAGCAGATAGGAGCCTTTGTATTTGCCATTCAGAACCACATCCACCGGAATGGCATGATTGGTGAAAGGAATATTCAGCAATTGCCCGACTTTGAAGGCAACTGAGTTAAGCATCAAGGTAGGATCGATATGATTAGCCAGCAATATATAATTCTTCGCTTTTCCCAAACCACAAATCTCAGATTTCTTATCAAGCTTTAATCGGTAAGGTTTCTTCGGATATCCCCATGTAGAGTTTCCCCTTCCTTTCACCTCCGTCTTGCCTGTATAGTTCTCACAAATCCCTTTGCCATCCACGGTGAGAGTCGCATTCAAATAATAATCCTTACTTGGTATCTCCGTTATACTAGGGTCTTCTGTCGTGATCGTAAACTGAGGAATCAGGATAAAGTCCAGCGTCAGGATGTATCGGACTACTTCTCCATTCCGCATCACAAACTGATAAGTGACCGGAGAGGCGAAATCAATTTCCGTCACACCGCTGACCTGTTCTACATCATCTACCATTACTTTCACGGCATCAGTTGTAAAGACAGGAATCAGTTTCGATTGTGGGAATGTGTAGGAAGATACAATAGTCTCATCTTCAATCGTACATGAGACATCAGCAGTCAGCAAAGCATTATCTTTTCTCAAAAAACGAAATTCGGATAAGACCTGCGCATCTTTCAAGACAACTTCGACTGTATATTGTTCCCTGCTGCCGTCTTCTGCTTCTACGAGAATCATCAGCGGCCGGGAAAAATCATTCGAAGTGATGCCGGATTCCTGCCCGACTCCATTCACGCTTACAGACGTTCCTTCATACTTGAATGTAGCAATCAATGACTTCAGGTCATCATATTGATCCATCGACAGCGTTATCACATTCCCTTTAATGGAACCTCTCACGTCATTCTTAATTTTACCTTGATTGTCACTCTTCTGAATCGAATAGCTGATTAATTGCTTCGTTGAAGAGAGAGGAGTTTCTTCATCTTTACAGGCAGAAAACAGCAGAAGAATAATCGTCAGAATCCCTAACGTCTTGTTTTGCATAGTATTAAATAAAAATGGTTACTTGGCAAATATACGGTTTTGCCAAGTAACCACAGGATTATTCTCTATATTTCTTTCAAAAAAAACGTTCCTTTACAAAGGATATTCTTCGAACGCGTACAGGATAGTAGATAAATAACGCTCTCCCGTATCGGGCAATAAGGCTACGATCATCTTCCCTTCGTTTTCGGGACGTTTCGCCAGTTCGGTAGCCGCATAGACGGCTGCTCCCGAAGATATGCCGACCAACAGCCCTTCTTTCTCCGCCAGCGCACGACTGGTACGGATAGCGTCGTCATTCTGCACCTGAATAATTTCATCTACGACAGAAGCATTATAAGTCTTCGGTACGAAACCGGCACCGATTCCCTGAATCTTGTGAGGTCCGGGCTTTCCGCCGGACAGTACCGGAGAGTCGGCAGGTTCTACCGCCACCGCCTTCACACTGGGATCGCGCATCTTCAATGCTTCTCCTACTCCGCTAATTGTCCCGCCAGTACCTACACCGGCAACGAAGATATCGACTTTCCCCTCGGTATCTCTCCATATTTCCAGTCCGGTAGTGCGTAGATGCATAGCGGGATTAGCAGGATTTTCAAATTGCTGTAAGATAACGCTGCCCGGAGTGGCTGCTTTCAACTCTTCCGCTTTGGCAATCGCCCCTTTCATTCCGTCGGCACCGGGAGTGAGCACAAGTTCCGCTCCCAGAGCTTTCAAGAGGTTACGACGTTCAACGCTCATCGTATCGGGCATCGTCAAAATCAGTTTGTACCCCTTGGCGGCAGCAACGAATGCCAATCCTACTCCCGTATTTCCACTGGTAGGCTCGATGATTGTTGCGCCGGGAGTCAAGACTCCTTTCACTTCGGCATCTTCAATCATTGCCAATGCCACGCGGTCTTTTACACTGCCCGCGGGATTGAATGATTCGATTTTCACTATCAGGCGAGCCTTCAAGCCGTTACTCTTATTATAATTACTTAGTTCCAACAACGGAGTGTTACCTACCAAATCCGTCAATTTCCTTGCAATCTTTTCCATATATATCTATTTTTAATTTCCTTTGTTTTAAGATATTACAAAGATAGTGCAGTTTTTGTTGACAGGAAATACCATATATGTGGTAAATTTATACCATCATTATCCGGTAACCTACCATTCATCAGGAACTATTCCAGAAAATCAGCCCGCATGGGACTGAATGTGTCTATCAATACTCCCGCTTCCAGACAGACGCATCCATGCGGTTCGTCGGGTGCTACATAGTAGCCATCGCCAGTCGACAGTATCTCTTTCCGATCGCCGATGGTCAGTTCAAACTTTCCACTTGCCACGTAGGTAGCCTGAGTGTGGTAATGTTCATGCAACGTACCGACCGCTCCTTTCTCAAATTCTACCTTGACCATCATCAACTGTCCGTCGTATCCCATTATCTGACGACGGATTCCCGGAGCGGGGTGCTCCCATTTCAACTCTTTCTCAAACTGAAAAACTTCACTACGCGTTTTCATATTCTCTTTCCTATTTAAATAACTGAAAACAAAGATAGCTTTTGATTTCCGTCTACCAAATGGATTCTACGGAAAAGACTTGCAGGTCTTTCACTTCGATACGGTTTCCCCAGAAGTGGAATCCTTCTTTGTTGTTAGTGTCAGGGCGGCGTTCCATGGAATAAGAATACAGTCCGCCGTCGATAAAGACTTCGATAGAGGTGCGGTCAATGTAAATATCGGCACTCAATTCCATGCTGGTCGGATCTTGGGGAGAGTAGAAACGGCCATTCAAAGTATTGGAGTTCATGTCGTAGCCGATCATGCGTTGGCCGAAAAGGTTGAATCCGGCATCCGTGGCATGAGAGAGTTTGATCGTTGTCTTAATGTGGAGACAGTCGGCATCATAAAACTCTTTCAGATGGCGGTTGGCCTCATCCGAAGAGAGAGATTTCCAGGAACGAAGAGGCTTACACAAAGATTCGACCTCCTTTACGGGAACGTTGACAAGGCGGATGCCGTCTTTAGTGGTACGCAAAGTCAGTTCGGTGGGGAGCATCATCATTCCGTTGAAAGGCATACCGGGGTGGGAGATTCTTCCCCAGCCTATCTGGATGCGCCTGCCGTCGCTTGCCGGAATATTGGTAAAGGTCTGGGCTGCATAGATACTTCCGGTGGTATAGCAGTATTTTCCGGCTTCGGGAGTAAATACTTTGCCATCGAAAGAGCCTAGCATATACGTACCGGTGGCACCGTACATCACCCACTTCGTGTGGTTCTTGTCACCGTCAACCGGCAGTTCGAACAATTCGGGACATTCCCAGAAGCCTGTAACATGGCTCTCGTATTTCCAGTCTTTGAGATTGGAAGAGGTATAAATGGAGTGTCCGTCGCGTTCGTTCAGTACCAGTACCCAATGCTTGGAGGGCGCATACCAGAATACTTTCGGGTCGCGTGTGTCCTGAGAGTTCCATTTCTCCTTGGAGTTGATCACCGGATTCTTGTCGTACTTCGTGAATGTACGTCCTTTGTCAAGGCTGTAGGCTATCCCCTGCACTTGTCTGTCACTGCTGGCGGCGGTGAAGGCGGCAACCATGGCGGGAGTCTTGCCTTTATTAAAGCCGGCGGTATTATCATAGTCGATGACTGCCGAACCGGAGAACATCGTTCCTAAATGGTCGGGATACAGAGCGTCCGGTAATTCTGTCCAGTGTATTAGGTCCTTGCTGACCGCATGACCCCAGTGCATATTCTCCCAGTCTCTTTCAAAAGGATTGTGCTGGTAGAACAGGTGGTATTCGCCCTCATAATAGATTAATCCGTTAGGGTCATTGATCCAGCCTCTCCGGGTAGTGAAGTGGAATTGCGGACGGTTCTTTTCCTTATACAGTTCAGCTTGTCCTTCGATTTCGTCGGACTGGTATATTTTACTCAATCCCTTCTCATTGCCGTCGTAGGTTATCTTGATCGTCTTTCCTTTGAAAGCCGACACATCTTTAAACACCCAGTATTCCGCTTCATCCGGCGCCAGACGGATAACGACGGATAAATCCGGCTTGCCGTTTACTTCAAAAGTCATCCTTCCTCTGTTCTCTTTATGGGAGATGGGGAAGTTCAGATATTGCTTGGTTATTTTAAAAGATACTTCTCCGGCTATCGCTGCCAAACAGGAGAAGGATAAAACAAAAAGAGTAAGTACAGTTCTGCTTAATGTCTTCATAGCTATTTTATTTATTAGTTTGTAAAATCGGAGTAAATGTAGCCAATACGACCGATTTCTGATATAATAAATGATTCACAGACTATGAGAAACGTTACATTTCACAGATATTTTCCTTAAATGACCTGTATTTTTCATCACTTGGCCGTTTCTCTCTATTCTTTATCCCACGTTATTATTCAGCAGCTCTTTCGTCTTATCCGCAAGAAATAAAGGAATATTAATCAGATTGCCGTCTTGTTTCAAATTCAGCATCGAATATCGAATCCGACAAGCAGGTTGATAAAGTTTCTCGTACTGAATCAGACTTTTACCTGTTATATTCTGGTCTGCTTTCACTTCTATCGGATAAATATGATTACCATGCTGAAGTAAAAAATCCACTTCTGCTTTATTACCGGAAGTCCAGTAACGGAACGAAGCCTGAAATTGTGCTGTAAGACTTTGCAATACATAATTCTCTGCCAATGCCCCTTTATATTCCGTATATCCGGGAGTGGACAATAACAAAACACTTGCACCCAGTTCGGACAATTGCCTCAACAACCCTATATCCAATGCATAGAGCTTAAAAGTGCTCAAATCATCGTAGGCTTTCAGTGGCAGCCTAGGCGACTTGCTCAGAACTACTTTGTTGACAAGACCAGCTTGTTCCAACCATAAAATAGCATCTTCGTATTCACGCGCACGTGCTCCGGGACGAACCAGTTGATAAACAAACTTACGATTTTCTTTCGCCAATTGAGAGGGCAGAGAGTTCCATACATAATTGATACGGGGCGCCAACGTAGGTGTAGCATGTTTCACAAAATCCAGAGCATAGTCATTCAATATATCCCGAAGCGATGAATCCACTTTTTGCATATCATTAAAGTCAACCATCAAAGAAGCAGGTTCGGGCATACCGCCACAAATAGAATAGGCAATGAAGGCTTCCCGCAGTTTGTCGAAGAAGATTTGGGGAAGAGGCGCTATTTCTTTGACAGAGCACATATATTGATACATCGCCGGATCTTTCGTATTCAGAAACTCCGTAAAAGTCAGCGGATACATAGACAGATGATTTACTTTTCCAACCGGAAAGGAATTGCCTATGTGATTCAGGTAAATTCCAAGTAAAGAACCAGCGCAAGCCACTGCATATTCGGGTGCTTCTTCGCAGAAATATTTCAAAGAGTTCAGCGCTTCATTGCACTCCTGAATCTCATCCAATATCAGCAAAGTAGTCTGAGGATTAATTTTTCGTCCATGCAAAAAGGACAATTGCTGTATAATGCGCTCGGGGTCTTTAGTCGTTTTAAAGATATCACAAAGTCCGCTTTCATCTTTATCCAGACTAAAATAGGCAACATCTTCAAAGTATTTCTGACCGAAATACTTCAAAGCCCACGTCTTACCCACTTGTCTCGCCCCATGAATAACCAAAGGCTTCCTGTTTACATCCGTTTTCCAAGCCGCTAACAGCTGAATAATTCCTCTTTCAAACATACCGAGTCACATTTTTGATATCTGAAATGTGAGAACTTACACATTTTTGATATGAGTTTCGTGCAAATATACACATTATCCATATCAAATGAAAGAATATCACAGGTCTATTACTTGAACCTCTTCACATAATTAACGATCAGATAGCAGGCAGGACCGAGTACCTGTCCGTGGTCAAATCCTTGCAGTTCATATAAAGAGACTTTCCGATTGCCGATATTCTTCAATACCGATGCCAGCAGTGCATTCTCTTCGTATCGGTCAGCCATTTCCAGATTCTTGTCCCCCGTAATCAGTACAACAGGGGCGGTATCCTTGCGGGCCTTGTTTACCGGAGCAAATTCGTCAATGATGGGGATTCCGTTGGGCAGGCCACGTTCTTTGCGGATGGTAAAATGAGTGACTGTCTGCCCACTGACCGGAAGATAGGCAGCTACACTATCCGCATCGGCTCCGTATGCAGCCATGTATTTCTTATCCATTGCCAGAATCAACGTAAGGTAACCTCCTGCCGAATGACCGGAAACAAAGATACGATCCTTGCGACCGCCATACTTTTCGATATTCCGGAATGTCCATGCCACAGCTTCGGCGGCATCTTCTATATAAGCCGGATTCTTTGCTTTCGGACTCAAACGATAATTAACCGCCACTACTGCAAAGCCTTGATCCGTCAGTTCCTTGGGAACAAATTTACTTCCTCCTTCCATACCACCGCCATGAAACCATACAATGGTGGAAAAATCTTTTTTATTCTCGGGATAATAAACATCCAGTTTACAACGTTCCAGACGATAAGCATCTGTTTCGGAGCCGGAAGTGTAAGGTACATCCTTGTCGGTACGATACGTATCCTGTGCCTGAACGAGGCAGGCACAAAGCAAAAAGAGAAGGAGAAAACAATTCTTTTTCATGGTTTTATTCTTTTTCATTCTTAAACAAGGACAAATATAAAACCTTATTTTTAGAATCACGGTCAAAAAAAGAAGATATTAATATCTCCCGTCACAAACATTAATATATGTCATGACAGGTCACTTTATCTGACTTCTCAGGTATTAATACTTGATACCGCATCTGTTTTATTCCTATATTTGCAATATTCTTTTATTGCATTTTAGTGGAAAATCGCATTTCAAAAGTCTATTTTAATATAACCATGATAAAATAAACTATAATGAGAAAACTATTACTCAACCTTTTTCTATCCACAGTAGGTCTCCTGTTTGCCGGGCAAGCATCCGCTCAAGAAGAAATTGCTCCGGGAATCATCAAGCTGCAAGCGGGAGAAATTGACACTTTTACCCCTTATTCCTTATTCGGCGGGAAACCTGCCGTAGAAGCAATGAAACAACTCCCGACTGCAAAGCCGCCCTTCAGCCCCGACGAAGTGCAAATAAAGATAACCGACCGTGGCTGTCTGATCGAAGTCCCTCTGGAGGACAACGAACAAATATACGGTTTCGGACTTCAATTCGAAACTTTCGGTCAGCGTGGCCTGCGCAAGCGCCCGATAGTAAACGACAATCCGCTGAACGGACTCGGATATACACATGCTCCGCAGACATTCTACGTCTCTACCAAAGGGTACGGTATTCTGGTCAACACGGCACGGTATACCACTTTCCTGTGCGGCTCCAATCAGAAAACCGAGCATAGTCGTCAACTGCAAGCGGAAGAAAGAAAACACATTGCTACCACCACAGAAGACTTGTATAAGAACAGAAGCAACGGAAATAAAGTCCATATCGACGTACCCGGCGCCAAAGGCATTGAGGTATTTATCATCACCGGACCGGAAGTGCTGGATGTAGTCAAGAGATACAACCTCCTCTCCGGCGGCGGATGTCTTCCTCCGATGTGGGGACTCGGATTCAAATACCGTGTCAAAGGAGATGCGACGCAAGACTCCGTCATGCGTTTTGCCAACTATTTCCGCGAGAAACAGATTCCGTGCGACGTACTGGGACTCGAACCGGGATGGCAGACGGCCACTTACTCCTGTTCTTATCGCTGGAGCGACGACCGTTTTCCAAGGCACAAAGAAATGCTGGACCAGTTGCAGCAGAAAGGATACAAAGTAAACCTGTGGGAACACGCGTATGTTCATCCTTCTTCCCCCATCCGGAAGGCGCTGGAGCCCTACTCAGGCGATTTCCTTGTATGGAACGGACTGGTACCGGACTTCATCCAGCCGGAAGCACACAAAATATTTACCGATTACCACCGCACACTGATAGAAGAAGGCATCTCCGGCTTCAAACTGGACGAATGTGACAACTCGAACATATCTTTTGCTTCCGCCACATGGTGCTTCCCGGATATGGCACAGTTCCCTTCGGGCATCGACGGAGAAAAGATGCACCAGGTATTCGGTTCCCTCTATGTGAATGCGATGGACAGTATCTATCGTGAAAAAAATACCCGCACCTATCAGGATTACCGGTCGTCCGGTATGTTCATGTCTTCACGCAACGCCGTACTTTATAGTGATACATACGATCCCAAAGAGTACATTCAGGCACTTTGCAACTCGGCATTCGGAGGACTGTTGTGGTGTCCCGAAGTGCGTGAGGCACATTCTGCCGAAGATTTCTTCCATCGTCTGCAAACGGTGATTCTTTCTCCGCAGGCTATGGTCAATGCATGGTATCTGCAATACGCTCCGTGGCTGCAATTCGACCGTGGAAAGAACGAACGTGGCGAGTTCCTGCCGGAAGCAAAGAGGTATGAAGAATATGCCCGCACACTGATTAATCTGCGTATGCAGCTGATTCCTTATCTGTACAGTGCTTTTTATACATATTATAAAGAAGGTGTACCTCCTTTCCGTCCGTTATTGATGGATTATCCCAAAGATGAACATTTACGCACTATCAGTGACCAGTATATGATAGGAGACGGATTGATGGCTGCCCCTTTATACCAGAACAAGAAAACGAGAACGGTCTACTTCCCCGAAGGAACATGGTACAACTTCAATACCAATGAGAAATATGAAGGCAACCGTGAATATGAGATTACGACGGAATTAGATCAGTTGCCACTCTACGTCCGCCAGGGAACGTTATTGCCATTGGCCGCACCTGTCCCCTATGTAGATGCTCAAACCGTATTCGATCTGCATTGCAAAGTATACGGCGCTCCTTCGGCAACGTTCCTCCTTCTCGAAGATGACGGTATAAGTTACGATTTCCAAAAAGGACAATTCAACGAAGTAACGCTGGAAGCCGCAAAAGGAAAGGTAAAACTTAAAAGAACAAAAGAATACAAGCAGAAAAGATATCAACTGACAGATTACGAGTTCATCAATTGATTTCTTAATTAGTTTCACTGCTTGAAACTAGAGTTTCATCAGTGAGAAACTGTAGTTCCAAAGGCTTGAAACCAAAAGTTCCAAGCGTATGAAACTATAGTTTCAAGTAATGGGAACCAAAGTTTCAAGCAATGGGAACTGTAGTTTCATACCTTAAAACAAACTCGGCTTATTAATAGCTGAAATGAATGACAGCGTGACGGCAAATCTTTCCGTCACGCTGCTGTCACAGGTTGCTGTCACGGTCTTATGATTTAATTATCAGACTATTATCACTCGTTTGGTGACAGGTGACAGCAATTTTTCAAATATATTTCTTTATGTAGACCGATTATTTCGTCAGAAGACGGATACTTCCTGCTTTCACTCCGCCGGCTTTGGCAGTCAGAATAATTTCTCCGGCTGTTTCATTTGTTTGTACGATAGCTGTAAGCATTCCGTTGAAAGCGTGCATCTTCGGAAGATGGAACAGGTCGAGACTCGTGGGGTCACCGTTGGCTCCGGCACGGTATTTTCCGGCACCTTTGACGGAGAAGTTGATCAGACGACTGTCGGCAGGGCAGAGGTTGCCGTCTTTGTCCACCACTTTCACTGTCACATAAGCGAGGTCTTTGCCGTCTGCCGTCAGTTCGTTCCGGTTGCTGACCAGTTCGATGTGATGAGGCTTGCCTGCGGTGCGTACACTCTTTTCTGCTACTGCTTTTCCGTCTTTATCGTAGGCTACTACTTTCACTTCACCCGGTTCATATATGGCATCCATCCACATCAGACGGTAGCGGCTTTTCAGTGAACTGTTGTTCTTGCTTTGTTTACCGTAGCTTTTTCCGTTGATAAACAGTTCGGCTGTAGGATAGTTGGTATAAACAAATACCGGAGTTACTTCACCTTCGCGTCCCGGCCATGTCCAATGCGGCAGGATATGCAGTGTTTCCGCTTCCTTATTCCATATGCTGCGATACAAGTAATAGCGGTCTTTGGGGAGACTGGCAAGGTCGATAATGCCGAACATGGAACTATGATTGGGCCAGGCGTCAGTATCATAAGGGG
>ERZ773168.2626-NODE-2626-length-13433-cov-5.741516_pt1 | contig 13433 bp, 6 predicted proteins | sample MGYA00511261_ERZ773168 | MGnify/ENA primary metagenome ERZ773168 (study PRJEB29015, sample SAMEA2737855) | human gut metagenome | biome: human gut; feature: human-associated habitat; material: faeces | place: China | collected 2012 ... | reverse complement strand
ATCAACACTTATAATTTCGCCTACTTTTTTTCTTAATAAACCTTTTTGAATTGCCCGTTCTTTAGAAATAAACAATGCATCATTCCATTCATACATTTCTTTGGGCAGTAATTCTTTGGGACATATAGCATATATCTTTATTTTTTTTGAATTTTCTTGTTGCATATATACTACCGTGTTTTCAGCAATTCCTTTAATTTTTTCCTCCTCACTTCGACCTTCAGTTACCGTATAATTAAAATAATTACCATATATCAGATCGTTTTCGCCTTGATTCATGATCAATGATTTCAAATACAACGAGTGTGCTAAATCTGTATTTTCTTTCTTCTCTGATAGCTTTGCCAACAAAAGGTATGCATATGATGTATCAAGAAGATAAAGAGCATTCTCCACCTCTTGATCTACATCTCGTTTTAATTCCAGCAACAGAACAACATAATTATACACTACAAATATATCACGACTTCCCTTTTCAAACATCATTTTCAATTCTTTAAATGCTTCATACTTATTCCCTAACTGCAGATATGCTGAAATTTTTAATTTTAATAGCAATAATTCTTTTGTAAAAGACTTTGAACTTAGTAGTTCGACTCTATATAATCTTTCAGAAGCTAGTAATGGACGTTTTATGCGTGTTGCTGGAGGAAAAGGTGCTGATGTCGGTTGGGCTGATTGCTCAATGAATTTTACGAGTAATACTTTTTATAATATATCTTGCGACCAGGAGGCGTTTAACTCTAATGTCTGGAATAGACAGAAGAATACTGTGAATTTGAGTAAGAATATATTCTACGATTCTTGTAAAGGTGAATTTAACCGTAGAATTGTCGGAGGACGTACTGATAATGCCAAAACATGTGACAATAATTGCTATTGGTATAAAGGTGGAAGTGGTCTTGAAAAAGAAGCTAATGGTAATTATGGTGATAAAAGTACTTCAGCTTATGGCGTAGATCCCGGTTTTAAAGATCCTGCTAACGGAGATTTTACAGTGAGACACTCAGAAGTTATCAGTCATGGCAGCGGTGACCCGCGTTGGTTAAAATAAATTAAGTAAAGAAACATTAATACAATAGAGATGATACATAAGAATACATTTAAACTATGTTTAGGTATACTTCTTTCGTTTATGATGCTATTGCCGACATTGGCACAGAATACCAAATCCTTTAAAGGAGTTGTGGTAGACGAAACCGGAGAACCTATAATCGGTGCTGCTGTAAAAGTGGTAGATACTACTATTGGAACTATTACAGATTTGAATGGAAAATTTGTAATAAATGTTCCTGCTGGCAAATTGGTGGAAATATCATATATCGGATATATTTCGCAAAGAATCTCAGATTTTAAGTTGACTAAAGTAGTATTGAAAGAGGATACACAGCAGTTGGACGAAGTGGTAGTTGTTGGTTACGGAACACAAAAGAAGGCGCATCTGACCGGTGCCATTGCTACTGTTCCGATGGATGATATACAAGATATCTCGAGTGGTAGCTTGGCTAATACGTTAAGTGGTCTTGTAAATGGGGTTTCCGTTAGTGGAGGTAACTCTCGTCCAGGGGAAAATGCTCGAATTACGATTCGTCAGAATGATGTATTAGCAAGTATGGGTAATAATAATTTAGAGCCTTTGTATGTGATTGATGGATATATATATCCAACGGAAGTTAAGGTTGGCTCTTCTATTGAAAATCTGGGAGCTACAGCTTTTAATAACTTAGATCCTTCTATGATTGAAGGCATCTCTGTGTTGAAAGATGCCGCTGCTGCTGTATATGGAGCACGTGCTGCAAATGGTGTTATTTTGATTACAACCAAAAAAGGTAAGCTTGGTACACCACAAATTTCCTATAGCGGAACTTTCGGTATTGCAGACGAAGTGTCTCGTCCTAAGATGCTGAATGCTTATGAATATGGTAGATTGTGGAATGCAGTACGGGCAGCAGACCCGACGGATACTTCTATTAATTTGCTGGAAGATTTGTTTCAAGCAGACGAATTGAATGCAATGAAGGGGCTGAATTATGACTTGTTGGATAAATATTGGAAATCTGCATTGACACAACAGCATAGTGTGAATTTAAGTGGTGCAACGGAAAAAGCAAATTATTTTGCCGGTATCTCTTATTTCAATCAGGATGGAAATTTAGGCAACTTGGATTATGACAGATGGACTTACCGTGCAGGTGTAAATGTAAAAGTGAGTAAGTGGCTGAATGCAGGTGTGCAAGTATCCGGTGATTATGGAAAGAAAAATACTCCTTTGAATAAAGTGGGAGGTTCTAAAACCGAAGATTACAATACATTGTTGACGCATCCATATTATATTCCGGAAGAAATCAATGGTTTGCCGATTGCAGCTTTTGGTATTAGCAATTCACAAGTGAGCAATGTGCAGAAGTATAACTTTTCAGCGATTCAAAATAATGGAGATTATAGTAGGAATATGACTTCCAATATGAATATCAATGCTAATTTGGAATATGATTTTGGATGGAGCAAGTGGTTGAAGGGACTGAAAGTGAGATTTACTTATTCAAAAAGTATCAATTCCGCTAAAATAAACCAATACGGTTCTTCTTATGATCTTTATTATATGGCTGACCGTGCCGGTAGCGGAAAGCATTTGTACACACCGATACCAGGACAAGAGGATGCTTATGACTTTTTGCTTACTGCTGATAATTTCCTGTATGCCAATAATGGTAAACCTGTTGTGAACGGTGATACTTCTTTCTTGAGCAGAAACATGAATCGTACGGATAACTATCAGATGAACTTTACGGTAACTTACAATAGAACTTTTGGCGATCATACTTTGGGGGGATTGTTCTCTATCGAACGTTCGGAAGCTGAAAGTGAGTATGTTGAGGGTAGTATCACTTATCCTTATGAATTCACTAATGGTCAATCCAATACGATGAGTGCGGAAGGTAAAGGTAATACTTCATTCTCTCGTTCCGAATCTGGTACATTATCTTATATTGGTCGCATTAATTATGCATATGCAGATAAGTATTTGTTAGAGTTTTTGCTTCGTTCGGATGCTTCTACCAAATTTGCGCCGGAAAACTATTGGGGCTTCTTCCCGTCAGTTTCTGCTGGTTGGGTGATTTCTCAAGAAGACTGGTTTAAGAACAATGTAAAAGGGATAGATTATTTGAAACTAAGAGCTTCTTTCGGTTTGACTGGTCGCGACAATACGCTTCCATGGCAGTGGGCACAAAATTATGCGATGGATAAAGATAAAGGTTTTATCTTTGGCACAGGTACAGATCTGAATGCAGGTAGCCATATTACGATTAACAAAAATATATCTGCCGTTAATCGCAATGCACACTGGGATAAATCTTACAAAGCTAATTTTGGATTGGATTTTAATGTCTTGAATAATCGTCTTGTTTTTGCTATCGACGGTTACTATGACTGGAATCGTGAAATGTTACTTCCATATAAATCTTCTATACCCGGTACGGTTGGAACACAATCTGCCTATGTGAATTATGGAGAGATGGATGCTTATGGAGTAGAACTTTCAGTGACATGGAGAGATAAGATTGGAAAAGATTTTAAATATAAAGTACAAGTAAACACAGGTTATACTGATAATAAAGTGCTGGTAACTGATTGGGATAGTCCGATGACATTTAAGAGTTTACATAAGGGAGAACGTTCGGATATCGGCACATGGGGATTGCAATGCATCGGCATGTTCCGCAGTTATCAGGATATTGATGAATATTTTGCTAAATATAACATTACTAAATATATGGATATGACCAAAGATCAGGTTAGACCGGGTATGTTGATTTATAAAGACGTGCGCGGGGAATTGCAACCTGACGGGACGTATGCAGGACCTGACGGAGTGGTAGACAAAGAAAACGATCAAGTAAGAATGGCAAACCGCAGTAATCCGTATGGATTCACTACCAATTTGAGTGCTGAATATAAAGGGTTCTCTATTAGTGCGCAATTGAATGCAAGTTGGGGAGGATATAGCTTTGTGCCGACAAATGCGATTAAGTTAGGAAATAAAGGAGATGCTGCCGGCGGTTATCGCGATTTGGAATATGCTAATATGCCTTCATTCTGGAATGTAGACAATATGTATGTTTATCAAGATGTGTTGGACGCTGCAGGAAATGTGGTAGTAAAAGCCAATCATGATGCTAAGTATCCTAATCTACAATATGCTTCCGTAAATAGTGCGGAATCTACTTTTTGGAGAGTTAGCGGTACGCGTATCCGACTGAACCGTTTGACGTTGGCCTATAAAATTCCATCTAAGTACACCAAAATGATAGGTATTGAGAGTTGCCGTTTTAATGTGACAGGACAAAATCTGTTGAGTTTCAACAATCCTTATCCGGACAATTTCATGGATCCGATGATTTCTTACGGTACATATCCTACATTACGTAAGTTTACGATTGGTGTGAATGTAACATTCTAAAAGAAAAAACAATGAAAAGAAAACATATATTGATAGCAAGTGTTGCTCTCATGGCAACATCCTTTCTTGAATCGTGTAGTGATGAGTTTCTGCAAGATAAGAAAAATTATGATTATGCCAGTCCGCAGGATGCCTATAACAACTATAGCGGGGCTTTGGCTCGTGTGAATGATATTTATAAGTTTATAATGCCGGATGTGAAAGGAGCACCCAGCTTCCAATACAACAGTACGGGTGACTCGGATGCGCAGTCTCAGTCGACGGAAGAATACAGTGGTTTTGGGGCTTTCGTTGATCCTCGTACGCCATTGACTTATCAAACGGGTAATAATCCTGTACCGGATTATTTTCATGGTTCAAGCGGTAATATTCAGACAATGACTTATGGTATTATTCGAAACTGTAATGATGCGATAGAAGGAATTGAAGGAAGTACATTATCACAAGAACAGAAAAATGAATTATTAGGGCAATTGTATTTCCTGCGTGCATGGCGTTATTATAATCTGCTCAAATGGTATGGTGGTGTTCCTATTGTGGATAAAGTACAGGAAGTGACAGCGGAATCAGTAACTCCTCGTTCTACTACAAAAGCGTGTATTGATTTTATATGTAATGATTTGAAAAAGTCATCCGAACTGTTGGCTCCTTTCACGCAGAACGGAGGATGGACCGGTAAGGACCTGGGACGTGTGACTTCCGGTACGGCTGAAGCCTTGCTCGGGCGTGTCCGTCTGCTTTATGCCAGTCCGCTTTTCAATCGTTCTAATGATGTGAACCGCTGGCAGCAGGCTTATGATGATATTAAAGCGTCTATAGCAGTGTTGGAAAAATGTGGAAACGGGTTGCAGAATTTTGAAGCTCCGGGAAATAATGCAGCCGGATGGGCAAAACTTTTCTCAGAAGTAGAAGGTAACAAGGAAGCAGTTATGATAACTCTTTATAATACGACAGCTTCAACGAGTGCCGCGGATTATAGCAAGAACAATCCTTGGGAACGTGGTATTCGTCCGAAAAATACTTTAGGAAACGGTGGGAAGAATCCATCAGGAATGATGGTGGATTTGTTTCCGATGGCTGATGGCAAACGTCCTGCAACTTACGGAAGTTATACAAAACTGGAAACCTCTGAATATACATACGATACTAATCCGGAGTCTCCGACATGTACCCCTGTTTTTATGAATCGTGATCCCCGTTTTTACCGCACTTTCGCCTTCCCCGGTGTACATTGGCATTTTAAGGGCGATCCGAGAAATGATAAGAACAACAATCCGTATGATGGTTCGTCTTATGAGTTGTGGAATTATGTATGGTATACCTCAGAAAAAGACAGGGATGACATTGAAAGTGGAAATACTTATGGAGCAGATAATCTGCTGGATAATGTAAAAGGACTTTATATACGCAAACGTTCGGATGATCTTCAAGTAAGTTCAAATCCGAGATATCAGTATTCACAAGAGAATGGATTTACATATAATGCAAACCCGTATATTGAAATCCGCTATGCGGAAGTATTGCTCAACTATGCGGAAGCGGCATGCGGATTGGCATATGCGAAAGGTGGAGACAATGCTTTGCTGAAAGAAGCGGTAGACCGGTTAAAGTTGATTCGCCAGCGTGTTGGATATACAGGTGATTGTGGTTTGCAGGCCAATCTTGAGAGTGATCCTGCTGCATGTATGTCTGCCATATTATACGAACGTCAGATTGAACTGGCTTATGAAGGAAAGCGTTTTGACGATTGCCGTCGTTGGTTGTTGTATGATGGTGACGGAATGGGCGGAGGACTTTACACAGATGATTTGCCTGCTTCATGGAAACTGACTGGTTGGAATGGGAATACATGCAATTGGTTGGGGGTTGTTCCACTTAACGGACAACGACGTGACAATATCGAATATCGTGTAAGAAACGATTATAATAATGGCTTGGGAGGTAATTCATGGCCGGTGGGAGATGCAAGTAAGAATCCAGATCCATTGAAGGACATAAAACGTCCGAAAGCTTTAGATCTGAACGAGGATATTTCTACATCGCAGGAAACATTGAAAGAGTTTTATGATACATATTTGATTCGTAAGAAAAAGAAAGGTGATTCTTATGATTCCAATAAAGGTGAATATAAAATAACTTTCTACCCTAGATATTATTTTCTTGGTTTGAACCAAGGTGCTCAAGGCGCAAATTCGGCAGTACAGCAAACAATTGGTTGGGGAGATTACAACAATGGTGGTGCAAATGGAACATTTGATCCATTGGCAGAATAACGAAAATATTTGAAACAGTAAATTAAGTGGGTGTGTCGGAAGTTTATTATACTTTCCGGTACACTCACTATTTTTTGTATAGTATATATTTCTATTCCTCTATAGGTGTAGAAGCTAGCATATGATGCGGATATTAAAAAGTATATGTTTACTGATTACAAATCTTTTCTTCTTTCGTCTTATTATTGTATTTTTGAATTAACAACTTCACAAAACCAAATAAAAATGAAGAAGAAACAGGTACTTTTAGCAGTTTTTGCTGCAACAATGTTGACTCCGACCGTTGCATGGGCGCAATACCCACAAATATCTGGCGAAGCCAAAGAAAACTATACAAAAATGATGACTGAAGAGCGGAAACGCTCTGATGAAGCATGGGCAAAAGCGTTGCCGATAGTACAAAAAGAAGCTAGAGAAGGACGTCCATATATTCCTTGGGCTGGTCGTCCGTACGATTTGCCACAGGCTGATATCCCTTCATTCCCAGGTGCTGAAGGTGGTGGTATGTACAGTTTCGGTGGTCGTGGAGGTAAAGTGATAACTGTCACAAATCTGAATGATCGTGGACCGGGTTCTTTCCGTGAAGCATGTGAAACTGGTGGTGCACGTATTATCGTTTTTAATGTTGCTGGTATCATCCGTCTGGAATCTCCGATTATCGTCCGTGCTCCTTACGTAACTATTGCCGGACAAACAGCTCCGGGAGACGGTGTTTGTATTGCTGGAGAATCATTTTGGGTAGATACACATGATGTGGTGGTACGTCACATGCGTTTCCGTCGTGGAGAAACGAAAGTATGGCATCGTGATGACTCTTTCGGAGGTAACCCTGTTGGTAATATAATGATCGACCACTGCTCCTGTACGTGGGGATTGGATGAAAACATTTCTTTCTATCGCCACATGTACGACCCGAGTGAAGGACAATATGAAAGCAAAGACTTGAAACTTCCTACTGTAAACGTAACTATTCAAAATACTATCTCGGCAAAAGCGTTGGATACATACAATCATGCGTTTGGTAGCACGTTAGGTGGTGAGAACTGTGCATTTGCCCGTAACCTTTGGGCTAGTAACTCCGGACGTAATCCTTCTATCGGCTGGAATGGTATATTCAATTTCGTTAATAATGTAGTATTCAATTGGGTGCACCGTTCTTCCGATGGTGGTGATTATACCGCGATGTTCAATATGATTAACAACTACTACAAACCGGGACCTGCTACTCCTAAGGATTCCAATGTAGGACATCGTATCTTGAAACCGGAAGCAGGACGTAGTAAGCTGGATCATAAAGAATATGGGCGAGTATATGCCGACGGAAATATAATGGAAGGCTATCCTGAAATAACTAAAGATAACTGGAATGGCGGTATTCAGATTGAAACTCAACCAAACACTGACGGATATACTGAATACATGCGTAGCTACCAGCCGTTCGAAATGCCGTATATCAATATCATGGGAGCTAAAGATGCTTATGACTATGTATTGAAACATGTAGGTGCGAATATTCCTTGTCGTGATATTGTTGACGAACGTGTGATTGAAGAAGTAAGAACAGGTATTCCTTATTATGAAAAGAAACTTCCTAAAGACGCTTATGGTGACTTGACAGGTTTGTCTCCTAAGTCAATGGGGGAAGACGGACAGTTCAAGTATCGTCGTTTGCCGAAAGATTCTTATAAGCAGGGTATTATTACTGATGTTCGCCAGATGGGTGGTTATCCTGAATACAAAGGTACTCCTTATGTTGATACAGACAAAGATGGTATGCCGGACGAATGGGAAATTGCTAACGGATTAAATCCGAACGATCCGAGTGATGCCAATAAAGACTGTACTGGTGACGGATATACGAATATTGAAAAATATATCAACGGTATCAGCACAAAGCATAAAGTAGATTGGAGAGATATGAAGAACAACTACGATACATTGGCTGAAAAAGGAAAATTAATGTAATTATGAAAAAGATACTGATACTATCATTGCTTTTTATTTCCGGTTGGATGTCTGCGCAGGCAGTCGACTTAAATAAAGAGAATCGTGATCCTGAATATGTAAAGTCTATTGTCGGCCGATCACAAAAGATCGTTGATAAACTCGGACTTACAGATGCGAAAATAGCCGAAGATGTTCGCAATGTCATAGCCAATCGTTACTTCGAATTAAATGATATTTATGAGGTACGGGATGCGAAAGTCAAGAAAGTAAAAGAATCCGGGTTGACTGGTGAGGCTAAAAATGAAGCTTTGAAAGCTGCGGAAAATGAAAAAGATGCGGCGCTATATCGTTCACATTTCGCTTTTCCTGCCAATTTATCTCTCTTTCTTGATGAAAAGCAAATGGAAACTGTTAAAGATGGCATGACTTATGGAGTAGTAAAAGTGACTTATGACTCACATCTGGACATGATTCCTACTTTGAAAGAAGAAGAAAAAGCTCAAATCTATGCTTGGTTGATAGAGGCACGTGAATTTGCGTTGGATGCAGAAAATTCGAATAAGAAACACGCTGCTTTCGGAAAATACAAAGGACGTATCAACAACTATCTGGCTAAACGTGGATATGATCTGAAGAAAGAACGAGAGGAATGGTATAAACGTATAAAAGCCCGTGGAGGTTCTATATAATTAAAAAATAAGATACTATAAAAAGAAGTGAAATTCTTTCCCATTGTAAATGGTTAGTTTGTTTGATGGTGGAAAGGGTGGCTCGGAGGGTCGCCCTTTTATCGTATATAAATTTTGAATCTACTGATTCTTCTAGTATATTTGAGTACAAATGACGCTTTCTATCGTCTCCTCTGTATAAAAGATACAAATATAGAATATAGAAATGAAAAAGTTAAGAAATACATTAGCCGCAATAAGTCTTCTGTTTCTGGCTTCTTGTGGGGGGAACAAAGACTACTACATGTTCACTTCGTTTCATGAACCGGCTGATGAGGGGTTGAGATACTTATATAGTGAGGACGGAATTCACTGGGACAGTATTCCGGGAGTTTGGCTAAAGCCGGAACTGGGACAGCACCAGCTCATGCGGGATCCCTCGATGGTACGTACTCCGGATGGAACCTACCATTTGGTCTGGACTACAAGTTGGAAAGGTGATTTAGGATTTGGCTACGCACATTCCAAAGATCTGATCCATTGGTCGGAACAACAGATGATTCCTGTAATGGCAGACGAACCGACTACTATTAATGTATGGGCTCCGGAAATTTTCTATGACGACGAGAACGATCAGTTTATGGTCGTATGGGCTTCCTGTGTTCCCGGGCGTTTCGAAAAGGGGATAGAAGAAGAGAATAATAATCATCGTTTATACTATATCACTACAAAAGATTTTAAAACCGTCTCGAAAGCAAAACTTTTGTATGATCCGGGATTCAGTACCATTGATGCCGTTATCGTGAAACGGGCAAAGAATGACTATGTAATGGTACTCAAGGATAACACCCGTCCGGAACGTAATCTGAAAATCGCTTTTTCCGATTCTATGACCGGTCCTTATTCGCCCGCATCCCAGCCTTTCACTGAATCCTTTGTAGAAGGACCGTCTGTAGAGAAAGTGGGAGACGATTATCTAATCTATTTTGATGTATATAAGAAAAAAATATATGGCGCTATGCGTACGAAGGATTTCCGGAACTTTACAGATGTAACAGAAGAGGTAAGCATCCCTGTAGGGCATAAGCATGGAACCATATTTACGGCTCCGGAATCAGTCGTAAAAGCATTGCTGGAAGAAAAGAAATAAACCCGGAAACAATTTTAAATCAGAATAAATCATGAACAACTCTGCTAAAATTCTTGTTGTACTGGCTGCCGGTTGGTTGACTACTACAGCCTTTGCACAAGATAGAATTCATTATACAGGAAAAGAATTATCGAATCCTGCTTGTCACGACGGACAACTGTCTCCGGTAGTCGGAGTACATAACATTCAGTTGGTACGTGCCAATCGTGAACATCCCGATGCTTCGAACGGCAATGGATGGACGTATAATCATCAGCCGATGCTGGCTTATTGGAATGGACAGTTTTTCTATCAATACCTGGCAGATCCTTCTGACGAACACGTACCGCCTTCACAGACTTTTCTGATGACATCGAAGGATGGATATCGCTGGACAAATCCGGAAATTGTGTTTCCTCCTTATCAAGTTCCCGATGGATACACCAAAGAGTCTCGTCCGGGTGTGCAGGCCAAAGATCTGATTGCCATTATGCACCAGCGTGTCGGATTCTATGTTTCTAAATCCGGCAAGCTGATTACAATGGGAAATTATGGAGTTGCTTTGGATAAAAAAGATGATCCCAATGATGGAAACGGTATTGGCCGGGTGGTTCGTGAAATAAAGAAAGACGGTTCTTACGGACCGATCTATTTCATTTATTATAATCATGGATTTAATGAAAAGAATACTGATTATCCGTATTTTAAGAAAAGCAAGGATCGTGAGTTTGTGAAGGCTTGCCAGGAAATTCTTGACAATCCGCTGTATATGATGCAGTGGGTGGAAGAAGCCGACCGTGAAGATCCTATTCTCCCGCTGAAGAAAGGATACAAAGCATTCAATTGTTATACATTGCCGGATGGACGTATTGCCAGTCTTTGGAAACATGCGCTTACCTCTATCAGTGAGGATGGCGGACATACTTGGGCAGAGCCTGTGCTTCGTGCAAAAGGTTTCGTCAATAGCAATGCGAAAATTTGGGGGCAGCGTTTAAGTGATGGTACATACGCCACTGTATATAATCCGTCGGAATTTCGTTGGCCGCTGGCTATATCTTTGAGTAAAGATGGATTGGAATATACAACATTGAATCTGGTGCATGGTGAAATCACTCCCATGCGTTATGGAGGAAATTATAAATCATACGGTCCTCAATATCCGCGTGGTATTCAGGAAGGTAATGGAGTACCTGCCGATGGTGATTTGTGGGTTTCTTACAGTGTGAACAAGGAAGATATGTGGATTTCCCGTATTCCTGTCCCGGTGGAAATAAATGCTTCAGCACATGCGGATGATGATTTCTCTAAAAATAAATCAATTGCGGAACTGACTGACTGGAATATTTATTCTCCGGTTTGGGCCCCTGTTTCTTTGGAGGATCAATGGTTGAAGTTGCAGGATAAAGATCCGTTTGATTATGCCAAAGTGGAACGTAAAATTCCGGCTTCTAAAGAATTGAAAGTATCATTTGATTTGAAAGCCGGCCAGAATAATAAAGGCACACTCCAGATTGAATTTCTGGATGAGAATGGAATAGCCTGTTCCCGTATAGAACTTACTGATGATGGCATTTTTCGATTGAAAGGCGGCTCCCGGTTTGCAAATATGATGAAATATGAAGCAGGAAAGGTTTATCATGTAGAAGCAGTCCTTTCTACTGTTGATCGTAATATTCAAGTATATGTAGATGGCAAGAGAGTAGGGCTGCGTATGTTCTATGCGCCCGTGGCTGCTGTGGAGCGAATCGTATTCCGTACTGGCGTACCTCGTACATTCCCAACCGTAGATACTCCTGCCGACCAGACTTATGATCTGCCGAATGCAGGTGCGCAAGATCCATTGGCTGAATATGGCATTGCCAATGTAAAAACATCTTCTACAGATAAGGATGCGTCTTCTGCTTTTTTAAAGTATGCTGACTTCAGTCATTATGCAGACTATTTCAACGGTATGGAAGACGAAAATATTGTTCAGGCAATTCCCAATGAAAAGGCTTCAGAATGGATGGAGGAAAATATTCCTTTGTTCGAGTGTCCGCAACATAACTTTGAAGAAATGTATTATTATCGTTGGTGGTCATTGCGTAAGCATATCAAGGAGACTCCTGTTGGCTATGGCATGACCGAGTTTCTCGTTCAGCGTTCTTATTCAGATAAATATAATTTGATTGCTTGTGCAATTGGACATCATATTTATGAAAGCCGTTGGTTGCGTGATCCGAAATATTTGGATCAGATTATTCATACATGGTATCGTGGCAATGATGGCGGTCCGATGAAGAAAATGGATAAGTTCAGCTCATGGAACGCAGATGCTGTTTTGGCTCGTTACATGGTAGATGGTGATAAGGACTATCTGCTGGATATGAAGAAAGATCTGGAAACCGAATACCAGCGTTGGGAACGTACGAACCGTTTGAAGAACGGATTGTATTGGCAGGGTGACGTACAGGATGGTATGGAAGAATCAATCAGTGGCGGACGGAGGAAGAAATATGCCCGGCCGACAATCAATAGTTATATGTATGGCAATGCTAAAGCACTTTCATGTATAGGAATTCTTTCCGGTGATGAGGGGATGGCTATGAAATATGGCATGAGAGCAGATACTTTGAAAAATCTGGTAGAAAATGAATTGTGGAATACACGTCATCAGTTTTTTGAAACGATGCGTACGGACTCTTCTGCAAATGTGCGTGAAGCAATCGGATATATTCCCTGGTATTTCAACCTGCCGGATACCACCCAAAAGTATGAAATTGCCTGGAAAGAAATTATGGATGAAAAAGGCTTTTCTGCTCCTTATGGACTGACAACCGCAGAACGTCGTCATCCGGAATTCCGTACACGTGGAGTAGGCAAATGTGAATGGGACGGTGCTATCTGGCCGTTTGCTTCCGCACAGACATTGACAGCAATGGCTAACTTTATGAATAATTATCCGCAGACTGTAT
>ERZ773168.2625-NODE-2625-length-13436-cov-5.096181_pt1 | contig 13436 bp, 11 predicted proteins | sample MGYA00511261_ERZ773168 | MGnify/ENA primary metagenome ERZ773168 (study PRJEB29015, sample SAMEA2737855) | human gut metagenome | biome: human gut; feature: human-associated habitat; material: faeces | place: China | collected 2012 ... | reverse complement strand
TCTTTTTAACTAGCGCTTCGCTGCCATCCGGCGTTGTATAACCCTGTCTTCTGCTCAATCCGTTCGTTCCAAAAAATCCAACAGTGAAATGATACTCCTGAAGTGATAACACCGCCTGTGCACCAACAACTGCTTCCGTTGTACCACGAAGCTCTCCGCCAACCAACAGCACACGATATCCGGCTACTGCCAGCTTTCTGGCATGACTTACTGCATTGGTAACAAAGGTTGCACTGGTCTCCAGCGGATACTCCAGCATATATCCGGTTGTCGTTCCTGCATCCAAATACACAAAGTCATGTGGCTTTATCATCGCTGCTGCGTAACCGGCGATGAGCCTTTTTTCCCGCTCATTGACCTGCAATTTTTGGGGAACGGACAACTCTATTCCATTGGAAACATTATCCGGCGCAACCGCACCACCAAATACTTTGGTTAATTTTCCTTCTTGTGCCAATGCATTCAGATCACGCCTAATCGTTGACTCTGATATTCCAAGTCTATCTTTGATCTCAGCTACCGTCACACTGCGTTTTTCACGTAAAAGTTCTAATATGATATTGTATCTTTCTTCTGTAAGCATTATCGCTGCCTCCTGGTTTACTCACATCCACATTCACTCTCGCGGACTATCTTGCGAATTGGCAAAATTCTTCCCGGAGATACCGACAACTCATCGATTCCCATTTGCAAAAATTGTTCTGTCAATTCTAAATCTGCACCAAGCTCACCACAGATACCGGCCCAAATGCCCTCAGCATGTGCATTCTGAGCAACCATATGGATCATTTTCAAAACTGCAGGATGATGTGCATCATAAAAATCATCCAGCTTCGGATTTTGTCGGTCAATCGCAAGTGTATACTGGGTCAGATCATTGGTTCCGATACTGAAGAAATCGACTTCTTTCGCAAGTTCTCTACTGATCATAACAGCTGCCGGCGTTTCAATCATAATGCCTTGCGCAACCTCGCCAAATTCAATATTCTGTGCTCGAAGTTCCTCTTTAACCTCTTCCACAATCTTTTTGATCTGCTTTACTTCCCACACACTGGTGATCATTGGATACATTATAGATATATTACCAAATGCGCTGGCGCGATACAAGGCACGAAGTTGTGTTTTGAACACTTCCGGTCTGGTCAGACAGATTCGGATCGCACGATAACCAAGCGCCGGATTGTCTTCCGGATCCATGTTAAAATAATCACACTGCTTGTCCGCACCAATATCTAATGTACGGATAATTACCTGCTTACCAGCCATTGTCTCAGCAACCATCTTGTATACCATAAACTGTTCGTTTTCCGTCGGATAATCTTCTTTTTCCAAGTATAAAAACTCACTGCGGAATAAGCCAATTCCCTCGGCATCATTTTGCAATACCATCGCAAGATCCTTGCTGTTGCCAATGTTAGCATACAATTTGATCTTTTTGCCATCCTTTGTAATGGTTTCTTTGCCTTTAAGCTGCTGTAAAAGCTGCTTCTTTTCCTCTGCCTGCTCCTTCTTTTCCTGCATCTGTGCAAGCACGTCTTCACTTGGATCAATATAAACCGTTCCGTTATCACCATCAACAATGGCAAATTTGCCCTCCAATTCTGCATCTAACGGCATATCCACACCGATCAGTGCCGGAATGCTCATGGTGCGGGCCAGGATCGCCGTATGGGAATTCACGGATCCATGTACCGTTACAAAGGATAATACCAGATCCTTGTTCAACTGTACCGTCTCGGAGGGTGCCAGGTCGTCTGCCACAATGATCACGGGTTCTTCCGATGCCGCCATGCCTGCCGTTCTGCCACCCAGCACGCTTAATACGCGCTCGGAAATGTCTTTGACATCCGCAGATCTGGCTCTCATGTAGTCATCCTCCATGGAGGCAAACATCTGTGCAAAATTGTCTCCGGTGGAAGCCACCGCATACTCTGCATTCACCTGCTGCATATGAATGATGTTCTCAATGGATTCATTGTAATCATCATCCTCCAGCATCATCTGATGAATCTCGAAAATAGCTGCATTGGCTTCTCCCACTTCTTTCAAGGCTTTCTGGTACAGATTCTGCAGCTGCTCCATGGCGGTTTGTCTGGCCTGTCTGTAACGAGCGATCTCCAGGTCGGGATTCTCGATCTTCACACGCTTTACCTGCTGCTCATCCTTCTTATGAACACTGATCCTGCCAATGGCAATTCCGCCGAATACACTTTTTCCCTGGTAGACTTCCATGACTTTTCTCCTCTCCTGACGATAATATTATGATTACTTAGAGGTTTGCTTTGACAAATTCCGTAACAGCTGCATAAGCTGCTTCCTCATCCTCACCGTCGAAGGTCAGGGTGATCTCGTTGCCGGCCTTAACAGCCAGACCCATGATGCCGAAGATTCTCTTGCAGTCTCCGGTCTTGCCGTCCTTGGTCAGAGTGATGGCACTCTGGAATTCCTTTGTTGCCTTTACCAGTTCTCCTGCTGGGCGAGCATGGATACCTTCGGGATCTGTGATAACATATTTAAATTCTTTCATTTTCTTATCTCCTTTTCTGATTTTTTATATTACGGTAACTATTCAGCACCCACATTCGCAAAACCGCTCTTTCAGAGCTTTCCTTTTGCTCATGTGGTTACTTTTTTCTTCAATACACCCAACAGCAGTGCGGACACTACCGTACCTGCCACCAGTGCCACCAGATACATCACTGCGTTACCTACTACAGGGAATACGAAAATTCCACCGTGAGGTGCCATCAGTGTGCAGTGGAATGCCATGGACAGGGCGCCTGCCAGTGCCGAACCGATGATGCAGGAAGGAAGCACATGCAGAGGATCGGATGCTGCAAAAGGAATCGCACCTTCGGTGATGAACGCCAGGCCCATGATGAAGTTGGTGGGACCTGCGTCTCTCTCTTCCTTGGTGAATTTATTCTTGAATAACAGGGTTGCCAGTGCAATGGCACAGGGAGGAGTCATACCTCCGATCATAACAGCTGCCATGATGTCATAATTGCCTGCAGCGATCGCTGCCGTTCCGAATACATAAGCTGCCTTGTTGAAAGGACCACCCATGTCAATCGCCATCATGCCGCCCAAGATCAACCCCAGTACAACTCGGCTGGAATCACCCATTCCGCTTAAGAAATTGTTCAATCCGGTATTGATACCGCCCATGATCGGTTCTACCACGAAGTTCATTGCCAGTCCCATGATCAGGATACCCACTACCGGGTAGATCAGTACCGGTGCCAGCTTTTCAATGGCATCGGGAAGCTTATCGCAGATCTTGCGAAGTCCCAGGATCAGATAGCCTGCCAGGAAACCTGCTACCAGTGCACCCAGGAATCCGGACTTTCCGTTGGCTGCCAGCATACCGCCTACAAAGCCAAGCGCCAGCGCCGGTCTGTCGCCGATTGCCATACCGATGAAGCCCGCCAGTACCGGAAGCATCAGACCGAATGCCACGCCGCCGATATTCTTGAACATTGCGGCTATGGGAGTAATCGTACCAAAGTTACTTCTCTGATCTGCGGGAAGTGCATTGATATCAACGTTCAGTCCGTCGATCAGGAAGGCAATGGCGATCAGGATACCACCGCCGACTACGAAAGGAAGCATATGGGATACACCGTTCATCAGCTGGGTATAGATCTTATGAGCTGCGCTTTCCTTACCGGTTACGGCTGTAGTTGTTTCACTGCTTTCCCCGTGGAAAACTTCCACGTTTCCACTCATTGCCTGTTTTACCAGCTGGTCTGCCTTGCCAATACCGTCGGATACCTGACAGCTGATGACTTTCTTGCCGTTAAAGCGGTCCATGGGTACTTTGGCATCAGCCGCCACGATGATGCAGTCCGCCGCTTCAATCTCTTCTGCAGTCAGTACATTTTTTGCGCCTGCGGAGCCTCTGGTCTCAATCTTAATCTGACAGTCTGCTGCTCTGGCTGCCTTTTCCAATGCTTCTGCTGCCATATAGGTATGAGCGATTCCGGTCGGACAGGAGGTCACTGCCAACAGCTTAAAGCCTTTCTTCTTCTCGGTGGTAATACCGGTATCACTTAATCTGTCATCAATGCTCTTGGCACTTTCATCTGCTGCATCAATGATCTGTAAAAATTCCTCTACGCTTTTTGCGTTTCTCAGGGAAGTGGTAAAATTTTCATCCATCAGCATCACGGACAGTTTGCTCAGCACATCCAGATGTACATTATCCTTTGTATTCGGTGCTGCAATCAGGAACAGTAAGGTCACCGGTTCCCCGTCCAGAGATTCATACTCCACACCGTTTTTGATCACCATGGCTGCCAGTCCGGGGGCTTTTACCGCATCACATTTTCCGTGAGGGATCGCAATTCCCTCTCCGATTCCCGTGGTACTCTCTTCCTCTCTTGCATAGACCTGTTCACGATACTTCTCCACATCAGACAGCTTTCCGCTTTTTGCCATCAGTTCCACTGCCAGATCCAGTGTTTCCTTTTTGTCAGCCGGTGCCGCATTTAGGGAAATACTATTTTTGTCCAAAAGATCTGTAATTCTCATGTTGTGACCCATCCTCTCTTTTTATATTTATCATTGTTATTGTTCTACCTGCTGTAATACCTGCAAGACTTCTTCTCTGGTGGCCAGATTCTCGGAAAATGCACTGGCGCTTCCTGCAGCAATTCCCATATGGAACGCATGTACATAATCTTTCTTTTCCATCCATCCTGTCAGGAAACCTGCCACCATGGAATCGCCTGCACCCACACCATTGACCAGTGTTCCCTTCGGTGCCGGAGCTCCCATGCTCTGTCCGTCCGCTGCGATCAATACTGCTCCTTCGCCTGCCATGGAGATCAGTACATTCTGTGCTCCCATCTCCTGCAGTTTCTTACCGTAAGGAACCACTTCTTCCCTTGTGGAGAGCTTCACACCGAAGATTTCTCCCAATTCATAATTGTTTGGTTTCACCAGAAATGGATGATACGGCAATACCTTGACCAGCAGGTCTCTGGTGGCATCCACCACTGTCAGGACTCCTCTGCCTTGAATCCGCTCCAGGATCCGCTGATACATGTCATCCGGCATGGTATAAGGAATACTTCCTGCCAATACCAGGACATCTCCGTCTCCCAGTCTGTCAATCTTTTCCATCAGCTGTTCCAAAGCTTTTGCATCAATATCCGGGCCACAGCCATTGATCTCTGTTCCGTCAATACTTTTCAGCTTCAGATTGATTCTGGTCATTCCGTGATCGATTTTGATGAAATCAGCATTTACGCCAAACTCGTTCAATCTCCGGATCAGTTCCTCTCCAGTGAATCCCGCCGCATATCCCAGGGCTGTGGAATCCAGTCCCAGATTCTTCAGTACGATAGAGACATTGATTCCCTTTCCTCCCGGAAGAATCAGCTCTGATGAGGTTCTGTTCGTCATTCCCAGCTGAAAGTCATCCACGGATACGATGTAATCCAGTGACGGATTGAAAGTCACGGTACAAATCATTTCTATCCCTCCTGTCTGTCATCTTTCTTGTTCTTATGATGTTATTATATCTTCACATTCAGTCAAATTCAATCAATTTAATTCACAAATATGGTGCTTTATTTTGGTTGAATTTGCACAAAATAAAAGGATGAAATACTTCTTCATCCTTTTTCAATGTTTCTTTCACTATAGCATTTCCCTTATCTGGCTTCTTTAAACCCGTTTGCCTGTTCTTTCATTTCCTTTGCATTGGAAAGCGCCGCTTCCGTCAGTGCATCACTGCCTAACAGTCTTGCCAGCTCCGCCAGACTTTCTTCTTCTGCCACCTTGTGAATGTCCGTAATGGTCATATCATCGGTACTGCTCTTTTCAATAATGAAATGCACATCCGCCATGGCTGCGATCTGAGGCAGATGAGTGATACAGATGACCTGATGGGCTCCTGCCAGAATACTCAGCTGCTCCGCTACTTTCCATGCGGTTCTGCCGCTGATACCGGTATCGATCTCATCAAAGATCAATGTATCAATGGCATCTTTCCCTGCCAGTACCGTTTTGATCGCCAGCATCACCCGGGACAGTTCACCGCCACTGGCCACCTGGTTCAAAGGTTTCAGACTTTCTCCGGGATTGGTGGAAATCAGGAATTCCACATCATCATAGCCTTTTGTTGTAATGGCCTGACCGGGTCTGACTGCGATGTCAAATTCCACCGTCAGGAAATTGAGACCTATCAGCGCATCTTTCAATTTCTGCGTCAGTACCGCTGCGTTTTTTCTACGGATCTCAGACAGTTCTTCACAGGCTTTCTTCAGTAACGCCTGCTTTTCCTCCCACTCGGCGTTCAATTTCTGCATATAGGCATCATAATCCGCCAGTTTTTCCAGATAAGCTTCTTTTTCCTCTTTGTACCGCAGGATCTCTTCGATCGTGTTGCCGTATTTTCCCTTGAGGTGATTGATGGTATTCAGACGATCCTCTGTACTGCGAAAATCCTCTTCATCAAATTCCAGATCCGACATATATTCGGAGACATCATGATTGTAATCTGACAAAAGACTTTCCACCTCTGCCAACTGTTCCTCCATCTGTTCCAGTGCAGGATCATACATGGTCACACTACGCAATGCCCGCAGTGCCCTGCTCAAAGAATTCCCGGCACCGTCTTCCGCGTCATTGCCACTGAGTTGATAGCTCTCCGCCAGGCTTTCCGCAATTTTTCGGCTGTTGGACATTTTGCGGTACGCCTGTTCCAGTTCCTCATCTTCTCCGGGCTGCAGGGAAGCATCCGCGATCTCCTTTTGTTCAAATTCCGCCAGAGACTGTTCTCTGCTTCTGGAGGTATCATCCAGAGTTTCCTCTGTGATCTTTTTCTCCAGGGCAGTACACTCATGATAAAGTGCAGCCACCCGCCCTGCGCATTCTGCAAATTCCGCTCCCGCATAGGCATCCAGGATCTCCATATGTTTTTTCTTGTTTAGCAGAGACTGGTGCTCATGTTGTCCGTGAATATCGATCAGCAGCTCCGAAAGTTCCTTCACCTGCTTTGCCGTCACGGTCTCTCCATTGATGCGGCAGATGCTTTTCCCGGAGGAAAGTTTTCGGCTCAGGATCACGGTTCCGTCTTCCGAAGGTTCCAGATCCATGCTCTTTAATTTTTCCGCCAGCCTTTCTTCCTCGCAGTCGAAGACCAGTTCCACCAGACCGTTCTCTTCTCCCCGTCTGAGCATGTCTTTCTCGAACTTTCCTCCCAGTGCCAGATTCACTGATCCAATGAGTAATGATTTACCGGCACCGGTCTCACCGGTCAGTATATTCAGTCCTTCTCCGAACTCTACCTCTGTCTCCCGGATAAGAGCCAGATTTTTCACGCGTAAACTACGAAGCATGTATTTCCCCCTGTCTTACCTTTCTATCATCAGATGGATCTTGTCCATAAGGATCTGGGTATCTTCCACGGTCCGCACTGCCACCATGATCGTATCATCTCCGGCGATACATCCCACCACTTCGGAGAATTTCAGGGCATCCAGTGCCGCCGCCACTGCCATGGCCATGCCGGATACGGTCTTGATCACCAGAATATTCTGTGCCATGTCCATGGAGATAAAACCGTCTCTGAGGACGCGGATGTATTTATCTCCCATATGACTGTCATCCTGTTTTAAAATGACGTATTTCTGTTTGCCGCCACCGGTGGGTACTTTGGACAGCTTCAGTTCTCTGATATCTCTGGATACGGTAGCCTGTGTCACAGCAAAACCGGCTTCCTTCAGATAGCCCGCCAGTTCCTCCTGGGTCTCCACATCTCTTTTTTCTATAATCTCCACGATCTTGCGATGTCTTGTTTTCTTCATCTTGACCTCATGCCTTTCTCACAACAATTCGTCAGGAATCTCTCATTTTCCGATGCAATACATCCAGGAAGCTTACCTGATTCAGCTGAATAAACTCGGTGATCTTCTCCGACTGCACAATACGGATCCGGTCTCCGGTACACATGGTCACTTTGTGGCTGCCGTCATAATTGGCTTCCACGGTCTGGCTTTTGCCCTCTCTGCCACCGGGAATCTCTATAACGATCTCATCTTCCGGGGACAGGATAATGCTTCTCTGGTTCAGGCTGTGGGGGCAGATCGGTGTCAGGGTGATCAGTTTCGCCTTGGGCTCCACCAGCGGCCCGCCCGCCGACAGATTATATCCCGTGGATCCTGTCGGTGTAGTCACGATCATTCCATCTGCCTTGTAATGATTCAGAAGCTGTCCGTTGACATAGATGTTGAATTCTATGATCTGCAGGGATCCGCTTCGGGAAATGACGATGTCATTCAAAGCCCAGCCTTCCGACACGGTTCCATCCGCACAGCAGACTTTACCGTTTAACATCATTCTGCGTTCTTTCTTAAAATCATCCCGGATCAGGCGGTCCAGAGATTCCTCTAATCCAGACAGTTCGATCTCCGTCATATAACCTACGGTTCCCAGATTCACTCCGATGATGGGGACAAGGATCTTCTTCGTCTCTCTGGCTGCCTGCAGCACCGTGCCGTCGCCGCCCAATACGATCATGCAGTCCACATCTAACGGAATGTCCGTTGCTTCCTCTTCCGCCACGGAATCCGCTTCTTCCTTCCAGTCGGATTCCTTGACCTTTAATTTCACCGTACAGCCTTTGGTTTCCAGATAATTCTGGATCCGTTTCGTGGTCGCAAGCTCCTGATCCTTATGCTTGTTGGTATATATCAGAAAATGCTTCATAGCTTCGCACTCCTTGTCTGTTACAGGGTATGAGAGTTGTCTACGATACCTTTGATTACGGCATCCCATTCAGGGGTATAGGACAGTCCGGTCTTTTCCTCTATAATAGTCTGTAAGGCGCTCTCCGCTTCATGCTCGGTCAGCGCCAGCTTTTCTTCGGAGATCTCCTCCGGCTTACGGATATGCAGCAGATATTCGATATTGCCCTCCGGTCCCTTGATGGGGGAATATTCCAGATGCAGTACTTCGAAACCAATGCTGTCCGCATAGTCGATGATCTTGCGGATCACTTCCTCGTGGATCTGAGGCTCTCTCACCACACCGTTCTTGCCCACCTTGCCTCTGCCGGCCTCGAACTGGGGCTTGATCAGACACACCATCTGTCCGCCGGTCTTTAACAGATTTCTCGCCGGGATCAAAATCTTGGTCAGGGAAATAAAGGACACATCCACGCTGGCGAAATCCAGTGCATCCGGGATATCCTCCGGGGTCACATAACGGAAATTGGTCTGTTCCATGCATACCACCCGCTCATCATTCCGCAGTTTCCAGGCTAACTGCCCCTGTCCCACGTCCACGGAATACACCTTCGTGGCTCCGTTCTGGAGCATGCAGTCCGTGAAGCCTCCGGTAGATGCACCGATATCCATGCAGATCATGCCGTCCAGCAGAAATCCCCACTGTTCCATTGCCTTTTCCAGCTTCAGGCCTCCGCGGCTGACATATTTCATGGTATGATTTCTGACTTCCAGCTTGATCTTGCTGACATCAAATCCGGTGCCGGCCTTGTCTTCCTTCTGTCCGTTGACATAGACATTGCCCGACATTATGATGGCTTTTGCCTTTTCTCTGGAAGGAGCATACCCCTGCTCTACCAGAATCACATCCAGTCGTTCTTTCATCTTCGTCTCCTAATTATTTATAATCTTTCCAGAATTTTCTCCGTGATGCTTTCCGCATCCAATCCGATCTCCTTTTTCAAAAGCTCTACATTTCCATGTTCCACATAAGCATCGGGAATAGCTGCCATGACACATTTGATCCGTTTCTCGTGGTCATTCAGACAGTCCAACACCTTTTCTCCGAATCCTCCGCTTTGGACATTTTCTTCCATGGTCACGATCATCTCATGATCTTCACAGGCCGAAAGTACTGCCTCTTCGTCAATGGGCTTGATAAATCTGGCATTGATGATACTTGCCTTGTAACCCTTTTCATGCAGAAGCTTCTGGACTTCCTCCGCTGTCTTTACCATACTGCCTACGGCAAACAATGCGATACCGCCCTCTCTTGCGATCCACTCCGCCTTGCCCAGTTCAATGGGGGCACGGTGTTCGGCAAGTCCGGCATAAGCCGTTCCTCTGGGATATCGCACCGCAATGGGCGCATCCAGTGCCACGGCAAACTTCATCATATCCGATAATTCCCATTTGTTCTTCGGCGCACAGATATGCATATTGGGAATTCCCGACAGATAGGTATAATCAAAAATACCCTGATGGGTCTCACCGTCACTCCCCACCAGCCCTGCACGATCTATAGCAAACACTACCGGCAGGTTCTGAATACACACATCATGCAGGATCTGATCGTAGGCTCTCTGTAAAAATGAAGAATACACCGCAACAATAGGCCTCATGCCTCCTGCTGCCAGTCCTGCTGCGAAGGTCACCGCATGTTCCTCCGCAATTCCCACATCAAAGAACCGGTCCGGGTACATATTCCGGAAGCGCTTTAAGCCGGTGCCGTCCGGCATGGCTGCCGTAATAGCCACTACCCGTTCGTCCCGCTGGCCCAGCTTGCACATAACAGTGGAAAACACATCCGTATAATTGGCCACGGTGCGGGGATGGGAAGGAATTCCCGTCTCGATGTCAAAAGGCTCTGCCCCGTGGAATCTGGCGGGATGTTTCTCCGCCGGTCCATAGCCCTTGCCCTTCTGGGTAATCACATGCACCAACACAGCTCCCTTGACTCTCTTGGCTTCCTCAATGACCTTGATCAGGCCTTCGATATCATGTCCGTCTACCGGGCCTAAATAAGTCACTCCCATATCCTCAAAAAACATCCCGGGGATCACCAGCTGTTTGAAGCTGCTCTTGGCCCGGCGGATACTGTTGACAATACCGTCGCCACCGGGTTTTCTCTTGAGAGCGTTGTATATGCCCTCTTTCAGATCCAGATAGCCGGTCGCCGTACGGATATTGTTCAGATATTTGGAAACACCGCCCACATTTTCGGAGATGGACATATTGTTGTCGTTTAATACCACAATAAAGTTCGTCTCCAGTTTAGCTGCATTGTTCAAGGCCTCGTAAGCCATGCCTCCTGTCAGAGAGCCGTCTCCGATCACGGATACAATGGTGGTCTTCTCCCCTTTGAGATCTCTTGCCTTCACCAGTCCCAGTCCTGCGGATATGGAGGTAGAACTGTGTCCGGTATCAAATGCGTCATAATCACTTTCTTTTCTCTTGGGGAACCCACTCATGCCATGAAACTGGCGTAAGACATCGAAACCGTCCTTGCGGCCCGTTAATATTTTGTGGGTATAAGACTGATGACCGACATCCCAGATGATCTTGTCCTCCGGGAGATTCAGAGCAAGATGAAGTGCCATGGTCAGTTCCACCGCTCCCAGGTTCGAACCCAGATGCCCCCCGGTCACACTGATCTTTTCGATCAGGAACTGCCGGATCTCCTCCGCCAGTTCCCCATAGTCTGATTTATCTATTTTTTTGATATCGTTTGCTTTCTCGATCTTATCCAGTAACATTGGCTTTTCCTCTGCTATTTCGTTCTATGGACCAGGTGCAGCAACAGCTCCTTCAGGAATTCATGTTCTCCCGAAAAGCTGTCCAGAATCGCTACCGCTTCCCCGGTCAGCCGTTCCACTTCTCTGCCGGATTCTTCCAGTCCGTGTAAAGTCACATAGGTCTGCTTATGATTCTGTGCATCACTTCCGGTAGCTTTTCCCAGCTCCTTGCTGTCCCCTATCACATCCAGAATGTCATCCTGGATCTGGAATGCAATGCCGACATTGTAGGCACACAGTTCCAATGCCGCAATCTCTTCATCGGTTGCCCCTGCCAGCGTAGCTCCGATAGTCATGGCCGACTGGATCAGGGCTGCCGTCTTGTTGGCATGGATGAACAGGATCTGTTCTGTGGTCAGAGGTTCTGCCTGTTCCTCCGCTTCAATGTCTGCGTTCTGGCCGCCGATCATCCCATAGATTCCTGCCTTGCGGGCTAAAATATTCAGTGCCGCCGCCACTCTCGGGTAATTCGGATCTACCGGTTCTCCCGAGGTGCATGCCGGAAAAGCACGAAATGCAGTCTCAAAGGCATAATTGAGCAGTCCGTCTCCTGCCAGGACTCCCATACCGTCACCGTACACAGACCAGGTGGTCTTGCGGCCTCTGCGGTACTCGTCATTGTCCATGGCCGGCAGATCATCATGTACCAGAGAATATGTATGAACCATCTCGATCGCCGCCATAAAAGGCTCTATCGTATCATCTTTGCCACCGAACATTTTATAGGTCTCCTGCATCAGCATGGGACGCAGGCGCTTTCCGCCTGCCATAAGACTATAGTTCATGGCTTCAATAACGGTCTTCTGGTATCCTTCCTCTGCCGGAAGATATTCCTTCAGTAATTCTTCAATCGCTGCCGTTCTCTTCTGCAATTCCTGTCTGAATAACGTTTCTTCCATGTCTAATGCCAACCTTCCTCTACCTGCCGGTATGCTGTATGCTTACTGGGGATCCAGCGGTTCCAGTCCGCCCTCTTCGTTCAGCTTCATGACCTGTTTTTCCACCCGGTCGATCTGTTCGCTGCACTGTTTCAGCAGATTCATGCCCTTGCTGTACGCCGTAAAAGCTTCCTCCAGAGAAATATCCTCTGCTTCCAGCTGTCCGATCAGTTCTTCCACTGCGGAAAAATTCTCTTCCAGGCTCTGTGGTTCCTGTGCTTCCGTTTTCTTTTTTCCTGCCAAAATAGCACCTCCGTCTGCTGCCTGCATCTATCTGCATCCCCCGGATACCGGTAAATGCTATCCGGGAAGTCTTTCTTCCTTCTGTATCTGTTCCACCCGGGTATCGATCACGCCGTCACTCACCCGGATCCGCAGGCGCTCCCCTGCTTCCACCTGGGTCACGGAACGGATATTTTTCCCATCGGTATCCTCCACATAGGAAAAACCACTGTTTAACTTTTCCAAAGGAGAGACCGCTTTCATTCTCTCAATATACAATGCCAGATTATGTCTGCGTTCCCGCAGGATCGCCTGCAGCCGGTTCTGCAGCCGGTCTTCCAGCTGTATGCTGTAAGTCCTCTTCTCCCGTATCCGGCTGGCGGGGCTTAAATATTTCAGGCGCATTTCCATCTGATCCGCCTGCTGCCTCTTATTCTGAAGCACTCGTCCCATCCGCTGATACAGCCTGTCCTGTCTGTCCAAAATCTCATTCTCAATATCACTGACCTGTGTCACTGCCAGTTCTGCCGCTGCCGACGGGGTCGGTGCCCGCAGATCCGCCACATAATCAATGATCGTGGTATCCGTCTCGTGTCCAACCGCCGAAATAATGGGAACAGAGCAGTCGAATACTGCCTGTGCCACCATTCTCTCGTTGAACGCCCACAGATCCTCAATGGAGCCGCCCCCACGTCCCACGATCATGACATCCACGCCCTGTCTCTCCAGTGCACGGATTCCGTTCA
>ERZ773168.2612-NODE-2612-length-13505-cov-3.487881_pt1 | contig 13505 bp, 20 predicted proteins | sample MGYA00511261_ERZ773168 | MGnify/ENA primary metagenome ERZ773168 (study PRJEB29015, sample SAMEA2737855) | human gut metagenome | biome: human gut; feature: human-associated habitat; material: faeces | place: China | collected 2012 ... | reverse complement strand
GAATTTATCAGCGGTGCGGCAAATATAAGCTGAAAATCGGATGGGGCGAAGGGCGGAACTACAGAACGAGAGAGGAGCTTGAGGTATGAATAAAGTGATTCTGATGGGACGGCTGGCAAGAGAGCCGGAGGTGCGGTATTCACGGGGTAGTGAACCCTTAGCCATAGCGAGGTACACGCTGGCGGTCAACAGACGTTTCAAGAGAAAGGACGAGCCGGAGGCGGACTTCATCCCTTGCGTTGCCTTCGGGAAGAGCGGCGAATTTGCGGAGAAATATTTTAAAAAAGGACAGTTGGTTGCGATTGTTGGGCGGATGCAGGTGCGGAGCTGGGATGACAACGAAGGCAAAAAGCACTGGACCACGGATGTGATTGTGGAGGAACAGTATTTCGCTGAAGGAAAGCATGACAGTGAAAAAAACGGCGGAAGCAAGCCTGCACCGGAACAGAACCGTCCCGCAGCGGCATCGAATAAGCCTGCAAAGCAGATGGGGTTGGCGGAACAGGAAGGGTTCTATCCTATTGACGAATCAGTCGAAGATGATGATTTGCCGTTCTGAGGAGTGAGGGAATGAGGCAGATAGATTTTTTTGAGGAAATGATAATAGACAATTTCGCAGGCGGAGGCGGTGCCTCGACAGGGATAGAGCTTGCCACAGGCAGAGCGGTGGATGCAGCCATAAACCACGACCCGGATGCAATTCTGATGCACCAGACGAATCATCCGCAAACGAGGCACTATTGCGAAAGCGTATGGGATGTAGACCCCTGGGAAGTCACGAGGGGCAGACCTGTCGGGCTGGCGTGGTTTTCGCCGGACTGCAAGCATTTTTCCAAGGCAAAGGGCAGTAAGCCCGTAGACAGAAATATTCGCGGTCTGGCATGGATTGTACTGAAATGGGCAGGAACGGTCAAGCCGAGAGTTATCATCTTGGAGAACGTGGAAGAATTTCAGACATGGGGTCCGGTGCGAAAAGGAAAGCCTATGAAAAGCAGGCGTGGCGAAACCTTCCGCAAGTGGAAGGAGCAGCTACAGGCGCTTGGCTATGAGATAGACCATCGGGAGCTTGTAGCGGCAGACTATGGTGCGCCGACCATCCGAAAGAGATTTTTTCTGATTGCCAGATGTGACGGCAAGAAGATCATCTGGCCGGAACGCACCCATGCACCGAAGGACAGCGAAGAAGTAAAAAGTGGAAAATGCAAGCCATGGAGAGGAGCGGCGGAGATTATCGACTGGACGATTCCATGCCCTTCTATTTTTGACACAACGGATGAAATCAAAGAAAAATACGGTATTCGGGCGATTCGTCCTTTGGCGGTAAATACACAGAAACGCATTGCAAGAGGTATTGAGAAATTTGTGCTGCAGAATAAAGAGCCGTTTATTGTTCCTATTGGTTACGGGGAACGAAAGGGACAGGCACCGAGGGTGCATGACATCAATGAGCCGTTAAGTACCATTGTCGGGAGCGGCAAACAATACCTTGCAATGCCTTCTCTGATTCAATATCACACAGAGCAATCGGAAAGGGTAAGAGGGCAGGGGATGGATGAGCCGATAATGACGCTGGATGCAGCGAACAGATACGGACTTTCTGTGGCATATCTGGCGGAATACTTCCAGAATGGCAGACCGCTGGATGTGAATAGTCCCTTACATACCTCGACTACGAAGGACAGGGAGTGTGTTGTGGAGACCTTTATTTCCAAGTTTTACAAAACGGGCATCGGACAGAAGCCGGACGAGCCCTTGCATACGGTTACAACATCCGCAGGACATTTCGGCATTGTCACAGTCAAAATGAGCCGGTCGGAAATGAACCTGCATCACTGGAACGAGGTCAGAGAACTACTGAATGCGTACTGTGGGTATGCAATCGCAGCGGATGAAATTCTGCTGCTGGATGTCAATGGAACGCTGTATTTCATCAGTGATATCGGACTGCGGATGCTGACACCAAGGGAACTGTACGCGGCAAATGGTTTTCCGCCCGATTACATCATCGACCATGACTATACAGGGAAAGCCTACGGCAAAACAAAGCAGGTCGCACGCTGCGGAAATGCGGTGCCGCCGCCGTTTGCAGAAGCTCTGGTAAGGGCAAATCTGCCGGAAATGTGCGGGAGACAGTTTGAAACCATGAAGGAACTGTATGGGGTGATTTAAGGACAGATGCGGTTGCAAGGAGGATTGAGCATGGATAGACTTAACGAGAAAATCAAACAGCACATTCCGCAGGACGAGCTGTTAGCGCAGTTAGCAGAAGAATGTGCGGAGCTATCGCAGGCGGCGTTGAAGCTGCGGCGAGCGTTGACGGGTATCAACCCCACGCCTGTGACGGTGGAGGAGGCGAGGAAGAATCTGGTGGAGGAGGCGGCGGATGTCTACAACGTTCTGGGGCTGCTGTTGGACACGGAGGACAACGCCGAGATATACAGCATCATTCGGCGGAAGAAAGCAAGATGGCTGAATAGATTGGAGGGGTGATAGTTTGGCGATTGTGAGGGAGAATGAGGAGAAGAAGCGATACCTAAACGGGTATCGGGACTGCATACGGCGAGAACGGCAGCTACAGGAGCAGATTGAGGAGCTACGCAGTCAGCAGATGTTTCCAAGTGTGAACCATGACGGGATGCCGCAGGGGAATGCACACAGCGACCTGTCCGGCTACGTTGCCCGACTGGATGCACTCATCAGCCAACTGGAGCATGAGCAGGCTATGGCGGTACGGCAGTACAAGGAAATCTATGACAGGATACATAAAATGCAGGACGGGGCAGAGAAGGAGGTTCTGATTCGGCGGTATCTGATGGGGCGGACATGGGAGCAGATTGCGGTGGAGATGGATTACACATATCGGCATGTGACGAGACTGCATGGAGCCGCTCTGCGGAGGTTTTGTCTGCCAGAAGAGGAGAAAGGGGAGTTTTCTTTGGGAAAAACTGACATCTTTCGTTAATCCAACTGACAAAAATCTCATTTTGTGATAGTATATCACAAAAAAGGAGGTTGAATGAGTATGAGGGGGGACGTGAACAGTATGATTTCAGTTGTAGTTTCTGTAATAGCTTTTCTTTTTTCTATATATTCCTTTTGGCACTCCAGAAAGATTTCAAGGCATACGACGTTAATAGAATATTATATCGAGGAAAATACGGAAGAGAAAATTAATGCCAGACGAGAAATATACAGCATGTCAAAGGAAGATATGGCGGATCTGACAAAGGATGATGCAAAAAGGGCGTGGATGAGTTCCTATTATCAGTTCTATGCCAGCCTTTATTTTCGGGGTGTCCTCGACAAGAAAACCTTTCAGGAGATCTTCGGCTGGGCGGCGGTCAAGCTTTACCATCAATTAGAGCCATACATTTACGCAAGAAGGGCGCGCGAAGGAGATAATAAAAATTACGCATGGAAGTTTCAGAAATTAGTGGAGGATATTGAAAGATGCGAAATGATGAGGACACAAAAAGACCCTAGGATGTCATAGTATGTCCTATTGAAAAGTGGTATTATGGTATTGTGAAAATTATGAGAATACAGGATATTTCATGTTACCTCCTATTTTGGGCACTCGGAAACGGGTGTCCTTTTTCAGTGTTTAAAAATCAGAAAGGGGCGATAGTATGCCAAAGGAAAAGGCGGTATATCGCCTGACAGAAAAACAAAAACGATTTGCGGATGAATACTTGATAGACTGCAACGGAACGAGGGCCTATAAGGCTGCGTATTCAAGCTGCAAAAAGGACAGCTCGGCAGATGCAAATGCAAGAAAGCTACTCGGAAATGCTCGGATTCGGGAATACATTGATGAAAAGCTGGACGAAATGCACTCTGCGAAAACGGCGGATGCGCAGGAGGTTATCGAGTATCTGACGGCGGTCATGCGCGGCGAACAGAAGGAGCAGACCCTGCGTCTGATTGGGGATGGGATACAGACGATTAGCGATATTGATGTTTCCGCAAAGGAGCGATTGAAGGCGGCGGAGCTATTGGGCAAGCGGTTCGGGCTGTTTGCGGAAAAGGTAAAGGTGGATGTTAACCCTGTTACCATCATAGATGATATTCCGAAGGAGGATGCAAATGTCTGATTTAACAAAGCTGATTGCGCCTTCATTTTACGGGGTGCATCATGACATCAAGGCAGGGCGGCACACGCACTACTGGCTGAAGGGTGGGCGTGGCTCTACGAAATCCTCCTTTATCTCTGTGGAAATCATTCTGGGGATGATGCAGGATGCGGCGGCAAATGCGCTTGTTTTGCGGAAGGTGGCGGTCAACCTAAAGGACAGCGTCTATGAGCAGCTGCTCTGGGCGATTGAGGCGTTGGGCGTAGAGAATTTATGGCAGGCGAAGCTAAGCCCTTTGCAGCTTTCCTATCTCCCGACAGGACAGAGGATTTTGTTTCGTGGGGCGGATGAGCCGAAGAAAATCAAATCTACGAAATTCCGAAAGGGCTATTGCAAATACATCTGGTACGAGGAGGCGGACGAGTTTGCAGGGATGCAGGAAATCCGCACCATCAACCAATCCCTGATGCGTGGCGGCAGCAGCTTTTTTGTATTTTACAGCTACAACCCGCCGAAAAGCCAGAGCAACTGGGTAAACCGGGAGTGCCTACAGCCGAAGGCAAACCGCTTGGTGCATACCTCCGATTATCGGCGTGTGCCGTCTGCGTGGTTGGGGGATGCGTTTTTACAGGAGGCGGAATATCTGAAGGAGCTGAACGAAAAGGCATATCGGCATGAATATCTGGGCGAGGTGGTCGGCAACGGCGGCGCGGTATTCGACAACGTAACGGTGGAGGAAATCCCCGATGCACAGATTGCAGCCTTCGACCGCATTTACAACGGCGTGGACTGGGGCTTTTACCCCGACCCTTGGGCGTTCAATCGGATGCACTACGATTCTGCCAGACGGACGCTTTACATTTTCGGGGAGCTGACAAGGCACAGAACGGGCAATGCGGAAACGGCAAAACTCCTGCGGCAATACGGCGTGCAGGATACGGATTTGATTACGGCGGACAGTGCCGAACCGAAAAGCGTTGCGGACTATCGCAGCTATGGGCTGTTCTGCCGTGGCGCAGTGAAGGGTCCGGGGAGCGTGGACTACAGCATGAAATGGTTACAGGCTCTGGTGCGGATTGTGATTGACCCGGTGCGCTGTCCCGATACGGCGAAGGAATTTACCGCCTACGAATATGACAGGAACAAAGAGGGGGAGGTCATCAGCGGCTACCCCGACAGAGATGACCACCACATTTCGGCAGTAAGATACGCCCTAGAGCCTGTATGGAAAAGGAGGGGGCAATAATGCGAAATTTTATTACATGGGTAAAGGGGGTGTTGCAGATGTTTTTTCAGAGAGAAACGATAAAAAGGGCAGTCGGTGCGGAGTTGGCAATCAGTACCGGAATGCAGGATGCCATCACGCTTTGGCAGAAAATGTTCTGCAATGAGCCGCCCTGGTTAGATAAGAACACAGAAACGCTTGGGTTAGCCGCTGCGGTTGCCTCGGAGATTGCGAGACTGGTTACTGTGGAATTTCACAGCGAAATCAGCGGCAGTGGCAGACGGGCGGCATTTTTGCAGGAAGGCTATGCTTTTGTGCTTTCCAGACTGAGAGAACAGACAGAATTTGCGGTGGCATTGGGCGGCTTAGTATTCAAGCCCTACATGGATGGCGGAAAAATAGCGATTGATTTTGTGCATGCCGACAGATTTATTCCGACTGCTTACAACAGCCGTGGAGAAGTGACAGGGGCGGTGTTTGTGGAGCGTGTGAAAAAGGGGCGTGCATGGTATACCAGACTGGAAAGCCATCAGCTGACGGATACGGGCTATACGGTGCAGAATAAAGCCTTTATCTCCTATCAGGAGGCGGAGTTGGGTGTGCCTGCGGCTCTGACAAGCGTGGATGAATGGGCGGATTTGGAAGAAAGCTTTGTCTTGGGCTATCAGAACGGGGACACCTTGGAGCGTCCTCTTTTTGTATATTTCAAGATGCCCTTTGCGAACCACATTGATGCGGAATCCCCTCTGGGTGTATCGGTCTGTGCGAGAGCGGCAGGGCTGATGGAGCAGGCGGACAGGCAATACAGCCGTATCCTATGGGAATTTGAAGGCGCGGAGCTGGCAGTGGATGCCTCTGTCGGAGCATTGCAGGCGGATGGGAAAAGGCTGCCTGTCGGCAAGCAAAGATTGTTCCGCTCCTTGAATCTGGAGAAGGGGACAACCGGGGATTTATACGAGGTATTCAGCCCTGCAATTCGGGATGCTTCCCTGTTCAATGGCTTGAATCAGCTGCTGCGGCGGATTGAGTTTAACTGCAATCTTTCCTATGGCACATTATCCGATCCACAGAATCAGGAAAAGACAGCGGAGGAAATCCGCATGAGCAAGCAGCGCAGCTATGCGGCGGTCTGCAATATCCAGAAGTCCTTACAGACGGCGTTGGAGCATCTGGTCTGGGTGCTGGACTACTACACAAGCCTGTATCAGCTTGCGCCCGATGGGAAATACGAGGTTACATTCAACTGGGGGGACGGCGTGCTGACGGACACAGGCGCGGAATACGCACAGATGAAGGCTATGGTGGATGCGAATATCCTCAAGCCCGAAAAGCTGCTGGCGTGGTATTTCGGCATTTCCGAGGAGGAGGCAAAGGACTACATTCCTGCGCAGGATACGCTTGATTTTGGGGAGTGATGAGGGATGCTGAAACCCGAATATTTACAGCGTGTGCCGGATGGCATGATAAAGCTGTACGCACAAGCTGAAATGGATATATTAGAAAATATGGCTGTAAGAATAGCTCACTATGGATATTGGATTCCTGCGGTGGAGCATCAGGCGAAAATGCTTGAGGAGGCAGGGATGGTGCGTGAGGAGATTCTGGCAAGGCTGAAAACGCTGACAGGCAGAACCGACAGGGAGCTGCGGCAGCTGATGCAGGAGGCAGGAGGGGTGGCACTCAAATCCGATGATGCGGTTTATCGCAGACAGGGGCTCGATCCGCCGCCCGTTTCGGCATCTGAGGACTTGCAGAAGATATTGCAGGCAGGATATGAGAAAACCTCCGGCGCATTTCGCAATCTGACGTTGACAACGGCACGCACTGCCGCACACCAGTTTGAACAGGCACTTGACCGTGCCTATATGCAGATTACGCTTGGCGGCATGGACAGCGGCACAGCCATCCGAAGCACCCTCAAGCAGCTTTCCGCCGAGGGCGTGGGGGCAATCCGATACCCGACAGGGCGGACGGATACCATAGAGGTGGCGGTCAGACGGGCAGTGGTAACAGGCGTGAACCAGACGGCACTTCGCTTGCAGGATGCCAGAGCGGACGAAATGGGCGCAGACCTTGTGGAAGTTTCCGCTCACGCAGGCGCAAGACCTTCCCATGCACAATGGCAGGGCGGCATTTACAGCAGGAGCGGAAAAAGCAGGAAGTATCCTGATTTTGTGAAAACCACGGGCTATGGCACAGGCGCAGGTTTGGGCGGATGGAACTGCTCACACAGCTTTCGCCCTTGGTTCGAGGGGATGAGCCGCACCTATGACAAGGCACTGCTGAAAGAGTATCAGGCGAAGGACTACGAATACAACGGCGTGCGTATGACCGAGTACGAGGCGTTGCAGGAGCAGCGGAAAATAGAAAGAAGCATCCGCAGATGGAAACGGGAACAAAACGCCCTGCAGGCGGCAGGGCTGGACAGCAGTGAGGCATCCGCAAAGGTAACGGAATGGAACAGAAGGCAGAAGGACTTTCTGGAACAGACGGGATTGAAAGCGGATGGGACAAGGGTTGCTGTAGGGAAGGGCAGTACGCCGAAAGAGGCGGAAAGAGTGGCTTTGCTGAAGCAGAAAGAAATTGAAAAATACAGCCAATATCGGTATAATAAAAATGGGACTATCGTTGTTACGGATGATTGGACGAAAAAGGAGCACCCGAAGGTTTCTGCGGAATATAAACCCTATGCTGTGGTGGATGTGCTATCCCAGAAGGGAAAACAGACAGACCGTATGTATTACGATGCTGACGGGCGGCAGCTGCGGCAGGTGAGCACGGGGGCGCATGGGAATCCGAAAAGGCATCCCTACGGCAGGAATGGAGAACATGCCCACGATATTATCTGGAAAGATGGGAAAATCGTCGACAGACCGGCAAGAGAACTGACAGAGCAGGAGAGAAAGGAGAATGCGAACATCTTATGAAAAGTGAGGATTTAAGAGATTGGATTGACAGTCTGACACAGGATATTACCTTTGAATATCTCGGCGTGAATGGCTCGATTTGCCCGTTCTCCCGTTCTGATATTTCTTTATGCTACGGAGAAAAGGAGCAGAGCTTTGATTCGATTGATGCACTGATGCACGCACCGTTTTTCAAAGGAAAATCTCTGACAGAAATATGCAGTAAAGTGAATTTTGAATGAATACCACCAACCGAAAGGAAGGTGGTTTTTTCATGCAGAAAAATTAGAAAGGAACGGTGGTCTATCCTATCTCGTCTTTGGACACAGACGTAAAACAGGTCTTTTTTGTTTGCCCGGAATGGCGAAAAACTATCAAGGCGTGCGGAAAGAACCGTGAAAACAAACTGAAAGCTGAAAGGAGAACGAAGAATGAAAAGAGAGGATATTAAGAAATTTTTTCCCGATGCCACAGAGGAACAGCTGAAGGGCTTACTGGACATCAACACAGCGGATATCGGTAAGGCAAAGGGAGAGCTTGAAGCAGTGAAGGCGGACTTGGAGAAAGCCAACGGCACCCTCAAGGAATATGAAACCACCATTGCAGATATGAAGAAATCCGCAGAAGGCAACGAGGATTTCAAAAAGAAATTTGAGGAGCTGGAGCAGCGGATTGCAGACGAGAAAGCCGAGGCGGAGAAGAAAGCCAAGGAAGAAGCGGAAGAAGCCGAGTATGCCAACCGCTTTAAGACGGTGGTCGGGGAGCAGAAATGGCGAGACGCGCTGACGGAAAAGGCAGTCTACGCCGAATTTAAGACAGCCCTACAGGATGAAGCAAACAAGGGCAAGGGGGACAAGGATATTCTGACGGCTCTGACGCAGGACAAGGAATATTTCGCAAAAGACCCTGCAAGAGTGCCTGCCTTTTCCAGAGGGACAGGCTTTGCAGGCGGTGCGGCAGATGATGCGGCAGTCAGAGCGGCAATGGGCTTATCCCCGAAGAAAGAATAAGGAAAATCGAAAGGAGAACGAAACATGGCGAACAGCATTACACTTTTTAAAAAATACATTGACCTGCTGGACGAGGTCTATCAGAATGCGTCCGTTACCTCTGCACTGGACGGCGATATGACACTGGTGCAGATGGGCGCAAACACAAATGAAATCGTGATTCCCAAAATCAGCATGGACGGCTTGGCGGATTATGACCGCAACGGCGGCTATGTGCATGGGGATGTGACACTGACGAATGAAACCGTCAAATTCAATTATGACCGTGGCAGAAAATTTACGGTCGATGCCATGGACAACGAGGAAACCGCAGGGCTTGCGTTTGGGAAGCTGGCGGCGGAATTCATCCGCACGAAGGTGGTACCCGAAATGGATGCCTTCCGCTTTGCGACCTACGCAGGCACAACAGGCATTTCCAAGGCAACCGCAGGCACACTGGCGGATGGTGCGGCGGTTCTGGCGGCTCTGGTGGAGGCGCAGAACAAAATGGACGAGGACGAGGTACCGCAGGAAAACAGACACCTGTTCATCACACCCACCCTCTACAACATGATTTACGCGGTCGATACCACGAAATCCAAAGAGGTGCTCAATTCCTTTGCATCCATTCAGAAGGTGCCCCAGACCCGCTTCTATACCGCCATTGACCTGTATGACGGCAAGACGGACAACAGCGGCGCAAGCGGTGCGAATGAGAAGGTCGGCGGCTTTGTGAAGGCAAGCACAGGCAAGGACATTAACTTCATGGTCATTCATAAGCCTGCACTGCTGCAGTATCCCAAGCATACGGTCAATAAGGTTATCTCTCCAGATGCAAATCAGGATAGTGACGGCTGGCTGTTCTTCTACAGAGCATACGGTTTGGCGGATGTATACGAAAATAAGGTTGCAGGGATCTATCTGCACCATAAGGCGTAAGGAGGAAAGGCGTATGGCAAAAACAGTAGGCATGGGCGCAAAACAGCCCGAAACAGCAGAGAACAAGGAAATCGCAAAGCTGAAAAAGGAAAATGCCGCACTGAAAAAGGAGCTTGCGGCTCTGAAAAAGGAGCAGGAGGCACAGGAAAAGGAGCAGGAAAAGCAGTAAAGGGGGAAAACGCATGATTTATGCGGATTTTTCGTATTACAAAGACACCTATTGCGGCGAGATGGCGGAGGGAGACTTTAAGCGTCTCTCCCGTCAGGCTTCTGCCTATCTGGACAGCGTGACATTTGACCGTATTGCGGCGGTGACGGATGAGAAAATCAAGGAGAAGGTCAGAGAGGCGTGCTGTGCGGTGGCGGATGTACTTTTGCAAAAGGAGCAGAGGGACGGCATTGCATCGGAAACAAATGACGGCATTTCTGTTACCTACACAACTGAGGGCAGTACGGACGAACAACGGCTTTATCATGCGGCGGTGCTGTATCTCGGCAATACAGGGCTGTTATATCGGGGGGTGGAGTGATGCTTGCGTGTACGGAAACGATTACGCATATCCGGCTGCGGTATGACAGGAAAACGGATACGGAGGAATATGTCTGCACTGCGATTCGTGGCGTGAGCTGGTTCGGCAAGCTGATTGCCACACCGGAGAACAAAGGCTTGACGGGTGCGGCGAAGATTACCGTCCGTATTCCGGAGGATGCAATGCCTGATATTACCATCCGAAATGGGGATTTTATCGTGCGCGGTGCGGTGGATGCCATCGAAAAACAGGCAGACCTAAAGGGACTGGAATACTTTACGGTGCTTTCTGTCGGGGATAACCGCAGGAGCAGGCGGAAGGACTTGCGGCATTGGGCGGTGAGCGGCGCATGAAATTAGACTATGAGGTCAATATCAGCACAGCGAAAATCCTGCGGAGGTATGGTCTGGGCGAGGATAAGGCGGCACAACGCTTTCTGGCGGAGGATGTGGAGCGGAAATGTCAGCCCTATGTGCCGATGTCGGCAGGCAGTGCCGCCCACATGGTAAACGCCGCAAGAGTGACGGCGGACAGCATTATCTATCCCGGGCCGTATGCGCATTATCAGTATGTCGGCGAGGTGATGGCAGGGCGTGCGCCCAAGCATTACACCGGACAGCCGCTGACCTATCATGGCGGTGCATTGCGTGGCAAGCAGTGGGATAAGCGGATGATGGCAGACCATGGCAATGAAGTCGAGAAGGATTTGGAAGGGTATCTGAAAGGACGGGGCAAATGAAGAACATCATGGAGGAAGTGCGAAAATTTCTGCGTACCTATCCGCCGCTTGCGGAAGGAAAGCTGCATGTGGATTTTCTGCCGGAGGAGGCACAGAGCTATTCGGTTGAGGCTGTGCCTGCAAAGGAGATTGTGCGCTGCTATGTGGACGGCTCAACGGTGCGGCAGTTTTTATTTGTGGTGGCAAGCAGAGAATTTTTCGGGGATAAAATCAAACAGCAGCTGGATAACCTCAGCTTTTACGGCGATTTCTCCGAATGGCTGCGGGAACAGACTGTGGCAGGCAACCTCCCCAATCTGGGCGAGGGCAGGAAGGTCATGCTGATGGAGGCAACCACAAGCGGCTATGCCATGGCGGCAGAGGCAAGCATGGCGAGATACCAGATTCAGTGCAGAATGGAATTTTTTCAGACAAGATAAGGAGTGAAAACAATATGGATGCAGTAAAGAGATATCAGGTGGCGGATTATCTGAACACGGCAAAAAGCGGAACGGAAAGCTTTGCGCTGATGGGGGTTGGGTTTAATACCTTGGACGAATCCCCAAACGCACAGAAGGATTCCAAAACATACATCAATCAGAAATCCCAGACCTCTACGATTAAAAGCTATCAGCCTACGTTTGGGTTTGATTCGGACTTGATTGCGGACGAGGCGGCAGTGATGGCACTGTATGAAATCGGCAGAAATCAGCTGACGGGCGCAGATGCCGAAAGGGACTATGTGAGAGTGGAGCTGTTCAAGCCTGTGGCGGAAACACCGAATACCTTTGAAGCAAGAAAATTTAAGGTTGCGGTTGAGGTTTCCTCTATCTCCGGCGAGGGCGGCGGCGTGATGAAGGTAACGGGCAATCTGAACGGCGTAGGAGATTTCGTGGACGGCACGTTTAACACAGAAACCAAAAAATTTACACCGACAGTATAAGGGCAGAAGGAGGAAAAAGAGATGGGAAAATTTGAATTTCGCAAGCATGGGATTTTGCTGGATATCGAAGGGGTGCAGGTTACGGTACCCGCTACGGTGGAATATGCAAAAAGGCTGGAGGACGCAGGCGAGAAAATGAGAGCCTTCGGCGCACAGCTGAAGGAAGAAAAGGATGTCGAAAAGGGGATTGATTTCATGCTTGACATTCTGGATGACCTTCTGGGCGAGGATGTGATGGATGCCATTACGGCGGAGAGGCATGTAGATATTTATGATTGTCTGGATCTGGTAATGTATATTTCCCAAGAGGTGCAGACCTACCACGCAGAACGGGCAAACAGCTACAAGAAGCCTGTCCCCCGGAGCACACAGCCCTCTGCCCCCATGGCACAGGCGGCGGTTGAAAACAGAGCCGCACGCAGAGCCAGAGAACGCGCGGAAAGAAGAAAGAAATGAAAGAGCTGCTGACAGGAAATTTGCCTGTCTCTTTTTTGATTGGCGGCAGGGAATACCATATCTCCTCTGATTTTCGGGCAATGCTGAGATTGGAGGAGATTTTTTCCTCCGAGGAGCTGACGGATGAGGAAAAGGCGGAACGGGCGTTGAAACTGTTTTATGGCTGTATCCCCGAACCGCTGGAGGAGGCGGTAGAGCGGCTGTGCTATTTCTGGGGCTGCGGCAGGCAGGAGGACAAGAGACACGGGAAAACTGCAGGAGCGGATTTTTACCAGCCGCCGATTTATTCCTTTACCCATGACGCAGGGCTGATTTATGGGGCGTTTCTGACGCAGTACGGCATTGATTTAAGCCGAAAATCTCTGCACTGGTGGCAGTTTATGGCACTGTTTGAAGCTTTAGAGGAGGACAGGGTGCTGAAAGAGGTCATGCGGTGCAGAGCGGTGGAAATCAAGGGGGATATGCCGCAGACGCAGAAGGACTACTATAACGCCATGAAACGCAGATATGCCCTGCCTCTGCCTGAGCAGGAGAAAAGACAGCAGTCTGCCCTTGTCACAGCACTGATGGGGGATGGCAAGGTGGATGAGGTGATGGCGTGCATGAAGAAAAAGTAAAATGCCCCTACTGTGGCTATGAAATGCCTGTTACATACAGTAAGGATGCTGTGTGCAAGGGGCTTTTTTTACGCTGCAAGGGGCGAAGGTGCAAAAGAACATTTGAAAT
>ERZ773168.2605-NODE-2605-length-13531-cov-10.442936_pt1 | contig 13531 bp, 12 predicted proteins | sample MGYA00511261_ERZ773168 | MGnify/ENA primary metagenome ERZ773168 (study PRJEB29015, sample SAMEA2737855) | human gut metagenome | biome: human gut; feature: human-associated habitat; material: faeces | place: China | collected 2012 ... | reverse complement strand
GTACGCTGAAGGAGCTGAATCAGGCGCTGGGGAAAGAGACCATCGACACCTTCAATACCGGCGAGAGCCGTGGACGGGAGGTTTCCCACAGCCTGAACTATCAGAAGCTGGGCAAAGACCTTGCCACGATAGACGAGCTGGCGGTGCTGGACGGCGGCAAGTGCATCTTGCAGCTTCGGGGCGTGCGCCCCTTCCTCTCGGATAAGTACGATATCACCAAGCACCCCAATTATAAGTATCTGTCGGACGCAAACCCAAGGAACGCCTTTGATATCGAGAAATACCTCTCCACAAGGCTGGTGCCGAAAGCGGATGAGGTCTACGAGGTGTTCGACGCGGGCCGCGTCTGAGCGCATAAGCCCGCCGCCCTCATGCGGCGGCTTTTCATATAGATACGGATGAGAAAAGACGCTTCCTCGCTTGCAGGGTCGGAACGAATCCACGAACGAAAATTTGAAAGGAGAAGCCGGAATCGGGGCTGCATCGCAGCTTTCGCTCCGGCTCCTGCTGTATCCGCGAGATCTCAACACAACCAACACCCAATGATTCCGGCAACACAAATATGGAATTTTTCAACTCTGCTGTCGGCGTTCTCCAGACCCTCGTCATCGCTCTCGGTGCCGGCCTCGGCATCTGGGGAGCCATTAACCTGCTGGAAGGCTACGGAAACGACAACCCCGGCGCTAAAAGTCAGGGCATGAAACAGCTCATGGCGGGCGGCGGCGTGGCGCTCATCGGCGTCATTCTCGTTCCCCTGCTCTCCGGCCTGTTCGGTTAATCGCCCGCATAAATCCTTCGCGGCGTCCGCCCCTAGGGCGGGCGCTGCGGGAAAGGAGGGTAAAGCCCATTGGATTTGATATGGCAGAAATTCACCGAATGGCTGAAGGAATTGCTGGTCAGCGGCATCATGGACAACGTGAACGGACTGTTTGACAACGTGAACAGCCGCGTGGCGGGCATCGCCGGACAGGTGGGCGCTACGCCCCAGGGCTGGAACAGCAGCGTCTACGGCATGATCCGAACGCTGTCGGACAATGTGATTTTGCCCATCGCAGGCGTTGTCCTGGCCTTTGTCATGACGCTGGAGCTGATTCAGCTCATTACGGAAAAGAACAATATGCACGACGTGGACACCTGGATGTTCTTCAAGTGGATATTTAAGACCGCCTGCGCCGTGCTCATCGTCACCAATACCTGGAACATCGTCATGGGCGTGTTCGAAGCGGCTCAGAGCGTTGTCAACAGCGCGTCGGGCATCATCATATCGGACACGTCTCTGACGTTTAACGAGCATATCGCGGGATTTGAAGCTGCGCTTGCGGAAATGGAGGTCTGGTCGCTGCTGGGGCTGTGGCTGGAGTCCGTGGTCGTGCATCTTTCCATGTGGGCGCTGACCATCTGCATTTTCATCATCTGCTACGGCAGGATGATCGAGATCTACTGCGTGACCTCCATCGCGCCCATCCCCATGGCGACCATGGCCAACCGGGAATGGGGGCAGATGGGCCAGAATTACCTCAGAAGCCTGCTGGCGCTGGGCTTTCAGGGCTTCCTCATCATCGTCTGCGTGGCGATTTACGCGGTGCTGATCCAGAACATCGTGGTGGAGAGCAGCGTCTCGGCAGCCATATGGACGTGCATGGGGTACACGGTGCTGCTGTGCTTCACGCTGTTTAAGACAAGCTCCCTTGCCAGGAGCCTGTTCCATGCTCACTGACGGAGGTGATGAAATTTGGCATACGTTCCCGTACCCAAGGACTTGAACGCGGTGAAAACCAAGGTCATGTTCAATTTAACAAAACGGCAGATTCTGTGCTTTGGCGGCGGCGCGCTCATCGGCGTACCGCTTTTCTTTCTGCTCAAGGGCAGTATCGGCAGCAGCGCGGCGGTCCTTTGCATGATGCTGGTCATGCTGCCCTTCTTCCTGCTGGCCATGTATGAAAAGAACGGTCAGCCGCCGGAGAAGCTCATCCGCAACATCGTGCAGGTGTGCTTCCTGCGCCCCAAACAGCGCCCGTACAGGACGAACAATTTCTACGACCTGCTGAACCGGCAGGATATTTTGGATAAGGAGGTCTACGCGATTGTCCACAAACAAAAACCCCGCAAGAAAGCTCACACGAGCCGAGCGAAAGCAGATCGACGCGGCGATTGCAAGAGCCAAGCGTCAGGATAAGCGAAAGAAGTCCGCCCAGGACAGCATCCCCTTTCAGCGGATGTACCCTGACGGCGTGTGCCGCGTGACGGACAGCTACTACACGAAAACCGTGCAGTTTCAGGATATCAACTACCAGCTCAACCAGAACGAGGACAAGACCGCCATTTTCGACGGCTGGTGCGACTTCCTCAACTATTTTGATTCCTCCATCCGCTTCCAGCTCTCCTTCATCAACCTCTCCGCCACGCGGGACACCTACGCCCGGCGCATCGCCATCCCCTTGCAGGGCGACTGCTTCGACAAGCTCCGCACCGAGTACACCGGGATGCTGCAAAGCCAGCTTGCACGGGGCAACAACGGGCTGATTAAGACCAAGTACCTGACCTTCGGCGTGGAGGCGGACAGCCTGAAAGCGGCAAAACCCCGATTGGAACGCATCGAGACGGATATCCTCAACAACTTCCGCCGTCTGGGCGTGCAGGCGGAGAGCCTGAACGGAATGGAGCGCCTGCGCCTGCTGCACGGGATGCTCCACATGGACGAGCCGCAGCCCTTCCGCTTTTCGTGGGACTGGCTGGCTCCCTCCGGGCTGTCGGTGAAGGACTTCATCGCGCCCAGCGCCTTTGAGTTCAAGACCGGCAGCAGCTTCGGCGTGGGCAGCAAGACCGGCTGCGTATCCTTCTTGCAGATTTTAGCGCCGGAGCTCAACGACCGGATGCTGGCGGACTTTCTGGATATGGAAAGCTCCCTCATCGTCAGTATGCACGTCCGGTCCGTGGATCAGGTGAAGGCCATCAAGACCATCAAGCGCAAGATCACCGATTTGCAGAAGATGACCATTGAGGAGCAGAAAAAGGCGGTGCGCTCCGGCTACGATATGGATATTATCCCCTCCGACCTTGCCACCTACGGCACGGAGGCGAAAAAGCTCTTGCAGGAGCTGCAAAGCCGCAACGAGCGTATGTTCCTTTTGACCTTCCTTGTGGTGAACGTGGCGGACAACAGGCAGCGCCTCGGAAACAACGTCTTTCAGGCGGGCTCCATCGCCCAGAAGTACAACTGCCAGCTCACGCGGCTGGACTTTCAGCAGGAGGAGGGCTTCATGTCCGCGCTGCCGCTGGGATATAACCAGATCGAGATCCAGCGGGGGCTGACCACCTCCAGCGTGGCGATCTTCGTGCCGTTTACCACCCAGGAGCTGTTTCAGGACGGCAAGGAAGCCCTCTACTGCGGGCTGAACGCCCTTTCCAACAACCTCATCATGGTAGACAGAAAGCTGCTGAAAAACCCCAACGGGCTGATCTTAGGCACGCCCGGAAGCGGCAAGTCCTTCTCCGCCAAGCGGGAGATCGCCAACGTGTTCCTCGTCACCAACGACGATATCATCATCTGCGACCCGGAGGCGGAGTACGGCCCGCTGGTGGAGCACCTGCACGGGCAGGTGGTGAAGATCTCGCCCACCTCCACCGACTACCTGAACCCCATGGATTTGAACCTGAATTACAGCGACGATGAAAACCCGCTGAGCCTGAAATCCGACTTCATCCTCTCCCTCTGCGAGCTGATCGTGGGCGGCAAGGACGGCCTCATGCCGGTGGAAAAGACCATCATCGACCGCTGTGTGCGCTCTGTCTACCGGGAATACCTGAGCGACCCACGCCCGGAAAAGATGCCTATTTTAGAGGACTTGTACAACGAGCTTCGCAGGCAGGATGAGAAGGAGGCGCAGTATATCGCCACGGCGCTGGAAATCTACGTCACCGGCTCCCTCAACGTGTTCAACCACCGCAGCAACGTGAATATCGAAAACCGCGTGGTCAGCTTCGATATCAAGGAGCTGGGCAAGCAGCTCAAAAAGATCGGGATGCTGGTGGTGCAGGACGCGGTGTGGAACCGCGTCACAATTAACCGTGAACAGCGCAAGTCCACCCGCTACTATATCGACGAAATGCACCTTCTTCTGAAGGAGGAACAGACCGCCGCGTATACGGTGGAGATATGGAAGCGCTTCCGCAAGTGGGGCGGCGTTCCCACGGGCATCACCCAGAACGTCAAAGACCTGCTCTCCAGCCGTGAGGTGGAGAACATCTTTGAAAACTCCGATTATGTGTATATGCTCAACCAGGCTTCCGGCGACCGGCAGATTCTGGCGAAGCAGCTCAACATCTCGCCCCACCAGCTCTCGTATGTGACCCAATCCGCCGAGGGCGAGGGGCTTTTGTTCTACGGCAGCGTGATCCTGCCCTTCGTAGACCGCTTCCCCAAGGATACGGAGCTGTACAAAATCATCACGACAAAATTGTCCGACCTCTCCGAACAAACCGGGGAGGAAGCGAGGGACGCAATTACAGTGTAAGGAAGGAGAAAAGAATATGGATAACCACCTTATGATTTTTGAAAGCGCAGATTTTGGTCGGGTGCGTTCCGTGCTGAAAGACGGAGCTCCTTGGTTTGTTGCGGTTGATGTGTGCAAAGCTCTCGGATTGAACCAGGTTACGCGCGCAATGTCCAGATTGGACTCGGATGAAGGTGGGTTACTTGAAGTACCCCACCCCCAGAACGCCGATAAGACGATTGAAATAAATGCTGTAAGTGAAGCCGGACTCTATCATTTGATCCTTTGTTCCAAAAAGCCGGAAGCGAGAGCCTTCAAGCGCTGGATCACCCATGAGGTCATTCCCTCCATCCGCAAGCACGGCGCGTATATGACGGATGCACTCCTCAGCCGGATGGATGAGCACCCCGAGCTGATCTCGGAGTATATCGGCAAGCTCCGTGCGGAAAACGCAAAGGCGAACGCCGCGCGGGAGGCGCTGAAAAAGGCGGAGGCCGAGAACGCGCGGCTGGCTCCGAAGGCCAGCTACTACGATTCCTTTGTGGGCGTTGAGAGCGTGACCTGTCTCCGCTATACCGCCAAGGAGCTGGGAGTTCCGCAGAAGAAATTTATCGGCTACCTGCTGGAAAAGGGGTATGTGTTCAGAGACCGTCACCGCAGCGACCGTGTATTTGTCAGAGCCGGCAAGCGCAACGACCCGCTGTTTGTGACCAGGGATTTTTACCTTCCCAACGGCACAAAAAGAGAATACACCCTCGTCACGCCTGCCGGAAAGGCGCATTTTCTGAAAATCGCGGAGAAAATCCGCGTCTGGGAGCCCCGTGAGGTTGCAGAGGGCAAAGACGCCAGCGAACAGGCCGTTTTTGCCGCGTGCGTATGACGATCCAATCCCCACAGAATCGAGGTGATGAATATGGCAAAACGCTCGCCAAGGCTGATTTTCACCGAGGAAGAACGCGCCCTGCCGGAGCTGGAACGAGCTGTCCGCAAGGCGGACAGGGCGGCGGTTAAGCTGGAAAAGGCCGAAGCGAAAATTCCCAAGAAAACCGTTAAGGTCAAAAAGCGCGTTGTGGACAGTGAGAGCGGCAAGGTCACGACGCGCCTTTTCTTTGAGGAGGCGGACAAAAAGCGTCCGCCCTCCAAGCTGGCGCACGCCGCAAGGAAAGCGCCGCTGGATACCGTCCGCAGCGCAGTCCACCGCAAGCTCCGGGAGGAGGGCGATGGCAACCCCGGCACGGAGGCGGCGAACACCCTGACCGAGACGGCGGAGCGCACCTGGCGCATTGCGGAATCGGCGCACCGCTCCCATGCGGAAAAGCCCTACCGCAGGGCGGACAAGGCGGAAGCCGCCGCAGACAAAGCCAATCTCAAGGCGCTGAACAAACAGTACGAGCAGGAATACGGCAGGGCTTCCAACCCTTATTCCCGCTGGCAGCAGAAGCAGGCCATTAAAAAGGAATACGCCGCCGCAAAAGCGGGAAACGGCGCGAGGAATACCGTCAAAGCGTCCGAGACCACCGCAAAGGCGGCAGAGCGCGCCGCCGAGGGAAGCAAAAAGGCCGGCAGCTTTTTTGTCCGGCACAAGAAGGGCTTCCTCATCGCGGGCGGCGTCGCCGCCGCGATACTGCTGCTCATGACCTGCATTTCCTCCTGCTCCACGCTGTTTCAGGGCGGGGTGTCCGGCATTGCGGCCTCCACCTATCCGCTGGAGGATGCGGATATGCTGGCGGCGGAAGCCGCCTACTGCGCCATGGAGGACGAGCTGCGGGAATACCTGAACAGCTACGAAAGCACCCACGATTACGACGAGTGCCACTTTGACCTGGACGAGATTGAGCACGACCCCTATGTGCTCATTTCCATGATTACCGCCCTCAAGGGCGGAGAATGGACGATTGACGAAATAGGCGGGATTCTGGAGACGCTGTTTGAAAAGCAGTATATCTTAACGGAAACCGTCGCCACGGAAACCAGATACCGCACCGAAACGCATATCGGCTACTACACCGACGAAAACGGCAATCTGCAAAGCTACGAGTACGAGGCGGAGGTTCCCTACACCTGGTATATCTGCCATGTGGAGCTGGAAAACTTCAACCTCTCCCATGTGCCGGTGCATATCATGTCCCACGATCAGCTCTCCATGTACGCCGTGTATATGAGCGTGCTGGGCAACCGCCCAGACTTGTTCCCCGATTCCCCGTATGTGAACCGGTACTACTACACCCAGTACGAGAAGTACGAGATACCCCCGGAGGCGCTGGCAGACCAGCAGTTCGCCGCCATCATCAAGGAAGCGGAGAAGTATCTGGGCTACCCCTACGTCTGGGGCGGCAGCTCGCCCGCCACCTCCTTCGACTGCTCCGGCTTCGTTTCGTATGTCTACAACAACTGCGGCCTGCATTGGAGCTTCGGCAGGCTGGGCGCGGAGGGGCTGCGGGGCATGTGCGCCTACGTCTCCCCGGAAAGCGCCCGCCCGGGCGACCTGATCTTCTTTGAAAAGACCTACGACACCGCAGGCGCGTCCCATGTGGGCATCTATGTGGGCAATAACAGGATGCTCCACTGCGGCGACCCCATTCACTACGCTTCCATCGACACGAGCTACTGGCGAAGCCATTTTCTCCAGTTTGGCAGATTACCTTAACAACAACCATATCAACGCAAAAAGGAGGATGTTATGAACCCGCGACTTGAAAAGCTGCGTCAGGAGCGCGAGAAGCTGGCGGAAAAGCTCACATCGCTGACCGCACGGCTCAAAGCCCTGGACGAGCAGATTCTGAAGCTGGAAAACACGGATATTGTGGGCATCGTCCGCGAGAATGGACTGACCATCGAGCAGCTCGCGGCGCTGATGGAGATGCTGGAAAAGCGTCCCACGGCGGCGCTGCCCGACGAATACAGAAAAACGGAGGATTTTACGGATGAAGAATAAATGGAGATTTTTTGCCGTGACGCTGGCCGTCGTGCTCTGCATGACGGTCTTTTCCGTTACGGCCTATGCAGGCGGCGGCGATATGGTCGATTCGACAATGGGCGACCCGACCATGGAAACCCCAACTGCAACTACACAGCCGGAGAATACGAATACCGGTGAGCAGACCCCAAACGGACAGACCCTGACCGTGCTTGTGACCGAAAATGCGGACGGAAGCCATACCGTGACCATTGGGGATCGGAGCTGGACGCTTCCCGCCAAACGGGAGCAGGCCGGAAAGGTGGTCAACGTCCGCACCTATTTGAACCTGCGCACCGGCCCCGGCACGGACTACACCGTGGTCGGGCGTCTGCTCAACGGCGCGGAGGTGAAGGTGCTGGAGGAAAGCAACGGCTGGTACAAGGTGGTCGTGCCGGAGCAGACAGGCTACGTCTGCGGCAAGTACCTTGAAATCATGGATTTTCCGAAAGAAAACAGCGGAAACGATACGGATATGGCGGGACTGCCGGAGCTGCTGCTGCAATATTACGCCGCTGCCGGAGGTTCCGCGCCCCTGACCCCGGACGGCAACCTGACGCTCATGGACGACATCGGCTCCGCTTTCGGCGCAGGCAAGCAGTTCATCACCGTGACGACCAAGGGCGGCAATACCTTTTATCTCATCATCGACCGGGACGATAAGGGCAATGAGAACGTCCATTTCCTGAATCTTGTGGACGAGGCCGACCTGCTGGCGCTGACCAAGGACGGCGAGAGCATCGTCCCCGCCTGCACCTGCACGGACAAATGCGCCGTGGGCAAAATCAACACGGGCTGCAAGGTGTGCAGAACCAATATGAGTGAGTGCGCAGGCAAGGAGCAAACAGCAGAAAATACGCCACAGCCTACCGAGCCTGCGGAGGATGCGCCCGAAAAGAATGGCAGTGCGGGGCTCATTGTGATCGTCCTCCTGCTCCTAATGGGCGGCGGCGGTGCGCTGTACTGGTTCAAGCTCCGCAAGCCCAAGGCCGACACCCGTGGGGCAGACGACCTGGACGATTACGACTACGGCGAGGACGAGGAAGATGAGGATTACGAGTTTGAAGCCGAGGACGAGACGGACGCCGGGGAGGATGAAGAAAAGTGACACAGACAGTCAGCACAGAATCGCCCATGGAGCTGTCTCCCCGCGAGCGGCTTATTCGGATCATGAAGCGCGAGCAGGCGCTTTTCATCCGGCAGACGCTCTCCCAAAAGCCCGGATACCGGGGCGGCAAGAAAGCCTTTGAATACTTCATCCGGCAGAAGATCGTAAAAGCCGTGGAGGCGGGCTGCGGGGACGCAGAGGCGCTGCTCCGCACCCCCAAGCCCGTCAAATCCATCTACTACGACTTCAAATACTATTTCGACGAATACAGCTACGCAAACTGCGACCTGTATGTGGAGAAGGCCATCGAGGACTGCGGGAACAACACCCTGCGCAAGGAGTTCCTGCGGGCAAAGGGCTGGGACGCGCCGGATGATTTCGATATCAACGATGAGGAGGAATAAAGGAATATGAACGGATACCGATTGGTTGTGTGTGAAAAGCCCTCCGTGGCAAGGAGCATTGCCGCCGTTCTTGGCGCAGGCAAACGCGAGGACGGCTTTCTTTCGGGCGGCGGCTATCTCGTCTCCTGGTGTTTCGGGCATCTTGCGGAGCTTTCGGATGCGGACGCTTACGACGAGAAGTTCGGCAAATGGCGAAGGGAGGACTTGCCCATCCTGCCGGGTAGCTGGCAGTACACCGTGGCGAGGGACAAGCAGAAGCAGATGAACACCCTCCGCGCCCTCATGCACCGGGACGATGTGTATGAAGTGGTCAACGCCTGCGACGCCGGGCGCGAGGGCGAGCTGATTTTCCGCACGGCGTATAATCTCAACAACTGCCGCAAGCGCGTAAAGCGGCTCTGGATTTCCTCCATGGAGGATGCGGCGATCCTTGATGGCTTTGACAATCTCCGCGATGGCGCGGAGTACGACAACCTCTACGCCTCCGCCCTCTGCCGCAGCAAGGCGGACTGGCTGGTGGGCATCAACGCCACACGCCTGTTTTCCGTGATGTACCACCGCACCCTGAACGTGGGGCGCGTGGTATCGCCCACGCTTGCGCTGCTGGTGCAGCGGGAAGCGGAGATCAATGCCTTTCAGCCGGAGAGCTTTTACACCGTCCATCTGGACTTTGACGGCTTCTCCGCCGCAGGCGGGCGCATGAAGGAGCAGGCTGAGGCGGAGCGGCTTGCCGGGGACTGCAACAGCAAAACCGCCGCTGTTACCTCCGTCGTGCAGACGGAAAAGCCGGAGAAAGCCCCGGCGCTCTACGACCTGACCACCCTCCAGCGGGATGCGAACCGCTTGCTTGGGTACACGGCGCAGCAGTCGCTGGATTACCTGCAAAGCCTCTACGAAAAGAAGCTCTGCACCTACCCCCGCACCGACAGCCGCTATCTCACCGACGATATGGAGAGCGGCGTAAACGCGCTGGCGCTGTGCTGCGCGGGCATCTGCGGCACGGAGCCGCCCGCAGCCGTCTGTTCGGGGCAGGTGTGCAGCAGCAAAAAGGTCAGCGACCACCACGCCGTCGTTCCCACGATGGCAGCGGGCGAAACGGACTTGGAAACCTTGCTCGCAGGCGAACGGGAGATCCTGCGCCTTGCCGCCCGTCAGGTGCTTATGGCGGTCAGCGCACCCTTCGTCTATCTGGAGACCGAGGCAAGGCTGGACTGCGGCGGAAATGCCTTTTCTGCCAAGGGGAAAACGGTGATTCAGCCCGGTTGGAAAGCATATGCGGATGCGGAGCTTACGGACAAGCCCATCCCGGAGCTTTCCGAGGGACAGTTGCTTTCCGTTTCCTTCTGCGCAGTCAAAGAGGGAAAAACGACCCCGCCCAAACACTTCACCGAGGATACGCTTCTGTCGGCCATGGAGACGGCGGGCAAGGAGGATATGCCGGAAGCTGCGGAGCGGCGCGGGCTGGGAACCCCCGCGACAAGGGCGGCGGTCATTGAAAAGCTGGTGGCCACGGGCTTTGCGGAGCGCAGAAAGGCGAAGAAATCTGTACGCCTCGTTCCCACCGAAGCGGGCGTGTCCCTCATTACCGTGCTGCCCGAACAGCTCCAGTCCCCGCTGTTGACCGCCGAATGGGAGCACCGCCTCAAGGAGATCGAGTGCGGCGAGCTGGGCGCGGACGAGTTCCTTGCCGGCATCCGCGATATGGTCGCAGCGCTGGTTCGGGACGCTGCGCCTGTGGACGGCGCGGGGGTGCTGTTCCCCTCCGGCAGACCCGTTGTGGGCAAATGCCCCCGCTGCGGCGCAGAGGTCACGGAGAGCAAAAACGGCTATTTCTGCGAGAGACGGAGCTGCAAGTTCGGGCTGTGGCGGGACAACCGCTTCCTTGCCACCAAGAAGATCAGCCTGACAAAGAAGATGGCTTCCTCGCTCCTGACGCAGGGACGCGCCTACGCCAGCGGTATCTACTCCGAGAAAACCGGCAAGACCTACGACGCATTCATCGTGCTGGAGGACGACGGCGCGCGTTCCTCCTATAAGCTGGACTTCACCAAGTGACCCTCACAGGCTCCCGCACGGGCGTTTCGTTCCCCTGCGGGAGCCACTGTTTTTACCATGATTCAAAGGAGGTATGCACGAAATGGCTGAAAAACAGACCAACAAGGAACGGCTCAAGGACATCACCGACAGCATTGAGACGGGCATAAAGGAGCTGTTTGAGAGCGACAGATACAGGCAGTACCTTGCCACCATGAGCCGCTTTCACCGCTACAGCGTCAACAACACCATGCTCATCTATATGCAGCGCCCCGACGCAACCCATGTGGCCGGCTTCAACAAATGGCGCGATCAGTTCGGAAGGAGCGTCAAAAAGGGCGAAAAGGGCATTAAGATCATCGCCCCCACGCCCTTCAAGAAGAAAATCGAGCAGCAGAAATTAGACCCCGACACCAAGCTCCCCCTGCGGGACGAGAACGGCGATATTATCACGGAGGAAAAGACGGTGCAGATTCCCATGTACAAGCCCGTGGTGGTGTTCGATGTGCAGCAGACCGCAGGCAAGCCCCTGCCGGAGCTGGCGGCGAACCTTACGGGGGACGTGCAGAATTACGGGGTGTTCATGGAAGCTCTGCGCCGCAGCGCGCCCGTCCCCATCTTCTTTGAGAAGCTGGCGGAGAATATGGACGGTTACTTCTCCGTGGACAAACAGCGCATCGCTGTCCGCGAAGGCATGAGCGAGGTACAGACGGTCTGCGCCGCCGTCCATGAGATCGCACACTCCAAGCTCCACAATAAGGACGAAATCGGAGAAAAATATCAGGAGATCGAGCTGTTCGGCAAGCCCGCGCTGTTTTCAAACGGGCGCATCGACAGAGAGAAGCTGCCGGAGGGCTTGTATGCGTATGACCTGCGCGGCTCGGATTATGATCCGGGGTTGCCCGTGACCATTCAGGAGCACGTTGTGGTGAACCATGCGGCGACCGTCATTGCCGCAGCGCCCATTGAGCTGCCGGAGCAGGGCTTTCTGTATCTGGGCGAGGACGGGCTGAACTTCACGGGCGGCGAGCAGACCGTGAAGGAGTTTCTGCACGCACAGTACCCGGAAAAGGCAAAGCTCTCCCGCGCCGCCGAGGAGATTCAGGCGGAGAGCATCTCCTTCGCCGTCTGCGCCTATTACGGCATTGAAACCGGTGAAAACAGCTTCGGGTATCTGGCGACCTGGGCAAAGGACAGGGAGCTGACCGAGCTTCGCGCATCGCTGGAGACCATCAACAGAACATCTTCTGCCTTGATTACGGATATCGACCGCCATTACGCGGAAATCTGCAAGGAGCGCGGGCTGGACAAGGCGACGGAGAGCCTTGCCGCCCAGCCTGTGCAGGAGATCGCCGTGCAGGAGCCGGAGCCGGTCACAGCGCCGGACAACGGCTGCGTCCCCGACCCTGCGATTTCTGTTGAGAGCATGAACGCCTACGGCTACACCGATTCCAATATGCTGCCGCTGACAAAGGAGCGTGCGCTGGAGCTCATGGAACGGGATGTAAGCGTGTATATGCTTCACACGGACAACACCGAGGCCATGGCGTTCGATGCGGAGGATATCCGCAGCTTTGACGGCATCTTCGGCGTGGAAGCCTCCGAATGGGAGACGGTCAAAGACCGCTTCGCACCGCCGGACTATGAAAAGGCGTTTCTCGACAACCCCGCCGACAGCTTTGCCATCTATCAGCTTCGGGATAATGATAATACGGCGCAGCTTCGCTTTATGAACGCCGAGTATCTGGAGAAGAAGGGGCTTTCCGCCCAAAAGGAGAACTACGCCGCCGTCTACGCTGGCAGCCTCGACCGCAGGGGCGATACGCAGGACAGGTTGGACGTGCTGTATGAGACCTTCAACCTCCGCCGCCCGGAGGATTTTCGCGGTCACAGCCTGTCCGTCAGCGACATCGTGGCGCTGAAGCAGAACGGCGTGGTATCCTGTCATTACGTTGATTCCCGGGGCTTCAAGGCGCTGCCCGACTTCCTCAAGCCGGAAAACTATCTCAAAAACGCGGAGATGGCCATGGAGGACGACTACGGCATGATCGACGGCGTTATCAACAACGGGCCGAAGCAGACCGTGGCAGAGCCGGAGGAACAGGCAAAGTCCGGCAAGCCCATTTCTCTGCTGGAGCCGGCACAGGCGGCGCGCCGGGAACAGGCGCAGGCGTCACGGCAGGAGAAGAAGCCCTCCGTGCTGGCAAAGCTCTGTCCTCCCGTCAACGAGCCGAAAAAGACAGCGCGTTCAAAGCGCGCGGAAAGAGAGCTGCTATGATGAATTTTACCAACGATGAAATGAACCTCATGTGCATCTACCAAAGCGACAGCCGCAGCGGGCTGATTGCCGCCCTCACCGAAATGCGCGGATACCTGGACGAGGACGAAGCCGGGCTGCGGGAGCTGACCGACAGCGCCCTGCAAAAGCTGGGCGAAATCACCGATGAGGACTTCGCAGCGCTGGAGCTGGTGCCTGACTTCGATACGGACGAATAAGGCGGATGCGGCGGGAGCGGCTTTCGGGTCGCTCCCGTTT
>ERZ773168.2587-NODE-2587-length-13609-cov-6.884683_pt1 | contig 13609 bp, 10 predicted proteins | sample MGYA00511261_ERZ773168 | MGnify/ENA primary metagenome ERZ773168 (study PRJEB29015, sample SAMEA2737855) | human gut metagenome | biome: human gut; feature: human-associated habitat; material: faeces | place: China | collected 2012 ... | reverse complement strand
CCGCCGATGTGCTGGACGAGCTCATCGACCGCTACGGCGACCCGCCGCCCTCGGTCAGCGATCTGGTCAATGTCTCGCTGGCGCGGGTGCAGGCCACCGCCGTGGGCGTGTACGAGGTGACCCAGAAGAAGGACACTCTGGTGCTGCAGGTGGAGCAGCTGGACCTCCGGATGATCCAGGGCCTGCTGGTGGCCTTCAACGGCCGCGTTGTCACCGGGGCCGGCGCAAAGCCCTACCTCTCCGTCACCCTGCAAAAAGAGGAAAAGCCGCTGGAGCTGCTGCAGAGCATCCTGAAAGCGATGGCGGAGATCCTGGCACAAAAGTCGTAAGCTTTCCCGCACTGCCAAAGCCTCCCCTACCAGGGGAGGTGTCGCCGCAGGCGACGGAGAGGTTGTACGGAGGGCCGCCTGACCATGGGCCGCAGCCAAAATGGCATCGCATCGGCTGTGTTTTCTCTCTGTACAACCTCTCAGTCTCGCATTCGCTCGACAGCTCTCCTAGTAGGAGAGCCCTTGGCAAAAAGGGCAGCCATATCTTCTTTGGAAACTATCTTAGGAGCAACATCTATGAAAAAGAAACTGATCGCACTTCTTGCCGCCGTGGCAATGGTATTTTCCCTTGCCGCCTGCGGTTCCACCCCGGATTCGGTGGGCACCATCGGCACGGTGGACATCACCTCGGGCCTGTATCTGCTGGCCCAGTACGACGCTTACCAGAAGGCCGCCGATCTGGCCTCCTCGGAGCAGGATGCCACCGATGTGAAGGCCTTCCTGAAGCAGACCATCACCGTGGATGCCGACAGCGGCGAGACCGCCACCGTCAGCGACTATGTGAGCCAGAAAACCATGGAGAACCTTGAGACCTACGCCGCCATCGAGACCCGCTTCGAGGAGCTGGGCGGCCAGCTGACCGCGGAAGAGGAAGCACAGGCCGACAGCTACGCCTCCCAGCTGATGGAGCAGTACGGCGACACCTACAAGGCCAACGGCATCGGCCTGAACACCGTCCAGCGGTTTGAGCGCATCCTCATCAAGAGCAGCGACCTGCTGGAGCTGGTCTACGGCGTGGACGGCGAGACCCCGGTGTCGGATGCCGACCTGACCAGCCATCTGGAGAACAACATGTATGAGCTGGCCTATTACACCATCCCGCTCTACAACACCAGCACCTATGCCTCTGCCGATGACGACCAGATCACCCAGATGCTGGCCCTGACCCAGGCTGCTGTGGACCAGACCAACGCCGCCGCTGCCGCCGACAGCAGCACTCTGCTGGGCTACTTCTCCGGCGTGGTGACCTCCGCTCTGCCGGAGGTCTACGCCGTGCTGGGCTCCACCTATTCCTCCGATTCCACTGCACCTTCTCTGGAACTGATCGGGGACAGCACCGTGACCTCTGCCTTTACTGCAGAGGGTGCCGCCGACACCATCCGGGGCCTGTCCATCGGGCAGGCAGCGGCTGTGAAGTACAACAGCTACGCCCTGATGGCCGCCCTGCGGCTCGACCCGCTGAGCCTGAAGGCGCTGGATGACCTGCGCGGACAGGTGCTCAACGATATGAAGGGGGAGGAGCTCTCCGAGGCGCTGACCGCCTACGGCGCTTCTCTGGAGCACAACCTGAGCAGCTCCGCCATGAACAGGATGCCCGCTTCCAAGATCGTGAACAGCAGCACCAACTAAGTTTTTATTTCTATGCAAAAAGGCTGTTGCCTAAACTCCTTCCGTCATCGCTGACGCGATGCCACCTCCCTCTGAGAGGGAGGCTTTCACAGTTCACCGTTACGCCAAGGCTCCCTCCGAGAGGGAGCTGGCACGGCGAAGCCGTGACTGAGGGAGTTACAGGGTAACAGCCTTCTTTTTTATTCTACGATCTTTTCAAACGCCGCTTCCAGCGCCTGGTTCACGGCACGCACAGCGGCAGGGTCAGGCTTGATGGCGGCGCGGTCGTAGGTGAACAGGCCGTTCACCTCGTCTTCCACATCGCTCACCTGGGTGTACACCAGGGCCGAAAGCCCCTTTTTCAGCTGGGGGAGCACCGTTTCCAATTGCAGCTTTTTCCAGCGGGCGGTCAGCTCGGCCCGGTTCTTCGCCGTGCCGTAGCCGTACGCCCTGCGGGGCGGCTCATGGCCGGGCATGGGCCAGGCAATGCCGCCGTATTCGCTCAGGGCCACCACCCGGCTCCGGGGCCTGACCCGGAGCGGGTAGAAATAGTTGTGCAGGGAATCCACATCTCCCCCGCCCTGATCGTACCAGCCGCTGGCCTCGTCCACAAGGCGGGTATCGTCCAGCCTGCGGACGGCCTCCACGGCCCCGGCGGCATCGAACTGCCCCCACCCCTCATTGAAGGGCACCCAGCAGCCCACGCAGGGGTGGCACTGCAGGGCCTTTACCGTGGCTTCCAGCTCCCGGGCATATTCTTCCCTGCCCGCTTCCGTTTCGCGGCCCAGCAGGCCCCAGAGGGGCCTTGCGTCGGGCAGGCGGCGGAGCAGCGGCTGGAACACGTTGGTCAGGTAGGTCACGAACCAGAGTTTGTAGGGCCCGCCGCCGTTCACCATGTCCTGCCAGACGATGAGGCCCAGCTTATCGCAGTGATAATACCAGCGCTGCGGCTCGATCTTGGCGTGCTTGCGCAGAAGGTTGAAGCCCAGCTCTTTTATGGTCTGCAGTTCCCGCACCACTGCCCCATCACTGGGCGGGGTGTACAGACCCTCGGGCCAGTAGCCCTGATCCAGCAGGCCGTTGAGCAGGATGGGCTTGCCGTTCAGGCAGAAGCGCATGATCCCGTGGGCATCCGGCGCACAGCTCCACTTGCGCAGGGCAAAGTAGCTGTGCACGGTGTCGCGCTGCTCCTCCCCTCCCTGTGTGGTGCCCACGGTCAGATCATACAAAAACGGACTGTCCGGGCTCCACGGGAAGAAATGCTCCTCCGGGATGTGCAGGGTCACCGCACCGTCCCGGTCGGCCTCGTCGCTGCCCCAGTCCTCGGCAATGGTCACGCCCCCGGCCCGCACCACGGCCCACAGGTTCGCCGCCCCGCCGGGCAGGGAAGTATGGGCTTTCACGGTCACGGTGCGGGCATCATAGTCCGGGGTGACGGTCAGCTCCGTGATGTAGTTTTCCGGCACCCGCTCCAGCCAGACAGTCTGCCAGATGCCGCTCTGGGCCGGGTAGAACATCCCGCCGGGCCGGAGGGTCTGCTTGCCCCGGGCCTGCACGCCGGTGCCGGTGGGGTCCTGCACCGCCACCCAGAGCCGGTCATGGCCGACAGGGTTCAGCGCATCGGTGATATCCAGCGCAAAGGGCCAGTAACCGCCCCGGTGGCCCCCCACCAGATGGCCGTTGACCTGCACGGCGCAGGCATAGTCCACGGCCCCGAAGTGGAGCAGCACCCGCCCGCCGGTGCCCGCCGGGGGCACAAAGCTCCGGTGGTAGTGGAGCCACGCCCCGGGCTGCAGGGTGCGCCCCACGCCGGAGGCTTTCGTCTCCGGGGAGTAGGGCACCAGAATGTCGCCGTCCCACTTTGTGGGCAGCCCGGCAGAGCCGGTGATGGCGTACTGCCACAGGCCGTTCAGGTTCTCGTAACTGTCCCGCCGCAGGGTCGGGCGGGGGTATTCGGGCAGAGGATGATGCTGCATACTGTCACCGCCTTTTCTGCTCCCATTGTAGCACAGGCCAACCGCCTTGTATAGGCGCAAAAAGCCCCCGCCGCCGGGGTTCCGGGGCAGGGGCCGTGATGCAGTGCTTATGCCAGTTTTGCTTCCAGCCGGGTGCGGATGGCCTGGATGAATTCCTCGCTGTTCACCTGGGTGGGGGTGATGCCCTCCGCCAGGCCGCAGAGGTCTTTGGTCATAATGCCGTCGTTGAGGGTCTGCAGGCTGGCGGCCTCCAGCGCCTCTCCAAACCGGACCAGCGCGGGCAGGTTGTCCAGCTCGCCGCGCTTTTTCAGGGCACCGCTCCATGCAAAAATGGTGGCCATGGGGTTGGTGGAGGTGGCTTCGCCCTTGAGGTACTTGTAGTAGTGGCGGGTCACGGTGCCGTGGGCGGCCTCGTACTCATAGTTGCCGTCCGGGCTGACCAGAACGCTGGTCATCATGGCCAGCGAGCCAAAGGCGGTGGAGACCATATCGCTCATCACGTCGCCGTCGTAGTTCTTGCAGGCCCAGACAAAGCCGCCCTCGCTGCGGATGACACGGGCCACGATGTCATCGATCAGGCTGTAGAAATAGGTGATGCCTGCGGCCTCGAACTTTTCCCGGTACTCGGCATCGTACACCTCCTGGAAGATGTCCTTGAAGGTGTGGTCATACTTCTTGGAAATGGTGTCCTTGGCACCGAACCAGAGATCCTGTTTGCTTTCCAGCGCGTAGTTGAAGCAGCTGCGGGCAAAGCTGTAGATGGAGGTGTCCTTGTTGTACTGGCCCTGCAGGACACCGGCACACTCAAAATTGTAGACCGTGGCGGCCTGCCGGGAGCCGTCGTCGCCGGTGTAGATCAGCTCCGCCCTGCCGGGGCCGGGGATGCGGAACTCGGTGCACTTGTACACGTCGCCGTAGGCATGGCGGGCAATGGTGATGGGCTTTGTCCAGTTCCTGACCACCGGCTTGATGCTGTCGATCATGATCGGCGCGCGGAACACGGTGCCGTCCAGCACGGCGCGGATGGTGCCGTTGGGGCTTTTCCACATCTGGTGCAGGTGGTATTCCTCCACGCGCTGGGCGTTGGGGGTGATGGTGGCGCACTTGACTGCCACACCATACTTCTTGTTGGCAAGGGCGGCATCCATGGTCACCTGATCCTGGGTGGCATCCCGGTTGGGCAGGCCCAGATCGTAGTACTCGGTCTTCAGATCCACAAAGGGCAGGATGAGCTCCTCCTTGATGATCTTCCAGAGCACACGGGTCATCTCGTCGCCATCCATCTCCACCAGCGGCGTGGTCATCTTGATCTTTTCCATAACAGTTTCCCTTTCCTCTGTTTCAAAAAATACTGTGACCCCCGGCGGCACTGCCAGATGCTCTGCCGGGAGGTTCGGCTTTATCGATACGCGGCCGCCAGCTTTTCCAGCGCGGGCAGGCTGCGCTTTACCTTTTCGGTGTCGATGCAGTAGGCAAGGCGGACATAGCCCGTTACACCAAAGGTATCGCTGGGCACCAGCAGCAGGTCAAATTCCCTGGCCCTGCGGCAGAAGGCGTTGGCATCCTCCTCCAGCGCCTTGGGGAAGAGATAGAAGGTGCCGCCGGGCCGCTCCACCTCAAAGCCCAGCGCTTTCAGCTTGTTGTAAAGCAGATTCATATTGGTCTCGTAGACGCTCAGGTCGCTGGTCACATCCAGGCAGCGGCTCACGGCGCGCTGGATGATGCTGGGCGGGCAGTTGTGGCCGGTAAAGCGGGAGATCTGGGCCATCATATCCACCAGCACCTCCTCCCCCTCACAGCCGGGGCGCACGGCCACATAGCCCAGGCGCTCGCCAGGCAGGCTCAGGCTCTTGGAGAAGGAGAAGCAGGTCAGGGTGTGGGGGTAGAACGCCGCCGGGTAGGGCACAGCCCTGCCGTCAAAGGCGATATCCCGGTAGGGCTCGTCGCTGACAAGGAAGATGTTGTGGCCGTAGGCCCTGCTCTTCTCGGTCAGGATCTCCGCCAGCCGGGTCAGGGTGTCGGCAGAATAGACCACACCGGTGGGGTTATTGGGGGTGTTGATGAGGACGCAGGTGACCTTCTCGGTCAGCATCTGCTCAAAGGCCTCCAGATTGGGCTGGAAGGCCGGGGCCTGGGGCGGCACCACCCTGAGATGGGCACCGGTGCCCTCCACATAGGGGCCGTACTCCGGGAAGTAGGGGGCAAAGGTCAGCACCTCATCCCCGGGCCGGGTCACGGCGCGCAGGGCGTGGGCAATGGCACCCGCCGCGCCCGTGGTGGGAAAGATATCCTTCTGCGCATAGGGCAGGCCGAAGGTCCTGTTCAGGTGAGCCGCCACGGCGGTGCGGAACTCCGGGTCGCCCTGGCTGGGGCAGTAGCCATGCAGGGCCACCGGGTCCTCCTGTGCCAGCAGCTCCTGCATGGCGGCGGTGAACCGCTCCGGGCAGGGCACGCTGGGGTTGCCCAGCGAGTAATCAAACACGTTCTCGTAGCCGATCTGGGCCGCGCGCTGCTTGCCGTACATAAAGGTCTCGCGGATGACGCTCTTGTGGGCCAGCATCCCGCGGTAAGTTTCGTTCAGCATAAGTTCCTTCCCCTCTAAAACACAAATTTATTTTTCGTGGGCAGCAGACGCATAGCTCTGCTCTACTTTCACCACACAGCTGTATTTCGGGTCCTGCTCATGGACGAACTGGCACATGGTGGCCAGCATCTCGTCCTTGTTCCCGGTATAGCCCGCCGGGAACTCCAGATCGAACAGGACATTCGTATGGGTATCCCCCGGCACGATGCGCAGGTCGTGGATCGAAAGGCAGGGGTCGAGCTGGCGGGCCTTTTCCATCAGGCGGGTGCGCAGCACGCCCACCGCCGCATCGGTGGTGACGATGGGGTCATAGTGAATGGTCACCTGCAGGCCGTCCCGCTTTATAAAATCGTTCTCGATGTTGTCGATGACATCGTGGGCCTTGAGCGGGTCGGTCTCTGCCGGGAACTCGATGTGGAGGGAGGCGAACTGATGCCCCGGGCCGTAATCGTGCACCATGAGGTCGTGCATCCCCAGCACACCGGGATAGCCCATGACCGTCTGCTCAATGTGCTCCACCAGCTCCGGGCTGGGGCTCTCGCCCAGCAGGGGGCTCAGGGTGTCCATGACCAGCCCCCAGCCCGACCAGAGGATGAAGGCTGCCACGGCCACGCCCATGATGCCGTCCAGCCGCGCCCAGCCCGTCAGGCTGCAGACCACGGTGGAGATCAGCACCGCGCCGGTGGTCAGCACGTCATTGCGGCTGTCGGCGGCGGTGGCCATCAGGGTCTCGGAGCCGATGGTGCGGCCGATGGTGCGGTTGAAGCCGCTCATCCAGAGCTTGACGAGGATGGATGCGGCCAGCACACCCACGCTCAGCCAGCTGAACACCACGGGGGTGGGGTGGAACGCCTTGACCACCGATTCCTTGAGCAGGGAAAAGCCGATGCCCAGGATGGTCACACTGACCACCAGACCGGCCAGATATTCATAGCGGGCGTGGCCGTAGGGATGCTCGGCATCCGGGGCCTTGGCGGCCAGCCGGAAGCCGATGAGGCTGACCACGTTGGACGAAGCGTCCGAGAGGTTGTTCAAAGCATCCGCCATAATGGCAATGGAGCCGAACAGGGTGCCTGCCAGCAGCTTGCCCAGGCAAAGCAGCAGGTTGCAGGCCATGCCCACACCGCTGGCAAGGTTGCCGTAGGCCGTGCGGGTGGCGGGGTTCTGGGTATCATTGGGATGCCGGATGAACCGGCGGATCAGAAATTGTGTCATATCTATCTTTCATCTCCAGAGGTGCGTTCAAAAAATACGACTTAGATATAGTATAGCACCCAGCTTTACCGTTGTGAAGCGTTCACCCATGAAACTGCGGCTTGTCAGGCGGCAGTTTTGTGAATTTGCTTCTTGTTGCAATCAAAAAAGAGCTGCCACGCGCACCCCTTGCCAACACTTTGGTTGGCACAGAGCGCCGCAGCAGCCCCTTTTACGGTTCCGTCAGGGGAACTCAGACATTCTTGGCAGAGGGCTTGCTCAGATCCACGCCGCGGATGATCTTGCGCACGGGCAGGATGCTCTTGGCGTTCATGGACAGCTCGTCCACGCCCATCCGCAGGAAGGTCTCGGTGAGGGCGGTATCCGCGCCCAGCTCACCGCAGATGCCCACCCAGATGCCGTGGCGGTGGCCCGCCTCAATGGTCATCCGGATGGCCTTCAGCACAGCGGGGTGGTGGGGATCAAAGAAGGGTTCCAGCTTGGCGTTCTGGCGGTCCAGCGCGCAGGTGTACTGGGTCAGGTCGTTGGTGCCGATGGAGAAGAAATCGCACTCCTGGGCCAGATCGTCCGCCACCAGAACCGCGGCGGGGGTCTCGATCATGGTGCCCACCTCGATCTTGTCGCTGAACTTCTTGCCCTCGGCGGTCAGCTCTGCCTTGCACTCCTCCAGCACGGCCTTGGCATCCTGCAGCTCCCGCAGACTGGTGATCATGGGGAACATAATGCTCATGTTGCCGTAGGCAGAAGCGCGCAGCAGGGCCCGCAGCTGGGTCTTGAAGAAATCCCTGCGGGTCAGGCAGATGCGGATGGCGCGGTAGCCCAGCGCGGGGTTTGCCTCGTGGTCCAGCTTCATGTAGTCCACGGTCTTGTCCGCGCCGATATCACAGGTGCGCACGACCACCTTTTTGGGGGCCAGGCTCTCCAGCACCTGCTTGTAGGCCTCGAACTGGTATTCCTCGGTGGGGTAATCCGTGCAGTTCAGGTAGACGAATTCGGTGCGGAACAGGCCCACGCCGTCCGCGTCGTTCTGCTGGACCGCGCCCACATCGCTCATGCCGCCGATGTTGGCAAAGACCTGCACGGTCTTGCCGTCCAGCGTGGTGTTGGGCTTGCCCTTGAGCTCGGCCAGCAGAGCCAGCTTCTTCTGGTCCTCCTGCTGGCGCTTTTTCAGGCTCTCCAGCAGATCGGGAGTGGGGTCCACATACACGCAGGCGTTGTAGCCGTCCACCACAGCCATCTTGCCGTCCCAATCTTCCTGGATCTCCTTGCACTGGATCAGGGCGGGGATGTTCATGCTGCGGGCTAGGATGGCGGTGTGGCTGTTGGAGCTGCCCTCCCGGGTGATGAAGCCCAGCAGCAGGCTCTTGTCCATCCGCACCGTCTCCGAGGGTGCCAGATCCTCCGCCACCAGGATGCTGGGCTCCGTGCCCTGCAGGGTGGCATTGTCCACGCCCTGCAGGATGTCCAGCATGGCCTGGGCAATGTCGATGACATCGGCGCTGCGGGCCTGTAAATAGGGGTCGTCCATGGCGGCAAACACGGCGGCCTGGTTGTCGCCCGCTTTCTTGACGGCATACTCTGCACACATGTGCTGGCCGTTGATGATCTCCTTGATGGCATCCACAAAGTCGTCGTCATCCAGCATCATGGCATGGATGTTGAACACCTCGGCAATGTCCTCGCCTGCCTCGGCCAGTGCCTTTTCATACAGGGCAGTCTGCTGGTCAATGGCCTTGGCCCGGGCCTCTTCAAAGCGGGCTTCCTCTGCCGCCGTGTCCGCGACCTGGGCGGTGGAGATCACGGTATCTTTTTTCTTGTAGATCTTCAGCTTGCCGATGGCAATGCCGTTCAGGATGCTTTTACCGGTTCCTACCTGCATCGTTTTCTCTCCTTTGTTGAGAATTTAGTGCGAAAAAGCCCCCGCAGGGTCTCCCGCAAGGGCTTTTGTCCGCAGATTCAAAGATCAGACGTTCTCGGTCAGGAACTTCTGAATGGCCTCGGCAGCGGCGGCCTCATCGTCGCCCTCCACCTTCACGGTCACGGTGTCGCCCTGCTTGACACCCATGCCCATCAGAGCCATCAGTTTGCGCAGGTCGCAGCTCTTGCCGTCCTTTTCCAGGGTAGCGGTGCTGGCAAAGCCCTTGGCCACCTTCACGAGCAGACCGGCCGGACGAGCGTGGATGCCGCATGCATCCTTAACAGTATACTGGAATTCCTTCATAATCATTTTCTCCTTACTTCATCCCGTTTCAGATCCGGACGGTCCTGCCACTCCGGACGCAGCCGATTTTGCTGCGGGATGCTACTATTATTATAAACCCGCTTCGTTATTTTTTCATCATCCCATATTGCTGATTTTTAGCCAGAAATTTTGGTGCTATTGAACAGAAGTTTTGCCCCCATTTTTCCACCGGATTCATTCGACAGGGTACCCCTCGGCATCCAGGGGCAGGTCGGTGTACTGCGCCTCCTCGGGCACCACGGAGTCCGGCTCCCCGCTGGTCTGCTGGCTCTGCCCGGCCGCGCCCAGCTCCTCATCATGGCGCTCTCCCCAGTCGCCGCTGTAATCCTCACCGGACACCTGCTGGGCATCCTGCTGCTCAGCCTGCGCCATTGCGGTCTGGGCATCCTTCAGGCCGATCACCGTGCCCGACGGCTTTTCCAGCAGGTAGGCCCCCACAGCCTTTTTGCGGTAGACCAGCAGCACGCCATAGCGGCTGGTCTCTCCGCTGCTGGCCGCCGGGATCAGGGCGGTCCACTTTTCCACGGTTTTCCCTTTGTAGCGGGTAAGATCCATTCCGCTTTGCTGCACCACCCCGTTGAAGGCCGAAAAGCTGTCGTCCCACTTGCGGGGGATCTTGACCTTATCCGCCGTGATGGACGTGCCGTCCACATCCAGCCCGTAGCCCGTGAACCAGGTCTGGATGTCCTGTGCGCTCTCGATCCGGTTCACCCCGGCCGCTGCCGCCACCGTGCGGGTGCTGATGTACCGCCCCAGAAAGGCGCTGAAGATCACCAGCGCACAGCAGAGCGCACCGGCCCCCACCTTTTTCAAGCTCGTCTTGTTCAGCGTTACCACAAACATGCCGTTCCCTCCCACCCGTTTTGTTCTGAAAAGAATATATGGGGCGGGCAGGCAGAATATGTTTGGCACCACCAAAAGAGCCCCCGCCGGAAATAGACCGGCAGGGGCTTTTTCTCATAGCGGTAAGTTCAGGATCACTCGATCAGGCCGTTCAGCAGGGCCAGGCACTTGCGGCTGTGCAGCTTGCGGATGGCCTTGGCCTCGATCTGGCGGACACGCTCACGGGTGACACCGAAGTCGCGGCCCACCTCCTCCAGCGTGCGGGGGCGGCCATCGTCCAGACCAAAGCGCAGGCGGATGACCTTTTCCTCACGGGGGGTCAGGCTCTTGAGGGCCTGATTGATCTGCTGGGCCACCATGGCGCGGTCCGCTGCCTTGCCGGGGGCCTCGGCGTTCTCGTCGGCCACGAAATCGCCCAGGGAGGAATCCTCTTCCTCGCCCACAGGGCTTTCCAGGCTGGCGGGTTCCTGCGCCATGCGCTGGATCTCCCGCACGCGCTCCACGCTCATATCCATGGCCTTTGCCAGCTCCTCGGGGGTGGGCTCGTGGCCGTTCTGGTAGACCAGCTGGTTGGTGGCCTGACGCATCCGGTTGATGGTCTCGACCATGTGCACCGGGATGCGGATGGTGCGGGCCTGATCCGCAATGGCGCGGGTGATGGCCTGACGGATCCACCAGGTGGCGTAGGTGGAGAAGCGGAAGCCACGGTCACAGTCAAACTTCTCGGCGGCCTTGATCAGGCCGATGTTGCCCTCCTGGATCAGGTCCAGGAACGCCAGGTTGTGGCCGACATGCTTCTTGGCGATGGAGACCACCAGACGCAGGTTGGCCTCGCTCAGGCTGCGGCGGGCGTTCAGGCCGTCGCGGCGGATCTTGAGCAGCTCCTGGCGGCGCTCCTCCGTCAGGGGGCCGTTCTCAACAGCCTCCATGGCTTCTTCTTCGGCAGCCTTTTCCTCGTCGTCCTCGCTGGACTTGGTGTTGCCGTCCTCGTCCAGATCCTCGGTATAGCTCCGGCTGTTCTCATCCTCCTCGAACGAGAAGCGGGCGCTGTTCTTTTTGATGTACTCAGGTGCGCCGTACTTCTGGCGGTCGGCCTGAAGGATGTGGGCAGCCTCGGCACCGGCGTGGATGCGCTTGCTCAGGTCCACTTCCTGCTCCGCGCTCAGCAGCGGGATCTGGCCGATCTGCTTGAGGTAGTTCTTCACAGGATCATCCAGCAGCTCATCCATGGCAGCCTTCAGGTCTGCGGGGTTCTCCTCTGCCGGGTCGTCCTCATTTTCATCGCCCAGGCCCAGCTCATCGCTGTTTGCCTCGGCACTTTCCACCTCTGCCATGATGCCTTCCACATCCAGGCTGGTGTCACCGTCGGCCTCGTCATCCAGAATTTTGATGCCGCGCTCCTCCAGAAGCGTGTAAAGCGTTTCCACATCCATCCGGCACTGGGAAGCCAGTGTCTTGGCCTCGCCCGCCGTCAGGGTGCCTTCGCCCTTCGTCAACAGTTCCTTCAAAGTCATGCCCATTTCGCTCTCTCCTTTTCACCGCGGCGCTGGCTGCGCCGTAAGTGATATCGTATCATAAGTTTTGCCGCTGCGGGATGGTTCAAATCACCAGGCCGCCGTTCACACCGAACACCTGCCCGGTGATGTAACCGGCGCTTTCGCCTGCCAGGAACACCAGCAGCTGCGCCACCTCGTCCGCGCTGCCCAGGCGGCCCACGGGGGTCTCCTCGGCCAGCGCAGCCTTATCCTCTGCCGTAAAGGCAGCCATCATATCGGTGTCGATGACACCCGGAGCCACACAGTTGACGGTGATGCCGCTGGGGCCCTCCTCTTTTGCGAGGGCTTTGGTCAGGCCGATGAGGCCCGCCTTGGCAGCGGAATAATGGACCTCGCAGCTGCCGCCGGTCTGGCCCCACATGCTGCTGACCGTCAGGATGCGGCCCGCCTTGCGGCGGATCATCCCCGGCAGTGCCAGCTGGCACAGGTGGAACGCACCGGTCAGGTTCACGTCCAGCATATGCTGCCACTCTTCCGGGGTGATGTCGGTGAACAGCTTCTGCTGGGCGATGCCCGCATTGCTCACCAGCACATCCACACGGCCCAGTGCCTGTTCTGCGATGCGGAACGCAAGCTCGCAGCTGGCGCGGGATGCCACATCGCACTGCACGGCGGTGATGCCGGGCAGCTGTTCTTCCAGCTCTGCAGCGGCTTTGGCATTGCTGTGGTACAGCACCGCCACGCGGTAGCCCGCCGCATAGAACGCCCGGGCCGCAGCGGCACCAATGCCGCGGTCGCCGCCGGAGATCAGCACACAGCGGCCATTGGCTGCTGTGTGCACGGTATGTGCCGGTGTTTTCTCCGGCTCTTCCTGCATAGGCTCCGGCATTTCCGGCTGCGGCGCAGGCTGGGGCTTTTCCAGCACCATCACCCGGGTGGGTTCGTCCACCACGGGTGCTGCCGCCTTTGGCTTTGGCGGTACGGGCGGCTCCTGTGCAGCCTGTTCCGGCTGCGGCTCCTCACCCGACAGATTGAACGTCAGTTCAAATTCATCTTCGTACAAGAGTATAGTCCTCCTGTCGTGATCTCTGCACTGCAAAGGTATGCCGTGCAGGAGATGTCTGTGCGGCCCATCGCCGTCCGTTCAGCGTCCATTTCTTATCCGGTCAAAGTCCGGTGCTCGGCGCGGCAGACAGCTGCATAAGATGGGTTTCGACAAAACACCATTAAATAATATAGCACAATTTGCCGAAAAAAGAAAGTGGAAGCTGCCCACTTTTTCACGCAGCTTCCACTTTTTTACGGTTTCTTCATATTCTCGGCCGGCGGCACAGGCGGTTTCCACTTCGGCCGGGCCGCAAGGCGGGCCCGCAGGTCCCTGAAAAACGCCTGCAGCAGCTCCCCGGCCTCCTCGGCGCGCAGGCCCTTTTCCACTTTCGGGTGGTGGTTGAAGGGCATGGCAAACAGGTCGGTCACGCTGCCGCAGCAGCCTGCCTTTGCGTCCGCCGCGCCGTACACCACCCGCCGGATGCGGCTGTTGAGGATGGCCCCCGCGCACATGGGGCAGGGCTCCAGCGTGACGAACAGCTCACACT
>ERZ773168.2580-NODE-2580-length-13625-cov-2.741857_pt1 | contig 13625 bp, 12 predicted proteins | sample MGYA00511261_ERZ773168 | MGnify/ENA primary metagenome ERZ773168 (study PRJEB29015, sample SAMEA2737855) | human gut metagenome | biome: human gut; feature: human-associated habitat; material: faeces | place: China | collected 2012 ... | reverse complement strand
TTCTTCATCAGGACACTGCTTATGAACGCGGAAGAAAGATGTGTGAGAAATTAAAGCAGGAGATTCCAAGACATTTATTTGAGATTCCGATCCAGGCTGCAATCGGCAATAAGGTCATTGCCAGAGAGACAGTAAGAGCAGTCAGAAAGGATGTCCTTGCAAAATGTTACGGTGGAGATATCTCCCGTAAGAAGAAGCTTCTGGAGAAACAGAAGGAAGGAAAGAAACGTATGCGTCAGATCGGAAATGTAGAGATCCCGCAGCAGGCGTTTATGAGCGTATTAAAACTTGATGAGGAATAAATATAAAATAATTGCAGGTTATATCGGGACACTTAGAATGAAATAAATCAAATGTGATTTTGATATAAGAAGAAAGCAAATTACAGAAAAATGAGAAGGCAGGAAAAACACATGAGAAAAAATCTGAGTATTTATATACATATTCCGTTTTGCGTTAAGAAGTGTGTATATTGTGATTTCCTGTCTTTTGGTGCGGATGATCCGCAGATCAACCGGAGTGGGGCAGTCAGAAAAGCATATGTCCAGAGTGTTTGCAGAGAATTATTGAGCTATAAAAGTATATCAAAGGACTATATTGTAAGAACGATATTTATAGGCGGAGGCACTCCGTCTATACTTTTGCCGGGCGAGATCATGAATATTCTGGCAACGCTTCGAAGCATCTTTAAGGTAGATGAAGCAGCAGAGATCACGATAGAGGTGAATCCGGGAACCCTGACCGCGATCAAGGCGGCAGAATATCTGGATGCAGGGATCAACCGTATGAGTATCGGACTGCAGTCTGCACACAATGATGAGCTTGCCATGCTTGGCAGGATCCATACATATGAGCAGTTCCTGGCTTCCTATCAGATGGCACGGGAGGCGGGCTTTCGGAATATCAACATTGATCTGATCTCTGCCATTCCTGGACAGACACTTCATTCCTATCTGGATACACTGGAACGGGTATTGAAGTGCAGACCGGAGCATATCTCCTCCTACAGTCTGATTGTGGAAGATGGTACGCCGCTCGCAGAGGATACGGAGCTTCTTGCAAAGCTCCCGGATGAGGAGGCTGACCGCGAAATGTATGAGGCAACCAGAAAGGTGCTTGAGATGTCAGGGTATAAGCGGTATGAGATTTCCAATTATGCTAAGCCCGGATATGAATGCCGGCATAATATTGTATACTGGACGATGGATGAATACATCGGACTTGGTATCGGCGCGGCTTCTTTTTTTAATGGAAGAAGATACTCAAATACATTGGATATGAAGCAGTATATCCGGACGATGGAGGATGTATTTGATAAACGGTCGGCCGATGAGATTTATCAGAGTCAGGCACTGGATACGATCCGTCATATTGATGAAACGGTTGATGTTGATACCCTGATGGAGGAATATGTGATCTTTGGACTGCGGATGACAAGAGGGATCAGTGCGGCAGATTTCTATGACCGGTTTGGACATTCCTTATATGATGTCTATGGGGATGTTATAAGAAGTTATGTGGCGAGCGGACATATGAAGGATGAGAAAGGAATGGTCTTTCTAACGAGAAAGGGAATCGATGTAAGCAACAGGATCCTTGTAGATTTTCTGCATGATGAAAACAAATGAGAGACGAAGGACAGGTTCGGATATGAAAAAAGAGACAGATGGGCAGCGAGAGACTGTCATAGAAGGGAAGGAACTGAATTATACCTATCCTGGAATGAAAACTCCGGTATGGGAGAAGAATCTGACATTTACGATCGATAAAGGAGAAATCGTCGGGTTGGCAGGGCAAAATGGAAGCGGGAAGAGCACGTTGCTCCGGCTACTGGCAGGATTTATTCCATGGGAAATCAACAGGTGTTCGGGGCAGATGATTACCGGAATATCAGAACGGAATATGGCATGTGTGATCGACAGACCTTCTTTCTTTTCCGATCTTTCTGTGCGGGATAATCTGAGACTGATGGATCGTATGAATGGAGAAAAAGGGCTTATGGATGAGAAGCTGGCAGAACTTCTGGGAATCCATGAATTTGATCGGATCAAAGCATCTAAGCTGTCACTAGGTAATAAACAGAAGCTGGCGCTGTGTCTTGCAATTCATAGGGAAACAAAGCTGGCACTACTGGATGAACCTTTAAACGGATTGGATCCATTTACCAAAGCTTCCGTTCTTTCCTGTCTGAGAAAATGGAGAAAGCAGGGGATGGCTGTTATCCTTACTAGCCATATACCAGGGGATCTGGAACAGATCTGTGACCGGATATTGTATCTTTAAAACAAAAGAAATTCGATTCGGATATCAATACAGAAGAAACCATCAGAGAAACAGAAGGCAACTTTGGTTATTTCTTAATTAACAGGAGCAGGCAACAGTATGAATATTTACGGAGCAGAAGTATTTCGGTATAGCAAAAGCTTTTATGGCAGGATGATCATGATCCTGGTAGTGCCATTTGCATGCCTTACAGCAGCATTTCTTTATTATATAAGTAATGGGATAAGCAGTGACTTTCTGGCGGCGGCAGGCTTCTCAGAACAGACGGTCGCAGCGATCAAAGGTCAGATGAGCGGAATTGCTTATATTGCCTCTTCCTTTTCTGCATCCGAACTTCTGATCCTTCTTATGATGTTTCCGGTTATCCTTCATATATCTGAAGATTATGAACAGAATACATTGCGCTGTGAATTACAGAGAAGCAAGAGCAGAACAGCCTGTTATATTGCAAGAATGCTGGCAGCAGTTACTTATGCCTGGGGCATTTTATTGGAATATATTTTGATTTCCGGGGTGATAGCTGCTTTATTTTTCAGAAGCTCCCATGAAATGTCAGTAGCTTCCCGGACTGGAAAAACAGTGCTTGCGATCGTGCTGCAGTTTATAGTGACCGGAGCGTGTGTGATGTTTGTATTTATGCTGACATCCCTGATCCGTCATTCCGTCTTGTCTATGACAACGATAGTCCTGCTGGTATTCTTATTTACACCGGGATATCGTGTTCTTGTGGATCTGTTTGAGCTTCCGTCCGGAGTAAAACAGATCTGGATCATAGAACTTTTGAGTACCACAAGTGATCTTGCATTTAACAGAACAGATGTATTGATCATGCTGGTGGTCGGTCTTTTATATGCTGTGATTTCTACAAGTCTCGGCGTTCATTTTTTCAAAGTTCAAAAGTTATAAATTTTCTTGATTTTTTTCAAAATAAATGTTGACAAACAAGGGAGTGGGTGTTAGATTAATTTTAGTGGTTAGCACTCGGAGTATTTGAGTGCTAACAAAACGAAAGGGATGAGCAGATGGAACTTGACGAGAGAAAAGTCAAAATTCTGAAAGCTATCGTTTCCAATTATTTAGAGACCGGAGAACCTGTAGGATCGCGGACGATTTCAAAGTATACAGATTTGAATCTGAGTTCAGCGACGATCAGGAATGAGATGTCTGATCTGGAGGACATGGGTTATATATGTCAGCCACATACATCTGCGGGAAGAATTCCAACGGACAAAGGATATCGGTTCTACGTTGACAGCCTTATGAATGAGAAGATAGAGGCTGAGACAGAGAAGGGAAATCTTCTTGAACGAGTTGATAAGATGGAGAAGATGCTGAAGCAGGTTGCCCGGGTATTAGCGGCAAATACGAATTATGCCACACTGGTTACCACACCTCAGTATAATAATACCGTGAAGTTTATACAGCTTTCCAAGGTTGCTGAGTCAAAGCTTCTTGCGGTGATCATGGTGGATGGAAATATCGTAAAGAATAAGCTGATCGATACCACGTACGATCTGAAGAATGACGAGATTTTAAAATTCAATATTTTATTAAACACATTCCTTCAGGGAGCTGCATTAGAAGATATTAATCTGGAACTGATACAGACGATGAAGACACAGGCAGGTGAGTATGCAGATATTTTAGAAACCATATTCCAGGGGATTATGGAAGCCATTCATGAAGCAGATGATCTGAAGGTTTACACAAGCGGAATGACCAACATGTTAAAGTATCCGGAATTAATGGATTCTGCGACAGCAGAGAAGCTGCTTGGAACTTTTGAAGACATAGAAGACAAAGAAGACTTTGTAAAATATGTAGAAGAAGTTATCAATAAAGATAACTCTGATATAGAGATCCGAATCGGTGATGAAAATTCCAGTGAGGATCTGAAAGATTGCTCCCTTGTAACGGCAACTTATAAGATGCCGGAAGGCGCAAAAGGAACTATAGGTATCATCGGTCCGAAACGTATGGACTATAAGAAAGTCGTTACGATGTTAAAAAATCTGACCGATGAATTGGATGATATATTTAATAATAACGAATAGGGGGTCCGATAATGGCAGACACCAAGAAAGATACTAAGAAAGTAAAGACAGATGAAAAGGCAGCAGAAACTGCAGAAACAACAACTACACATGTGAATGTTACAGAAACCGTGGATGTCCCTGAAGAGCAGGCGGAAGCAGCAAAACCGAAGCCGGTTGCAAAAGAGAACAGACGTGGCAGTAAGGCTTTAAGAGAAGAAAATGATAAATTGAAAGAACGCTGTCAGGATGCAGAAGACAAATATAAACGTCTTCTTGCAGAGTGCGAGAATATCCGCCAGAGAAATGAAAAGGAGTCATCCAAAATGTATGATTTCGGAGCGAAGGATGTTCTTGGAAAATTACTTCCGGTAGTTGACAACTTTGAAAGAGCGATTGCAGCAATTCCGGAAGAGGATAAAGACAGACCGTTTGAAGCAGGAGTTGATAAAATCTACAAATCACTTATGACTTCACTGGAATCCATCGGCGTTACCCCGATGAACTGCGAGGGTGAACAGTTTGATCCGGCGTTCCACAATGCAGTAATGCATGTAGAGGATGAGAATTACGGAGAGAACGTGATCGTCGAAGAGATGCAGCGTGGTTACATGTATAAGGATCAGGTATTACGATTCAGCATGGTAAAGGTTGCAAACTAATAGTCAAATGACTATAGCATATAAATTTTATTAAATTAAGAAAACAGAATTTTATTTAGGAGGAATATAATCATGGGTAAGATAATTGGTATTGATTTAGGTACAACAAATTCATGTGTAGCAGTAATGGAAGGTGGTAAGCCTGTTGTTATTGCGAATACAGAAGGTATGAGAACTACACCATCTGTAGTAGGTTTCTTAAAGACAGGTGAGAGAGTAGTCGGTGAGCCTGCAAAACGTCAGGCAGTTACAAATGCAGATAAGACAATTTCATCCATCAAGCGTCATATGGGTACAGATTACAGAGTAGAGATCGATGGCAAGAAGTATTCACCGGAAGAGATTTCAGCTATGATTCTTCAGAAACTGAAATCCGATGCAGAAGGATATCTCGGTGAGAAGGTTACAGAGGCCGTTATCACAGTACCTGCTTACTTCTCAGATGCACAGAGACAGGCAACAAAGGATGCCGGTAAGATTGCAGGACTTGATGTAAAGCGTATCATCAACGAGCCTACAGCAGCAGCTCTTTCTTATGGTCTTGATAATGAGCAGGAGCAGAAGATCATGGTATATGACTTAGGTGGTGGTACATTCGATGTATCTATCATTGAGATTGGTGAAGGTGTTATTGAAGTATTAGCAACAGCTGGTGATAACAAGCTCGGTGGTGATGACTTTGATAATGCTGTTACACAGTATATGTTAGATGAATTCAAGAAGGCAGAGGGTATCGACCTTTCCGGCGATAAGATGGCTATGCAGAGATTAAAGGAAGCAGCAGAGAAGGCAAAGAAAGAGCTTTCATCCGCTATGACAACAAACATCAACCTTCCTTTCATTACAGCAAATCAGGATGGACCAAAGCATTTTGATATGAACCTGACAAGAGCAAAATTTGATGAGTTAACAGCAGATCTGGTTGACAGAACAAAGGTACCTGTTCAGACAGCACTGGAAGATGCAGGACTTACTGCAGCAGATCTTGATAAGGTATTATTAGTTGGTGGTTCTACACGTATCATCGCCGTACAGGAAGAAGTTAAGAGATTAACAGGTAAAGAGCCGTTCAAGGGTATCAACCCTGATGAGTGTGTTGCAATCGGTGCTTCTATCCAGGGCGGTAAGCTTGCAGGTGATGCCGGTGCCGGTGAGATCCTTCTTCTTGATGTTACACCACTTACACTTTCTATCGAAACAATGGGTGGTATCGCAACACATCTGATCGAGAGAAACACGACAATTCCTACAAAGAAGAGCCAGATTTTCTCAACAGCACAGGATAATCAGGATGCCGTTGATATCAACGTAGTACAGGGTGAAAGACAGTTTGCAAAAGATAATAAGAGTCTTGGACGTTTCAGACTGGATGGTATCGCTCCTGCAAGAAGAGGCGTTCCTCAGATCGAAGTATCATTCGATATCGATGCGAATGGTATCGTAAATGTATCTGCTAAGGATCTCGGAACAGGAAGAGAACAGCACATTACAATTACTTCCGGTACATCACTTTCAGATGATGATATCGAGAGAGCAGTAAAAGAAGCTGCAGAATACGAAGCACAGGATAAGAAACGTAAGGAAGGCATTGAAGCAAGAAATGAAGCAGATGCACTTGCATTCCAGACAGAAAAAGCACTGAATGAAGTCGGAGATAAGCTTTCAGATGCAGATAAGTCTGCCGTACAGGCTGACTTAGACTCATTAAAGTCAACAATTGAAAGCACGGATGCAGAGAATATGACAGATCTTGATGTGGATAAGATCAAGGCTGCTAAGGATAAGCTTATGGAAAGTGCTCAGAATCTGTTCGCTAAGCTTTATGAGCAGAATGGTCCCGGAGCAAATGCAGGAACAGGTACAGGTACACCGGACTTTTCAGAGGGTGATGTAGTAGATGGAGATTTCACAGAGGTTTAAGCCTTGAAATAATATGAAATGTAGTCTATAGTAAATATCTGACAGTAAAACAGGAAAAAGGTTTCCTGTTTTACTGTGGATATGAATGTATATCGCAGATGAAAGGTTAAAAGTTATGGCAGAAACAAAAACTGATTACTATGAGGTCCTTGGTGTAACCAAGAATGCCTCAGAGGCAGAGATAAAAAAAGCATATCGTGTCGTAGCCAAGAAATATCATCCTGATATGAACCCGGGCGATGCGGAGGCTGAAAGAAAATTTAAAGAAGCAGCGGAAGCTTATGCAGTACTTAGTGACCCGGAGAAGCGAGCGAAATATGATCAGTATGGTCATGCGGCATTTGATCCAAATGCCGGCGGCAGTGGCTTTGGTGGCTTCGGCGGCTTTGATTTTGCTGATATGGGAGATATTTTCGGAGATATTTTCGGAGATATGTTCGGTGGTGGAAGCAGACAGAGAAATTCAAACGGACCTGTAAAGGGTGCTAACATCAAGACAACGATCAGAGTTGCTTTTGAGGAAGCAATATTTGGTACACAGAAAGAACTGGATCTTCCATTAAAGGATGAATGTGAAGTATGTAAGGGAACCGGTTCACAGCCGGGACATCAGCCGGAGGTTTGTGGCAAATGCGGCGGAAAAGGTCAGATCGTTACAACACAGCAGTCCTTGTTTGGCGTAGTAAGAAATGTATCGACTTGTCCGGACTGTGGCGGATCCGGTAAGATCATTAGATATAAATGTAGCAACTGTGCGGGAACCGGTTATGTAAAGAGCAGAAAGAAGATTCAGATCGCCGTTCCGCCTGGAGTAGATAACGGAACCAATATCCGTATCAAAGGAAAAGGTGAACCTGGATTTAATGGTGGTGAAAGAGGAGATCTTCATGTTACGATCCTTGTTGATCGTCATCCGAAGTTCCAGAGACAGGAATACAATCTTTACTCCTCCGAACCGATCTCATTCACACAGGCAGCGCTGGGTGGAAATATTAAGATCCATACGATCGAGGGAGAGATTGATTACACGATTCCACCAGGAACACAGACCGATACCAAGGTTAAGCTGAAGGGAAAAGGTGTGCCAAACCTGAAGAATCCTACTCAGCGTGGTGATCATTATGTAACACTGGTTGTACAGGTCCCTGAGAAGCTGACTGCAGAACAGAAGCGTATCTTGAATGAATACGAGCAGGCAACATTGGTTGAGACCAGACCTGCAACAGATTCGGTAGGAACATCATTCTCGTTTGGAGATCACAAAAAAAGAAAGAAGAAATAGGTAAATAGATTATGAAATGGACACAAATCACGATTGAAACAACGTGTGAGGCTGTCGATTTACTCAGCGCCTTCCTCGATGAGGAAGGCGTTTTGGGTATAGAAGTCGATGACAATGTGCCTCTGACAGATGAAGAAATGGCAGCTATGTTTGTAGATCTTCTGCCGGATGAGATGCCGACGGATGACGGAACAGCAAAGGTTTCCTGCTATCTGGATGATTCCTTTGACAAGGAAGAGATAAAGACCAAGATAAAAAATGAACTGGAACGGTTATCGGAATTTATTCCGGTTGGAGCCTGCAATATCATAGAATCCGAGACGGAAGATGTGGATTGGATGAACAACTGGAAGGCATATTTTAAGCCGTTTCGTCTGTATGACAATATCGTTATCAAACCGACATGGGAGAATGCACCTTCTGATGTGACAGATGATGATATTGTGATCGATATTGATCCGGGTGCGGCGTTCGGAACCGGCTCCCATGAGACGACCAGATTATGTATCGGACAGCTGAAGAAATATATGAAAGAAGGAGATCTGGTTCTTGACTGTGGAAGCGGAAGCGGGATCCTTTCCTTTGTATGCAGTAATCTTGGCGCAAAAGAGGTTCTCGGAATCGATATTGATGAGACTGCGGTTCATGTCAGCATCGAGAACAGGGATATCAATCATATTACAGAAGATCAGGTTCGGTTTCTCTGTGGTAATGTACTCGCGGATAAAGAGCTTGTTCAGTCGATCGAACCGAAGTATGATATCGTAGTTGCAAATATTCTGGCGGATGTAATCATCCCGCTTTCCGGTGTTGTGCAGCAGTTTATGAAGGATGATGCGAAGTTTATCTGTTCCGGAATTATCAATACAAAAGAAGACGAGGTCAGACAGGCACTTCTTGACAATCACTTCAGAATAGTGGATACTGTCTCTATGAAAGACTGGATCAGTTTTGTAGCTGAGAAGGATAATTAGTCATAAAGAGACAGGATTGGGAAGATGAATCGTTTTTTTGTAGATTTTGATGGACGGGAATTTGATAAGAGCATTGATATTACCGGTGAGGATGTCAATCATATTAAGAATGTTCTTCGTTTAAAAGTAAATGATGAGATCATAATAAGTGATGGCAGGGGTAGAGATTACCGCTGCCAGATTTCAGTTATGGATCATGAAAAAGTGGTTGCAGATATTCTGGATGTATGTGATAATTTTGCAGAACTTGAAACAGGGATTACGTTGTTTCAGGGATTTCCAAAGGCAGATAAAATGGAATGGATCATCCAGAAGACGGTAGAACTTGGTGTGACCAGGATCGTACCGGTTATGACGAAACGGACGGTTGTCAAGCTGGATGCGAAGAAAGCAGGAAAGAAGACGGAACGTTATCAGGCAATCGCACTTGCGGCGGCGAAGCAGTCGGGCAGAGGCATAATCCCGGAGGTGACGGCTCCCGTAACATGGAAAGAGGCTCTTGCTATGGCAAAGGAGCTTGATATGAATATGATCCCATATGAGGAAGCAGAAGGAATCGCATATTCGAAAGAGGTCTTTGCATCGATCAAAGGAAAGAAAAGTCTTGGTATATTTATAGGTCCGGAAGGTGGATTTGCCAGAGAAGAAGTCGAGACAGCGGTAGCTATGGGCGCGAAGATGGTCACACTGGGACACAGAATTTTGCGTACAGAGACGGCAGGAATGGCGGTTATGTCGATCATAATGTTTGAACTGGAAGAGGATAGATAGAGATGGAAGCATATTTTGATAATGCAGCAACAACAAAGGTATTTCCGGAAGTGAAAGATCTGGTAGTAAAATTAATGGAAGAAGATTATGGAAATCCTTCTTCCCTGCATCAGAAAGGTCTGGATGCAGGACACTATATCAAGGAGACGAAAGAGATTCTTGCAAAAGAATGGAAGGTAGACAGCAAAGAGATCGTGCTGACTTCCGGTGGAACGGAATCCAATAATCTTGCGTTGATCGGAGCGGCACTTGCGAATAAAAGAAGTGGTAACCGGATTATAACTTCTAAGGTGGAACATGCATCCGTATCAAGTACGATGGCATTTTTGGAGAGCCTTGGATTTGAAGTTGTATATCTGAATGTAGATCACCAGGGAATCGTGGATCTGGAACAATTAGAACAGGAAGTGAACGAGGATACGATCCTTGTATCTGTTATGTATGTAAATAATGAGATTGGTGCAGTAGAGCCGATTCAGAAGATCGCAGAGATTATCAAAGAAAAGAATCCGAAGACGCTCTTTCATGTGGATGCGATTCAGGCATTTGGCAAATATCACATTTACCCGAAACGGATGGGTATCGATCTGATGTCTGTAAGTGGCCATAAGATACATGGACCAAAAGGAACGGGAGCATTGTTTATCAAGAACCGTACGAAGGTGAAGCCAATCATATACGGCGGCGGACAGCAGGATGGAATGCGGTCAGGTACAGAAAATGTTCCGGGATTTGCAGGATTTGGACTGGCAACAAAGATAGTTTATGAAGATCTGGAAGCCAGAATTGTTCGTATGCGGGCGGTAAAAGACCGTTTGACCGAACGGCTAAAGGCACTTCCGGATGTATATATCAATGAAGGGGAAGCGCCACATATCCTAAGTGTATCATTTGTTGGTGTTCGAAGCGAAGTGATGCTGCATGCATTAGAAGAGCGGCAGATTTATGTTTCTTCCGGATCGGCATGTTCGTCGAATAAACCGGCAGTCAGCCATGTATTGTCTTCGATCGGTTTGCAGAAGAATCGGTTGGAATCCACGATCCGTTTCAGTTTTTCGGCAGAGAACACAGTGGAACAGGCAGACTATGCAGCAGATGTGATAGAGGAGATCCTGCCGGTTTATAGAAAATATGTCAGAAAAAAGTAGTATCAAACGAATGGAAAGTTTGTTTATAATAGTAAAAAACAGGTGAAGAATAAATAAACAGGATGAAAATTGGAGGTTGAGAGAAGTATATGCAGTATAAGGCATTTATGATCAAATATGCTGAGATCGGTACAAAAGGAAAAAACCGGTATATATTTGAAGATATTCTTGTAAAAAACATTAATCGTAAGATCAAAAATTATGGTGATTTTTATATCCGCAAGGAACAGGGAAGGATCTTTATTGAAGCAAAATCAGACTATGATTATGAAGATGTAGTGAATGCACTGACCAAGGTATTCGGTATCGTTGGAATCTGCCCGATCGTGGTAGAGGAGGATACATCGTTTGAAGCGATCAAAGAAAAGGTGATCGCATATGTGGATCAGGCATATCGTAAGAAGAACTTTACCTTTAAAGTAAATACAAGAAGAAATGATAAAAGCTATCCTATGACCTCGATGGAGGTAAATGCGGAGCTTGGTCATTATCTGTTAGAGGCATTTCCGGATACTTCCGTTGATGTTCATGAACCGGATGAGATCATAAATGTAGAGATCCGGAAGACGGTATATATTTATTCGATCACGATTTCAGGCCCGGGAGGACTTCCGGTTGGTACAAATGGCAAGGGAATGGCATTATTATCCGGTGGAATTGACAGCCCGGTTGCAACTTATATGATCGCAAAACGTGGAGTTCAGATGGAAGCGGTATATTTTCATGCACCGCCATTTACCAGTGAACGTGCCAAAGAAAAGGTAATTGATCTGGCATGCCTGGTTGCGGATTATGCAGGTGCGATCAAGCTGCATGTTGTAAACTTTGCAGATGTTCAGATGGCAATCTATGATAACTGTCCGCATGAGGAACTTACGATCATTATGAAGCGTTATATGATCAAGATAGCAGAAGAGCTGGCAAAGAGAAATGACTGTCAGTGTACGGTGACGGGAGAAAGTATCGGGCAGGTATCCAGCCAGACGGTATTCAGTCTTGCTGTTATCAATGATGTCAGTACTTTGCCGGTATTCCGTCCATGTATCGGACTGGATAAGCAGGAGATAGTTGACATATCAGAGAAAATCGGAACCTATGAGACTTCGATCCTTCCTTATGAGGACTGCTGTACAACATTTGTAGCAAAGCACCCGGTAACAAAACCGATATTATCTGCGATCGAGAAATCGGAAGCAAAGCTTGCCGGTATTATCGAACCGTTATATGAAAAAGCGTTAGAGTCTGTAGAAACTGTAATGTGCAGATCACAGAGATAAGATGAAAAAGCTTGCCACTACAAAGGCGGCAGGCTTTTTTATGCAGAATGACTGTCGGAACGGGCATTCTGTATGTATGCAAATAGGCGGTTATGATTATTCAACAACGTAAGGCTTGATTGCTGCAAGAATATCAGCAAGATCCTTGTCATCAGCGTGAATGTTTAATTCAATTGGCTTTGAAATATCAAGGCTGAATATACCCATAATTGATTTTGCATCAATAACATAACGTCCTGAGATGAGGTCGAATTCTGCAATTTCATTGCAGAATGCTTTTACCTTATCGATTGAATTTAAAGAAACCATTAATGCTTTCATGATTGCCCTCCTAAAAGTTAGATTATCCGGAGTCATAATGACCGCGGATGTTTATATATTTATAATATCTTTTGGAGAGGGAAAAGTCAATAATAAGAAAGGAAAAATAAGGAATGTTGAAGGGAAAAACAGTGCTTTTATGCGTGACAGGGAGTATTGCGGCCTATAAGATCGCTTATCTGGCCAGCGCGCTGAAAAAATTAAGGGCCGATGTCCATGTGATCATGACAGAAAACGCCACCAATTTCATCAATCCCATTACCTTCGAGACGCTGACCGGGAACAAGTGCCTGGTGGACACCTTTGACCGGAATTTTGAGTTTTCCGTGGAGCACGTTTCCCTGGCAAAGCTGGCGGATGTGGTGCTGGTGGCTCCGGCCTCTGCCAATGTGATCGCAAAGCTGGCCCATGGCCTGGCTGACGATATGCTGACCACCACCGTCCTGGCCTGCACCTGCAAAAAGATCATAAGCCCTGCCATGAACACCCGGATGTTTGAAAATCCCATCACCCAGGATAATTTAAGGATCTGTGAACGGTACGGGATGGAGGTGATCTCCCCGGCCAGCGGCTATCTGGCCTGCGGGGATACGGGAGCCGGGAAAATGCCGGAGCCGGAGGTACTGCTCCAGTATATTTTAAAGGAGATCCGGTATGAAAAGGATCTGGCCGGGAAAAAGATCTTAGTGACCGCCGGTCCCACCAGGGAGGCCATCGATCCGGTCCGCTACATCACCAACCACTCCACCGGGAAGATGGGATACGCCATTGCGAAGACCGCTGCGTACCGGGGGGCCCAGGTGACTCTGGTCACAGGACCGGCGGAGGAGAAGCCGCCCATGTTCGTGGACCTGGTGCCGGTGGAGAGCGCCAAGGAGATGTTTGAGGCCGTGACCGCCAGGAGCGCAGGGCAGGACGCCATCATAAAGGCAGCGGCGGTGGCTGATTACCGGC
>ERZ773168.2563-NODE-2563-length-13684-cov-2.943209_pt1 | contig 13684 bp, 6 predicted proteins | sample MGYA00511261_ERZ773168 | MGnify/ENA primary metagenome ERZ773168 (study PRJEB29015, sample SAMEA2737855) | human gut metagenome | biome: human gut; feature: human-associated habitat; material: faeces | place: China | collected 2012 ... | reverse complement strand
CCCGACTGAATCACCTCTTCGAGCAGCCGATCGATATAATCCACCAACTCATCCACCGTAGCCCGGGGAAAATTCAAATCCTTACTTTCCGGATCAACCTCTTCCGTCAGTAAAGGCACCGGTCCATAAAGTTCAAACAGGGAAAAATAGGAATAGGCAATCAAGAACTTCGCTTCCGCTTTCATACGGCGTACACTCTCTTCCGTCAACTGCTGCTCATCTTCCACCGCTCCCAACGGCGTTACCCGTTTCAAGAAAATAAAAGCGTCACGTATCTCCCGATAAAGCACCCACCAACGATGGAGGGGAGCGTTACTCGAATTGTAACCGGCTTCCATCAGCCGGGAGGAAGGTCCGCTGCTTATCAACGTTTCACCACAAAGAGACGACCAGACATTGGTGAACCCACTGGCATTGTTACCGCCGGTACATGAATATTCGGAAATACAATTAAAAAGATTGGCGTGCCATTGCCGTGTATATGCCGGATTACGGAATACCGCTTCCAGATCTAACGACTCCGCGATCTCATTCGAGACATCCAGATAATCGGAACAAGCCGCCAAAGCCATGCAGAGCGTAAAACCGAGCGCCCCTATCGTTTTCTTCCAAATTCGTTCCATCTTGTTTCCTTCCCTTAATTTAAATAAGTGACTTTTCTGTTTTTAATGAGTGACCTTCCGTTTTAATAAGTGATTTCCAAACCAACGGTAAAGTTCCTGCAAAGCGGATATTTAGCTCCCGAGTTAGCATTTCCCAATTCCGGGTCCCAATATTTAATCTTGTCCCATACCGCTACATTGTTCCCCTGCACATAGACACGCAGATTCTCCATCCTCAGTCGTTGGAGTACCGTTTTATCGAATTCATATCCTACTTCTATGTTCTTCAGACGCAGAAACGCCGCATCACGCATCCACCAGGTACTAGGCAACTGGTTGTGCTGAAACGCTCCTGTGTGAAGACGCGGGAAAAACACCTTTTGATTGAAAGGCGCTTCAGCCGACCAGTGGTCACGTATAATATCGCGGGCGGAACCATTGTCCCTGCCCGACGTAAAAGGAATGATATTACTAGGAGAAGCTATCAGACTGGCAGACGCATGAGATACTCCCTGAAAAAAAGCCCCGACAAACAGTCCGTTCCAGGAAAGATTCACCCCGAATCCATATACAATTTCCGGTATGCCCGTAGAGTAGAATCCGCTGTCGTAGGTCTTATCGTAGGAATCGATAATACCATCCTTGTTCAAGTCTCTATACTTGATATCACCCGGAGCCACATTTGCCGAAGGTTTCGGTAATCCTTCCCTCAATTGATAAGTCCGGGAACCGTCTCCCCGTTCCGTCACATCGAAGTCATCAGGAGTATACAGTCCCTCCGCAATATACAGAGATTGCTGACCGATAGAAGTTCCCACCTGTGACATCCAACTATATTTAGGAGCAATTTCATCACATTCAATGATTTCATTCCTTGCATACGTTACATTTCCGCGAGCGGAAAGACCGACCGGTCCCCATTGATGTCGGAAAATGAGATTGGCGTCCACCCCTTTATTCGTCGTAATACCGAAATTCTGATACATCCCGGTACGGAAACCCGTAACGGCGGAAATGGTCTTCCGCTGAATCAGAATATCTTTTCTACGGTTGCTGAAATAGTCGACAGAAAAATCAATCCTGCCCTCCCATAAGCCGACATCCAACCCTACATTCAACTTCCGTTCCGTTTCCCAGCTCAGATTCGGACTGGCAAAGCTCCGTTCGTACACCCCGCCCACCCAATTGGACATTCCGCCACCGGCGCCGGGCGTCAGTCCGAAATCATATCCGGGGCCGTCCGTCGTTACTTGCCCCCGATATGGAAAACGTACCAACCCGCCATCTTGGCTGAACACATTGTCGTTGCCCGCTATTCCGTAAGAGGTTCTCAATTTCAGCTTGGTCAAGCTGTTTCCCACCCCCTGCATAAATTTCTCATGACTGATATACCAGGCCACTCCCACTGCCGGAAATATTCCCCAGCGATGATTCCGCGCAAAATTCTCACTTCCGGTAGCTCCCATACTGACTTCTACGATATACCGGTCATCATAAGCGTATGAAATACGCGATACAAGACTCTGTTTCCGATAGGGAAGCCGCAACAATCCTTCTTCCTGCTGGTACTGGGTCTCTTTCTGCATATACAGAAACAAAGCGGAAAGGTCATGCTTGTCCGCAAAGCGTTGCTGATAGTTCAGAGAAGCCTCCAGATAAATCCTTTTAGCTCCCGAAGTCTCTCCCTTGACAGGATCGCTCAAGGCAGTCCCCTCCTCCATCGTTTTCTTCTCCAGAGTACCATCCTCTTTCCGGCGCAACGCAAAATAAGTTTTAGGAGACTTGGTTCTCTTCGTCGAAGCGCCGAAGTCCGCATCAAACCCCATCATTCCTTTGACCGACAAGCCCGGAAGAAGAAAATCCATCTTTTGCTCCAAACAAACCTTCGACTGGAGATATGTATCCCACGTCTTGGTATATCCGCTATGATTGAGCATACTGTAAGGCTGCTTGTCGTGTCCGTAGCCTAAATTACTGTAAATAGAAGCTGTTCCGTCCGAATAATACATAGGAATAACGTGAGTAGGGCTATGGGTTATGTACGAAAATATCTGGTCGGAACTATACCCGGGATTATTCTTCATCACATACTGCCCGCTCAAATCTACGGACAGTTGGGTAGTCTTTGTGATTGTCATATCAATGTTCGAGCGCAGATTAAAACGCTTCAAGTCAATATTGGCATCATAGTCCTCAATAGGATTTGAACGGTAGATTCCCTCTTCCGTATAATAAGCTCCCGAAACGAAAAAGCGTGTTTTCTCGGAACCGCCCCTGAAATTGATCGTATAACGCTGGCTTTGGGTGTGTTTCTTCAGCAAATCAGTCCAATCAACGGAAGGATATAAATCGGTATCCGCTCCCGAACGGTATTTTTCTATAACCTCATCGGTCACTTCCGGCTGAAAATGATCTTTATCCGGATTTCCCCGATCATTCCACACCGCCTCGTTATACATGGACAAATACTCACAGGCATCCAACGATCGGGGCATTCTGAAAGGAGTGGCAATGGCATATTGTGCGCTGAAATTAACAAGAGTCTTCTGTGGCCTTCCGCGTTTGGAAGTAATCAGCACGACACCATTTGCCCCTTCAGCTCCATAAACGGCAGTAGCAGCGGCATCTTTAAGTACCGTAAAAGTCTCTATTTCATCTACATCGATATCTTCCATATTACGAGGAACACCATCCACCAGCACCAAGGGGTTGGTTCCTCCCGTATACGAACTCTGTCCGCGAATGTAAAACTCCGCTTCGTCATTTCCCGGTTCGCCGCTACGCTGTACGGAAATCACACCGGCAATCCGTCCGGCAATATTGGTTGCCAGATTACGTTGTTTCACGTTCATATCCCGCGATTCCAATGTCTGTATAGACGAAACGACGCTGGATTTCTTCTGCTGTCCATATCCGACTACCACCACATCTCCAAGCCCAACCGGTAATTCCATCATACGCACATTAATGACCGGGACCTTCCTCACGACCCTTTCCTCGCTATTATATCCGACATAACGAAATTCCAACCGGTCACCTTCCGTCACCTCAATCTGATAACGGCCGTATAAATCGGAAACAACACCCGTGCTTTTCCCTTTCACCAGAATATTGACACCGATAAGCGGGTTTCCGTCTCCATCCGTAATCAAGCCGCTAACGATGACGGAAGCTTTTTCTTCCGCCATCGTTGGCAATTTACCGGCAATCTTGTCCGAAACCGGTTTTGGCCGTTTGGAAATAGCGATATAGTCATCAATCTGCCGGCAGATATAGCCGTCGCCCAATACGGCATACAACGCTTCCAGAATATCGGATGTCTCTATCTTGACGGTCACCGGTTTCTTCCGGTCGAGTACCTCGTTATTATAGGCAATCTTGATTCCAGTCTGCTTGGTGATGGCGTCCAGTACGGCTTCTACCGGAGTATCCTTAAAATCAAGCACAATAGTGTACTTTTGAGCAAGTACATCCCCATAAAGAACAGCGCAATGCAGGTAACTGCCTGCCGTATACAGCAGCAGGAACAACATCACTATCCATTTCATCTTGATCAAGGTCAGCATAGGCTCTATTTTGTTTTTTCGTGACACAGTTCTTTCTTACTTCATTGTATCCTCCTTTGTTTTTTTACATTAATACTCTTTCCTTGTTTCTCCAATTTAACATCCGAAGTGTAGTTTATCACTTCCAAAAGTTTGTCTATATCCGTTTTTCGGTCTGCGGTAAGAGAAAAACGGGTGTGTTTCAATGTTTCATCCTGATAGGTAACAGAGAAATCATACCATCGGGAAAGTTTCTCCAATATTTCCTCCAAAGGCATATTCTTAAAGATGTATACACCGTTGATCCAGGAAGTATAAAGTTCAGTATCCACTTTCTCCACAGATAACTGATGACTTTTCTTATTATACGCCAATCGTTCGGAAGGCGTTATTGTCCGTTCCGCACCATTGGTCGTGCTCACTGCTACCGATCCCTCCACCAATGTCGTACTCGTACTCTCGCTATCTTGATAGGCACTTACGTTGAAAGAAGTTCCCAGAACACGTATATCCATTCCGTTCGCCTTTACATAGAACGGCCTTTCCTTGTCTGGAGTGACTTCAAAGAATGCCTCACCCAATAACTTTACTTCCCTCTTGGTTCCGGCAAACCAGCTCGGATACGAGAGTTCCGTTTCTGAGTTCAGCCATACTTTCGTGCCATCCTCCAACACCAGTCTGTACGTTTTTCCTCTCGGGATAATCAGGCGGTTATGAACAATCTTCGCTTTATCCGTCCCGTCTTCCGCCTCATAAGAGAGCAAGTTGTCCGCATCGTTCTTTATCAAAGCCTGATCACGCTTCATCGTAAAGGACTGCCCGCTCAAATCAATCTCATCCCCCCCTTCCAAAAGCAGGGTAGGCTCATTGTAAGCCATCATATCTATCCCATCCGGACTGTCCGCACGGAACCAATCTGTGATAAAGAACAATCCGCTTGCCACCACAACAGCTACAACGGCCGCATAGCGCACCCACGTAGACAGATACCAACTTTTCTTTTTATATATGGTATGGTCGGCCACCTGTTTCCAAGCCCGGTCTGCATCAAATTGTTTGGGTTTACGAGGAGCCGTCGCTTTCTCATACATACGACGCATCCCCTCATATTCCTCTCTGTTTTCCTCAGACTCACGCAGCCACTCGTCAACAATCTTTTGTTCCTCATCGGTAGCCTCATGAGCTAATGTAGAAAGAATAGCTTGATAGATCAATTCCTGTTTCATCATTTTCTTTTTATCTTTCTGTTACTATGACAATTGCTTTCCCTAAAATGGGTAGGTACAATCAGCTAAAAATTAATATTAATAGTATCATCAGGTCTTTCAGTTCTTCCCTCATGACACGAAAAGCCTCTCCTAGATGGTATTTCACGGTATTGACCGAGATATCGGAAATTTCCGCGATTTCTTTATAGCGGAGGCCGGTGATACACTTCAGCAAAAATACTTTCCTGCATTTTTCCTCTTTCCTGCATTTTTCCGGTAACTTCTGAAGAGCGGCATGTACCTCCTGCTTATATCTGAACTCCTCTTCTTCTTGCAGTTGTAATTGCCATTCCTCCGCCAACACAGTGAAAAAATTCTCTTTGGCAATCTCTGACTTATAGTAGTTGATACAACTGTTCTTGATAGCACGATAGGCATACGGAAGAAAAGTATCCTCCGTTATAGATAAGTGTTTCTTCTCCCAGACGGCAATAAAGAAATTCTGTACGATGTCCTCTACCGCCTGCTCATTACAGACAATACTATTCGCATAATTACATAGAAGGGAATAATGCTCCCTAAAGAGCTTCTCGAATGTTTTTTCATCAGTATCTAGCATATAAGTAAGGCTTTATTGGATGATAAAGTCCGCAATATTATAAATAAATAAAGTAACGAACAAATTTTCCCTTTCAAATTCTTTGCCCGCTTTACTTGTGTACTCCGAATATTATTCCTAATATTGCAACGTGTTTCTACTCTCCAATTAAAATCGGGATGTTTCCACATCCCCTGTTTGTCTGTATAAATAAAAAAAGTCTGCGGTAATATTTATTAATTTAACTCATAACAGACTTTAAACATGAACAAGTTTATCTTTATAACACTATTCCTTGTGGGAAACGTGTTTTCGGTATGCCTTGCACAATCCTATCCTTATCAAAAGGAATCCATCCCCGTCCCCCAACGGGTGAAAGATCTATTGTCACGCATGACACTTGAAGAAAAAATAGCAGAACTGAACTTAATACCTTATTATACGAAAGACGACTCCATCTGCCGGTCTCTGATACGTGCAGGGAAAGTCGGTGCTTTTTTGAAAGCGAATGGAGCGGAACTAAACCGTTCTCTACAAGAGGAGGCTCTGAAACATAGCAGGTTAGGTATTCCTTTAGTTTTTCATGAAGATGTCATTCACGGATATCGCACCATTACCCCCATTCCACTAGCCGAATCGTGTAGTTGGAATCCGGAACTAGTAGAACAAAGTGCCGCTATGGCAGCGCGGGAAGCCGCCGCAGCAGGTATCCAACTGACCTACGCGCCGATGGTTGACATATCATACGATCCTCGTTGGGGACGTATTATGGAAACATCCGGTGAAGATGCTTACTTGTGCGGAGAACTGGCTGCCGCAAGAGTCCGAGGTTTTCAAGGAGACGACTTGACAAGTCCTCATACGATTGCTGCCTGCGTAAAGCATTTTGCCGGTTATGGGGCAGTCATGGCAGGAAGAGACTATCAAGAAACGGACGTATCTCTGCGCAAACTTCAGGAAGTTTATCTCCCTCCTTTTCAAGCAGCCATTAATGCAGGAGTAGCAAGTGTCATGTGCGCATATACCTCCTACGATGGAGAGCCGCTGACGATGAACTATTTCATGAACGAAGAGGTGTTACGTAAACAAATGCAGTTCAAAGGATTGCTAATGACCGACTGGACAACTTTTCAACATGCGGTGACGGAAGGAGCTGCCGACAACGGACAAGAAGCTGCTGAAAGAGGCATCAAAAGCGGAATAGACATGGATATGAGCGCCAAACAGTTTATCGAATTCCTGCCGGAGCTGGTAAGAACACAGAAAGTTCCGGAACAACTGATTAACCGCGCTGCCGCCCGTGCCTTAGAACTGAAATTCCGGTTGGGACTGTTTGACAATCCATTCGCCTATTTTAATACCGAACGGGAAAAGCAGACACTTTATTCTAAAGAAAGCCAGGAAGACGCATACCAAATGGCTTGTCAAAGTATGGTACTCTTAAAAAATGAAGATCGGACACTTCCCTTATCCGACTCTAAAAGAATAGCACTAGTTGGTCCATTCGCCAATGCACGCTACCATTTGCTGGGTTCCTGGAATATGAAAGGAGACAGCAAAGAGGTAATTACGGTAGAAGAAGGCTTCAAAGCCTTACGCTCTGATATCCCGATTGATGTACGGGCTTGTGACTTCTCCGGTATTACACCGGACTATTTGTCGGATGTTTGTGCTTTGGCACAAAAAAATGAAATCATTATAGCTTGTCTCGGAGAACCGTCCAACTTATCTGGAGAAGCTGTTTCAACCGCCAAAATCGAGTTACCAGATCAGCAGATGAGATTGCTGAAAGCATTGAAGACAACCGGAAAAAAAATCATCGTGGTGTTATTCAACGGCCGACCGCTAGTATTGGATGAAGTCATCAAGAACTGTGATGCCCTACTGGAAGCCTGGTATCCCGGCACTATGGGAGGAAAAGCCGTAGCAGCCTTACTGACAGGTATCGAAAATCCCTCAGGGAAACTTTCACAGACTTTCCCCAGACATGCGGGGCAGATTCCTATTGTTTATAATGCCAGAAGAACTTTTTACACAGTGCATCACGCCGACATACCGCAAGGAGCCTTATTTCCATTCGGATTCGGCCTGAGTTACACGCAATACAAATATTCCTCTCCCGTTACCGATAAAACAGAATACCGAAGGGGAGATTCCGCCACTGTACGGATAAAAATCAAGAATACAGGTTCCGTAGCCGGCAGAGAAATTGTACAGCTTTATATACGTGACGAAGTGGCTACCGTCATTCCAAGAGAAAAGGAATTAAAACGCTTTGCTTCCATCCATCTTCAGCCCGGCGAAGAGAAGGAGATTCGTTTTACTATTCCTTCCGCAGATTTTAGCATATACAATAATAAAATGGAAAAGGTACTGGAACCCGGGAGCTTTACCATCGGCATCGGTCCCAATTCTTCTGAATTAAATCAAACTAAAGTATATTTCCTTTAATCACCTATTAAAAACAACTCGTATGAACATTAGAGTAAAAGCTATCGTCCTCATCTTCTCCGGACTTTGCAGTCTGGGAAGCCTGAACGGACAAAACCCGATGGGAGTTACCCACTCCGGGCAGTCAACCTCGCAAGCTCCTTTCCCATTGACACAGTACACGGAACTCAAGAATCCGGCCCCAACGGACGGGGAGTCTTGGAAAGACCTTTCCGGCACTCGTTGCGCATGGGGAAACACTTACACCCGATATAAGAAAGAGGTAAATCCACGTCTCAATCAGAAAAAGATTGATATCAAAGGATGGAAAGGAGAAAGAGTCGCCGCACAGTTGGTAGTTTCTTCCGCTATCGATTTGGATAATGTTTCCGTAGAAATAGCTCCCCTGACCCATTCCTCCGGTAAACAAAGCATTTCGGCAGACCGTATTCTGAAAGGGTTTGTCAGGTATGTGATGACAGATGAACTGAACAAGAACCAAAAAGGTACTTGCGGTCCCCGCCCGGACTTGTCACAATTCGACTCCACACTGGTAGCTGACCCTATCGACCATCTCGCCGCTGCTTTACCGATAAAAGCGAAAACCTCTCAAGGATACTGGATACGCGTCTGGATTCCTGAAGATGCAATTAGCGGCAATTATTCATCCGATGTACTTATAAAGAATAATCACGAAGTGATCGGGAAGTTAAAACTGACCGTACAGGTTCAGCAACGCACATTGCCTCAACCCGATCAATGGGCTTTCCATCTGGACCTTTGGCAAAACCCATTTGCAGTGGCCCGTTATCATCAGGTTCCTTTATGGTCGGAGGAACACTTCAGAATCTTAAAGACAGAACTGCAACCATACGCGGAGGCAGGTGGAAAAGTGATTACCGTCCCCATCATGCACCACCCTTGGGGCGGACAAACTTACGATCCATACGAAACGATGATCACTTGGGTTCGGAAAATAGACGGCAGCTGGTGGTTCGACTACACGATCTTCGACAAATGGGTGGAGTTCATGATGGATATGGGAGTAAAAAAGGAGATCGGATGCTATTCCATGATTCCCTGGAAACTGTCTTTCCTCTATTTCGACCAAGCCACCAACAGCATGAAAGAATTAAAATCCAAGCCGGGAGAGCAGGCTTATCACGACCTATGGTTAAGTATGCTGAAAGACTTTGCCGCTCACTTAAAATCCAAAGGCTGGTTTGACATTACGCACATCGCTATGGACGAACGCCCCATGCCCGATATGTTGAAAGCACTGAAGATTATCCGTGAAGCAGATCCGAATTTCAAGGTTTCACTTGCCGGCTCACTCCATAAAGAACTTTCCGACGAACTGAATGATTATTGCATTGCCATCGCAGAGAAATTCAGTGAAGAGATGAAAGCGAAACGGAAAGCAGAAGGAAAAATCACAACTTACTACACCTGTTGCGCAGAATCCCATCCCAACACATATACATTCAGCAACCCGGCAGAAGGCGCTTGGATAGCCTGGTATGCAGCGAAAGAGAATCTGGACGGATACCTGCGTTGGGCATTGAACAGCTGGACTATCGAGCCGTTACTGGACAGCCGCTTCTACACATGGGGAGCCGGAGATACTTACCTCCTCTATCCGGGAGGAAGGACCTGTCTGCGTTTCGAGAATCTGGTGGCAGGCATACAGGCATACGAGAAAATCCGAATCCTGAAAACGGAACTGCAAACCCAAAACAAGACTGCTACACTACGCAAATTGGAGAGAGTACTTGAAAGTTTTGATGAGCTCCAACTGTTAAAGACTCCGGCAAACGTCGTAGTGGAAAAAGCGAATCTGTTTATCAACGGGCTCTAGGTTTCCGATTGCTTACAGAACACATTGTGCCACTCTATTGCTATGAGGGTAGCATAATAATTTGCGTTTCAACACACCATCATGAAATATTTTCGTCATATCTTATCCTACACTTCCGCTTTTTTTCGTACTTTTACCCCTTGTTGGAAAGAAGTGCCTTTCTGACCCTTGAGAACAGAAAAAGAAAAAAGCAATATATAAAATGAATCACAAATGGAATTATCGACCCATTACACCCGAACAGGCAGAGACAAGCCAGATATTGGCCCAAGAATTAGGGATTAGCCCGATACTTGGACAACTTTTGGTGCAACGGGGAATTACGAAAGCGGCAGACGCTAAGAAATTCTTCCGTCCGCAATTGCCCGACCTGCACGACCCGTTCCTGATGAAGGATATGGACGTTGCAGTAGAACGTCTGAACAAGGCGATGGGAAAGAAAGAACGTATTCTAATTTATGGAGATTATGACGTAGACGGCACTACTGCGGTAGCATTGGTCTACAAGTTTATTCAACAGTTCTATTCGAACCTTGACTATTATATACCCGACCGTTACAATGAAGGGTATGGCATTTCTAAAAAAGGAGTGGACTATGCCGCCGAAACCGGTGTAGGGCTTATTATTGTACTCGATTGCGGCATAAAGGCTGTGGAAGAAATCACGTATGCCAAAGAGAAAGGAATCGACTTTATCATCTGCGACCATCATGTGCCGGATGAGGTGCTTCCACCTGCCGTAGCCATTCTGAATGCCAAACGCTTGGATAATACGTATCCGTACACACACCTTTCCGGTTGCGGGGTCGGTTTCAAGTTTATGCAGGCGTTTGCCATCAGCAACGGCATCGAGTTTCATCATCTGATTCCGCTGCTCGACATCGTGGCGGTAAGTATCGCATCGGATATCGTGCCCATCATGGGTGAAAACCGTATTCTCGCTTTTCATGGGTTGAAGCAGCTGAACAGCAACCCGAGTACCGGAATGAAAGCGATCATCGATGTATGCGGACTCTCCGAAAAAGAGATTACCGTCAGCGATATCGTATTCAAAATAGGACCGCGCATCAACGCATCGGGACGCATTCAGAACGGGAAAGAAGCGGTAGACTTACTCACCGAAAAAGATTTCTCGGTAGCGCTGGAGAAAGCCGGACAAATTAATCAATACAACGAGACTCGTAAAGACCTCGACAAGAGTATGACGGAAGAGGCGAACAATATCGTCGCCAATCTGGACGGGCTTGCCGACCGCCGCTCTATCGTGATCTACAACGAAGAGTGGCACAAGGGAGTGATCGGTATTGTGGCTTCCCGACTGACAGAAGTCTACTATCGCCCGGCTGTAGTGCTAACCCGGACGGACGACATGGCGACAGGTTCCGCACGTTCTGTTTCCGGCTTCGACGTATATAAAGCAATCGAGCATTGCCGCGACCTGCTGGAGAACTTTGGAGGACATACGTATGCTGCCGGACTATCCATGAAAGTAGAAAACGTGGAAGAGTTCACCAGACGATTTGAAGAATACGTCTCGCAGCATATTTTACCGGAGCAGACCAGTGCCGTAATCGACATTGATGCGGAGATAGATTTCAGAGACATTTCATCCAAGTTCTTCAATGATCTGAAAAGATTCAATCCTTTCGGTCCTGACAATATGAAACCTATTTTCTGTACGCACCATGTCTACGACTACGGAACAAGCAAGGTGGTGGGACGTGATCAGGAGCACATCAAACTGGAACTGGTGGATAATAAATCGAACAATGTAATGAACGGCATTGCCTTCGGGCAAAGTTCGCACGTACGTTATATCAAGACGAAACGCTCGTTCGACATCTGCTACACCATCGAAGAAAACACGCATAAGCGTGGCGAAGTCCAACTTCAAATTGAAGATATAAAGCCGATTGAATAAGTATCAGGAGATATTGAAACAATACTGGGGGTATGACTCCTTCCGCGACTTGCAGGAGGAGATCATTACCAGTATCGGCGAAGGCAAAGATACATTGGGGCTTATGCCGACAGGCGGTGGAAAGTCCATCACCTTCCAAGTGCCTGCTCTCGCTCAAGAAGGTATTTGCATTGTCATTACCCCCCTCATTGCCTTGATGAAAGATCAAGTGCAGAACCTGCGCAAGCGGGGAATCATGGCGCTTGCCGTATATTCCGGCATGACACGCCAGGAGATTCTCACCGCACTGGAGAATTGTATCTTCGGTGATTACAAATTCCTTTATATTTCTCCGGAACGTCTGGATACAGAGATTTTCCGCACCAAACTGAAGGCGATGAAAGTCTCCATGATCACAGTAGACGAAAGTCACTGTATCTCCCAATGGGGCTATGACTTCCGGCCTGCCTATCTGAAAATTGCGGAAATACGGGAACTCCTGCCCGGAGTTCCGGTGCTGGCACTGACTGCAACCGCTACACCGGAAGTAGTAAAGGATATTCAGAATCGTCTGAACTTCCATGAAGGCAATGTCTTCCGCATGAGCTTTGAACGGAAGAACCTGGCGTACATCGTCCGCAAGACAGACAACAAGACGAACGAGTTATTGCATATCTTACGGAAAATACCGGGTAGCGCCATCATTTATGTCCGCAACAGGCGACGGACAAAAGAAATTACCGAACTGCTGGTGAACGAAGATATTGCCGCTAATTTCTATCATGCCGGACTGGATAATGCAGTGAAAGACCTCCGCCAGAAACGCTGGCAAAACGGGGAAGTCCGCGTAATGGTAGCCACCAATGCTTTCGGAATGGGTATTGACAAACCGGATGTCCGCATCGTCCTTCATCTTGATCTCCCCGATTCTCCGGAAGCGTATTTTCAAGAGGCCGGACGGGCAGGCAGAGACGGGGAAAAGGCATATGCTGTCATTCTATATGCCAAATCTGATAAGACTACCCTGCACAAACGGGTGGCAGACACCTTCCCCGACAAAGAGTATATTCTCGATGTTTACGAGCATTTGCAATATTACTATCAGATGGCGATGGGCGACGGTTTCCAATGTGTCCGCGAATTTAATCTGGAAGAATTCTGCCGGAAATTCAAATACTTTCCGGTCCCGGTAGACAGTGCGCTGAAGATACTGACGCAAGCCGGTTATCTGGAATATACGGACGAACAGGATAATGCTTCCCGCATCCTTTTTACGATTCGCCGGGACGAGCTGTACAAACTACGGGAGATGGGAAAAGAAACCGAAGCGCTGATACAGACAATCCTTCGTTCCTACACAGGGGTATTCACGGATTATGCCTATATCAGCGAGGCTTCACTGTCGATACGCACAGGGTTGACACGCGAACAGATCTATAACATCCTGGTGACATTGACCAAACGCCGCATCGTGGATTATATTCCGCACAAAAAGACACCTTATATTATATATACGCGCGAACGACTGGAATTACGTTTCCTG
>ERZ773168.2542-NODE-2542-length-13755-cov-5.295547_pt1 | contig 13755 bp, 15 predicted proteins | sample MGYA00511261_ERZ773168 | MGnify/ENA primary metagenome ERZ773168 (study PRJEB29015, sample SAMEA2737855) | human gut metagenome | biome: human gut; feature: human-associated habitat; material: faeces | place: China | collected 2012 ... | reverse complement strand
CTTGAGACGACTGGCTTTTTTGCCATTTCATCTATAGTGTTCGGCAATCATGGTGCGAGAGATGAGACTTGAACTCACACGACTGTTGCCACACGCCCCTCAAACGTGCCTGTCTACCTATTCCAGCACTCTCGCATTCAATTTTCGATTGCTCGGTTATTATAATCACACTTCGCGCGTTTGTCAAGTGTTTTATTTCTTTTTGGCCGGATGTTCCATCACTTTTTTACTTGCGCTTCGTCCCGATATCTGGTATAATACCGGTTGAATGTACACAAGGAAGGCGGGCGAAGGGGTTGCCGAAGTTTTTTGTTTCGCCGGACGCCGTGCGCGGGCGCTTCCTGACGCTTGACGGGGAAAACGCGGCGCACGCGAAGGTCCTACGGCTCAGGCGCGGCGACAGCGTTCTCGTCTGCGACGGCTGCGGGACGGATTACCGATGCACCGTCTCCGATTGCTCCCCGCAGCAGGTGTGTCTGGTCATAAACAGCACGGAGGAGTCCACTGCGGAGCCGCCGGTCGCCTGCAGCGTCTATATGGCCTACGCAAAGGCCGACAAGCTCGAGCACGTGATCCAGAAGGCAACGGAGCTTGGCGCATACGAGATCGCGGCCTTCCCATCCTCCCGCTGCGTGCGGCGGAGCTGGTCGCGTTCCCGAGCGCGCGCTGCGTCTCCCGGCCGGATGAGCGCTCACTTGCCAAAAAGCTCGAGCGCTGGCAGAAGATCGCCGCGTCCGCCGCTGCACAGTCGGGCAGGGGCCGGATCCCGCAGGTGCTCGTGATGCCGTCGTTTGAGGACGCGGTGCGGCGTGCGGCCGGATGCGAGCTGGCGCTGCTTCCGTATGAAAACGAGCACGCGCTTTCTCTGCGCCGCGCCATTGGCAGCGCACAGGCGAAGACCGTCTCGATCATGACCGGGCCGGAGGGCGGCTTTTCCGACGAAGAGGTCCTGCTTGCGCAGCGCGCCGGACTTCAGGTCTGTACGCTCGGTCCGCGCATTCTCCGCTGCGAGACTGCGCCGTTGTGCGCGCTCAGCGCCGTCCTGTTCGCCGCCGGCGCGCTGGACTGACGCGTTAATATAATGTATATTTTTGAATCAAAGGACAGAACAGAATGATGACAAAGAACAAAACTGCTGCAAAAAAGACGGAGGATCAGTCCGTTGTCTATAAAGTCCCCGCCGCATTCGTGCTGATGATCGTTGTAATTTACGCGTTTTGGAAGCTTGGCGGCTATTACAGCACCGTAGAGGGCTTTACGGCGCTTTATCCGATGTTCTGCGTTCAGCGGTATGTGTTTCTGGCGCTGACCGCCGCTGAGCTTGTGCTGTGCGTTCTGCTGAAAAACGGGCTTGCGCGGACGATCTGCCGCTACTGGCTGGCGGCGTTTGCGCTGCTGTTCGTCTCGAGCCTGATCCTGTCCATCTTCTGGACGGGCAACATGATCGTGATCTATCTGCTGCACGCGCTGGTCTACTGCCTGTACATGGTCTGGCAGCTCTACCATTCCGAGTTCTTCACCTTCTCGCTGGTCACGGCCTCTGCAGGCGTTGTATTCTATCTCATCGCCCGCACCTCCTATATGGCCAACCGCATCGCGGGCAGCGCGCTGCTTGCGCTGATCCTGATCGGCACGGCGCTCACCGCGTTCCTGTGCGCGAAAAACCACGGCAAGCTCAACCTTGGCAGCCGGATGCTGCGGCTGTTCCCGGACGGGTTCAATCCGCTGCTGTTCTATTTCATCTGCGTGCTCTGGGCTGTCGTGCTGGCCGCCTGCATGATGTTCCTTCGCGGCTGGGCGCTGGTGCTGGCCGCGCTGGCGGTACTGTTCTATTATAATAAGATGAGCGCAAAGCAGTTCGGCGGCATCACCGGCGACCTTGCCGGGTGGTTCTTGCAAAAGGCCGAGCTGTGGATGCTGGCGGCGCTGGCCGCCTGCCAGTGGGGAGGGCTGTTATGATCTTTATCACCGGGCCGCTCTACAGCGGCAAGCGCACCTTTGCGCAGACACTGCCCGGCCACAATTTAAAAATGCGGGCCGACGTGCAAAATTTGGCGGCAGACGCCGCTGACCTGCCTGCCCTTGCGGACAGGCTTGCTTCTGAATACGATATCCTCATCGCCACCGAAGTGGGCGGCGGTGTTGTGCCGATGGATGCAAACGAACGTGCCGACCGCGAAGCAGCGGGCCGCCTTGCCTGCCTGCTGGCGGCGCGGGCCGACTGCGTGGTGCAGATGTTCTGCGGCATCCCCACGGTTTTGAAAGGAGAACTTCCAACATGCTGATCTATCTTCTGCGCCACGGCCAGACCGAGTACAACGCCCAGAAGCGTTATCAGGGCCAGCGCGACATCCCGCTTTCGCCCGCAGGCGCGGCCCAGCTGTGCCGTGCCGATTTCGACCCGGACGTGGTCTACGTTTCCACCCTGCAGCGCACCAGCCAGACAGCGCACATCCTGTTCCCCACCGCAAAGCTCGTGCAAGTGGACGGGCTGAAGGAGATGTGCTTTGGCAGCTTTGAGGGCCGCAATTTCATTGAGATGGAAAAAGACCCCGAGTATCAGGCCTGGGTACAGGCCAACTGCGAAAGCTCCTGCCCGGACGGTGAGCGCAAGGCCGATTTCTCGGACCGTATCTGCCGCACCTTTGCCCAGCTGGTGGACAAGGCCCTTGCCGCAGGGGAACAGCGGCTGGTCATTCTGGCCCACGGCGGCACCCAGATGGCGGCTATGGAACGGTTCGCCCTGCCCCGCAGGGACTATTATGACTGGTGCGGCCCCAACGCAGGCGGCTATGTGCTGGATGCCAAGGACTGGACCGAAAAGCGAGTACTTTACCTTGTAAAAACCGTCCAGTATACGAAGGAGGCCCAGTGATGATCCTGTGGGCTGTATTGGGCGGCTTCGTGCTGGACGCGCTTTTCGGCGACCCGGCCTGGCTGCCGCACCCGGTGGTGCTGATGGGCAAGTGCATCTCCCGGCTGGAAAAGTTCCTGCGCGCCCGCCTGCCCAAAACGCCGCAGGGCGAAGTGCTGGGCGGCGGCATCGTGGCATTCTGCCTGCCGGTGGGCACCTTTCTGATTACCAGCCTTGTCTGCCTGCTGGCGGCAAGGATCAGCCCCTGGCTGGGCCTTGCCGTGCAGATGTTCTGGTGCGGGCAGGCGCTGGCGGCCAAAGGGCTTGTGCAGGAAAGTACGAATGTGTATGCCCAGCTTATCAAAAATGACCTGCCCGCCGCACGCAAGGCCGTGAGCCGCATCGTGGGCCGCGACACCGAAGCCCTCACCGCCGAGGGCGTGACCAAAGCCGCCGTGGAAACGGTGGCCGAGAATGCCAGCGACGGCGTGATCGCCCCGCTTTTGTACATGCTCATCGGCGGGGCACCGCTGGCACTCACTTACAAAGCCATCAACACGATGGACAGCATGCTGGGCTACAAAAACGAGAAGTACCTCTACTTTGGCCGCATCCCTGCCAAGCTGGACGATGTGGCCAACTACATCCCCAGCCGCCTTGCCGCCCTTTTGTGGGTGGCGGCCGCAGCCTTTACCGGCAATGATGCCAAAGGTGCATGGCGCATCTGGCGGCGCGACCGGCGCAACCATGCCAGCCCCAACAGTGCCCAGACCGAAAGCGCCTGTGCCGGTGCCCTGGGCGTGCAGCTGGCCGGGCCGGCCTATTATTTTGGCGAATACTATGCAAAACCCACCATCGGCGACGCTTTGCGCCCCATTGAGCCGGAGGATATCCTGCGCGCCAACCGCATGATGTATGTGGCCAGCGCCTTTGCGCTGGCATGGGGTGCAGCAGCTCTCTGAAGGCTTCCCCCTCGGGGGAAGGCTTTATTATGGAGGATTTTTATGCAACCACTGACCCATGGCGGCGACTGGGCGGGCTACCGCGCCGAGTTCGGCCGCGATCCGCTGGATTTTTCGGCCAATGTCAGCCCGCTGGGCCTGCCGGAAGGCGTAGCAAAGGCCATTACGGCGTCCCTTGCCACCGCCGACCGCTACCCCGACCCGCTGTGCCGCGCCCTGCGGGCAAAGCTGGCTGTAGCCGAGAATGTGCCCGCCGAAAGCATCTTGTGCGGCAACGGCGCAGCAGACCTGATCTTCCGGCTGGTGCTGGCCGCAAAGCCCCGCACCGCACTGGTGACAGCCCCTACCTTTGCCGAATATGCCACAGCCCTTGAAACCGTGGGCTGCACGGTGGAGCGGCACTTTTTGCGGGAAGAAAATGATTTTGCGGTGACGGAAGATATCCTGAATGCGGTGCACCCGGGCATCGAGATGGTGTTCCTCTGCCAGCCCAACAACCCTACCGGCCAGCTGGCCCAGCCTGCCCTTGTGGAAGCCCTGCTGCACAAATGCGAAGCCGTGGGCGCACGGCTGGTGGTGGACGAGTGCTTCCTCGATTTTCTGCCCGAGGGCGATACGCTCTCAGCAAAGCGGCTGCTGCAGACCAGCAAGCATCTTGTCATCCTCAAAGCCTTCACAAAGCTTTACGGCATGGCGGGCGTACGGCTGGGCTACTGCCTTTGCACGGATGAAGCCCTCCTTGCCCGGATGCAGGCAGCAGGCCAGCCGTGGGCGGTGTCCAGTCTGGCGCAGGCGGCAGGCATCGCCGCGCTGGACGAAACGGAATATGTCGCGCAGGTGCGTGAATTGATCAAGACACAGCGGCCCATTCTGGCAAGCGGCCTGCGGGCGCTGGGCCTGCGGGTGATCGAGGGCCGGGCCAACTACCTGCTGTTCCGCGCGCCGGAAACGCTGGGCAATGCCCTGCGGCAGAAGGGTGCGGTGCTGCGCAGCTGCGGCAACTACCCGGGCCTTTCTGCCTGCTGGTACCGCACCGCTGTGCGGACGGAACAAGAGAACCGCCAGCTTTTGGCGCTGCTGGCCGAGACCCTGCCGGAGGTGGCACGATGAGAAAGGCAAAATGCATTATGGTGCAGGGCACCATGAGCGGCGCGGGCAAAAGCCTGCTGTGCGCGGCGCTGTGCCGCATTTTTGCGCAGGACGGCTGGCGCGTGGCCCCGTTCAAAAGCCAGAACATGGCCCTGAACAGTTTTGTCACCAAAGACGGCGCTGAGATGGGCCGGGCGCAGGTGGTGCAGGCGCAGGCTGCAGGCGTAGAGCCGGACGTGCGCATGAACCCCATCCTGCTCAAGCCCAGCAGCGATGTGGGCAGTCAGGTCATCGTGAACGGCAAGGCCCGGGGGCAGATGTCCGCCGCCGATTATTTCAAGATGAAGCGCACCCTCATCCCGGACATTCTGGAAGCCTACAACAGCCTTGCAGAGGAGAATGACATCATCGTCATTGAGGGCGCAGGCAGCCCCGCCGAGATCAACCTGAAGGCCGACGATATCGTGAACATGGGCCTTGCAAAGCTCGTGGATGCGCCGGTGCTGCTGGCAGGCGACATCGACCGGGGCGGCGTGTTCGCCCAGCTCTACGGCACCGTGGAACTGCTGGAGCCGGAGGAACGGGCCCGCATCAAAGGCCTTGTCATCAACAAGTTCCGGGGTGATGTGGAAATTCTGCGCCCGGGCCTTGCCATGCTGGAAGAAAAGACGCATCTGCCCGTGGTGGGTGTGGTGCCCTATCTGCGGGTGGAGATCGAGGACGAGGACTCCCTCTCTGACCGGCTGGACGCAAAAAGGGCCGTGAAACCGCTGGATATCGCCATTCTGCGCCTGCCGCATGTTTCCAACTTTACCGATTTCATCCCGCTGGAGCAGCACCCGCTGCTGGGCGTGCGCTATGTGCAGAACCCCCGTCAGCTGGGCACGCCGGACCTTGTCATCCTGCCCGGCACCAAAAACACCATGGACGACCTGCGCTGGCTGCGGGAAAGCGGACTGGAAGCGGCGGTGCTCAGGCTTTCGGCAGCCGGTACGCCGGTGCTGGGCGTGTGCGGCGGCTATCAGATGTTGGGCGAACAGCTCTGCGACCCGGCAGGGGAGGAGAGCGGCACCCCCTGCACCCTGCGGGGCCTTGGCCTGCTGCCCACCACGACGGTGTTCGGCACCGAAAAGCACCTGACCCAGACCGCAGCCTGTGTGACCACAGAACCCTTTGCAGGCGCAAAGCTGACGGGCTACGAGATCCACGCAGGCCGCACCGAGGTGCGGGGCAGTGCGTTCTGCATCCTTGCAGACGGCACGCCGGAGGGCTGTGTGCAGGACGGTGTATTCGGTACCTACCTGCACGGCCTGTTCGACACCGGCGAACTGACCGAAAAACTGACCGCATTTTTGTGCAAACGGAAGGGCATCGATCCGGCCGGGGCCGAGCTTATCCCCATGGAGCAGTACCGTCAGCAGCAGTTTGACAAGCTTGCCGACGGCGTGCGCGCGGCGCTGGACATGCCCGCCGTCTATGCCGCCATGGGCCTGCAGAAAGGAGACAGCGTATGACGCCGCAGCATCATCTGCCCGCCGACATTGAGCGGACGAGCCTTTCCATCATCACCAAAGAGCTGGACGAGATGGGCCTGACCCCGCCGCCGGAAACGGCTGCCGTGGTCAAGCGAGTCATCCACACCACCGCCGACTTTGACTACGCCAAAAATCTGCGGTTCACCCCCGGTGCGGTGGAGGCCGCAGTCCGGGCTCTGCACGGGGGCGTGACCATTGTCACCGACACCAACATGGCGCTGGCCGGTATCTCGAAGCCCGGGCTTGCAAAGCTGGGGTGTGAAGCAGTCTGCTACATGGCGGACCCCGCCGTGGCCGAAGCCGCCAAGCAGGCGGGCACTACCCGGGCCGTGGCCGCCATGCACCGAGCAGCGCAGGAGCACCCGGGGGCCATTCTCGCGGTGGGCAACGCCCCCACCGCCCTGCTGACCATCGCCGAAGAACTGGAAGCCGGGCTGCGGCCTGCTCTGGTCATCGGCGTGCCAGTGGGCTTTGTGAATGTGGTGGAGAGCAAGGAAGTGCTCTTTGCCGCCTGTACGCGCTGCGGCGTGCCCGCCATCGCGGCCATGGGCCGCAAGGGCGGCAGCAACGTGGCCGCCGCCATCTGCAACGCACTCATTTATTCGGCCAGCGAAATGCTGGACCCTGCCGCCCGGGGCTGGCGGGGATAAAAAAGGAACCGGACAGGCCTTTTCGCCCGTCCGGTTCCTTTTTTATCGCATTTTCACTTTTTTACAGAGCATACCGCACCGCTTTCAAACTGCTGCACGCCGGTCAGGCGCAGGTGGGTCAGCGGGTGCTCCATGGTGCGCCCGTCGAACACCGAGGGCATCTCCCTGCGGCCGTCGATGGAGGTCATCATGTGGCAGATGATATAGGGCTTGTTCATTACAGTTTTCCTCCGTACACCGGGAAGCCGCTGCTTGCACCGTAGCTCTCAATGTGCTTGAAGTGCTTGAGGGTCTCCATGTCCTCGGCACTGATGGCAAAGTCCACGGCGGCATTCGTCTCCATGTGGGCGGGGTTCGCAGTCTTGGGCAGCGAGACAGCACCCAGCTGCAGGGTGTAGCGGATGCACAGCTGCGGCACCGCGACGCCATACTTTTCGGCCATGGCCTGAATTTCCGGCTGGTGCAGAATTTCACCGTGGGCGATGGGCGAATAGGCTTCCACCGCGATGCCGTTGTTCTGGCAGAACTCCACCAGCTCCAGCGGGGTGTTGCTGATGTGCAGCAAGATCTGGTTGACCATGGGCTTGACGGTGCAGCCTTCCAGCAGGCTGTTCAGATCGCCGATCTGGAAGTTGGACACGCCGATGGCCCGCAGTTTGCCCTCTTTGTAAGCTTCTTCCAGCGCACGCCAGGCGGCACGGTTGCCCTCCACATAGCGGTCCTCGCACTGGTTCACCTTGTCCCAGGGCTGCGGGCTGTGGATGATCATCATATCCAGGTAGTCCAGGCCCATCTTCTGCAGCGTTGCGTCGATGCTGGCCTTGGCGGCCTCGTAGGTCTTGTGCTCGGCGGCCACCTTGGACACGACGAACAGCTCCTCGCGGGCCACGCCGCAGCTGCGCACGCCCTCGCCCACGCCGCGCTCGTTGCCATAAGCCTGCGCCGTATCAAAGTGGCGATAGCCCAGCTTGGCAGCGGCCTTCACGGCCTCGGCTGCGTTTGCATCGTCGATGAACCAGGTGCCCAGACCCAGCTGCGGAATTTTTACGCCGTTTGCCAGCGTCAGAGTTTCAGTGTACATTTCCAAAAACCTCCCGTATCATGTTCTGGCCTTATTCTGCAACTTAAACTCAACTTTAAGTCAAGAGGTTTTTGAAAAATTCAAAAAAGTGCGTTTCGGCGCGGTTCAGCCTTTGATGATGCGGATGAGGTTCTTGTCCAGCTGAAGGGTGCGGTCCCACGGGTTCAGGATCACGCCGCTGATCTCCGGCACCGTCAGCGCTGCGTCGAACAGCTTTTCGATCTCCACCAGGAAGGTGGACTGCACCGCCTCGGCCCCTTTCATCTCCTGCTCAAAGCTGGTGAAGGCGTACCACCAGCGGGCCCCGTCGGCGGTCTGCACCGTGCGCAGCTGCAGCGGCGCGCCGCCGAGGTTCGGCTCCACCGCCGCCACCAGCTGTCCCTGCGCTTTCATGCGGCGGCGCAGCACCGTCAGGGTGTGGGCCAGCTGCTCCTGGGTGGGCTCGCGCTGCAGCGCCAGCACGGCCTGCTCGATCATCTCGTTGCCCTGCAGGCCTTCGTCTTTTGTCTCGTTCATGAAAAAGGGTTCCTTTCTGCTGTTTTCCCTTATTTTACCACGCTTTTCTGCCGCCGGGAAGCCCCTGCCGGGCCACGGCGCTTCTCCCGGTTGCATCCCGGGCGGCCGTCCGTTATAATGGAAGCAGAAGAACCCCCATGCGGAAGATAAGGAGGGACCTCGCATGAAATACGCCGGAATGCCCATAGCCATGTGGGCGCTGTTCCACCGCTCGTTCACCCGGCAGCTGACCGCCGCGTTTGGCCTGAGCACACAACAGGCCAAAGCCGTGGAGGCGCTTGCAAAGCCGAAATATCAGCAGATCATTGCAACGCTGCCGGAGTTTGAAAAAGCAGACCGCTTCAAGATGAACATCGTCAACTGCGCCATGCTCTGCGCTTATATCCTGAACATGCCGCAGCGGCCAGATGTGGACACCCTGACCCGTTACTATGCCGCCGCCATGATGACCCCGGTGGTGCAGTGGGCCTTCCGCCAGAGCGGCAAGACCCAGTACACCCCCAAGCGCCTTGCCGGGATGCAGGCCACCGCAGACCTGCGCGCCGCCGACCGCAACCCTTACTCCTGGAACATGGAATATTTCCCCTATGCCGACGGCAGCGGCTTTGAGGCGCGCTTCTCCCGCTGCGGCATCTGCACCCTGATGAAAGAGCTGGACCTTTACGACCTGACCCCAGCCATGTGCCATCTGGACTACACCATGGCCGATGCCGGCGGGGCCACCACCTTTGTGCGGGAATACACCCTTGCCTCCGGCGGCCCCTACTGCGACTGCGGCTACCACAAAAAACAGTGACGATCTCCACGGGTGCACCCGGGCTGTGCATCCGTGGTTTTTATTTTTTCTGCGCCCGCTGCAGAACGTAAAAGGTCACGTCCGCTTCCGGGTCCCGCAGCGGGAGGAACACCCGCCCCGGGTAGCGTTCCCGGGCATTCTTGAAGTAATCGGTGGTGAAGCACGGCAGCGAGGAGGACTCCACCAGTGCATCGAAGGCAAACTCGTCCGTCTGCACCAGAAAGCGGGAAGACGGCATCTTCTGGCGGCAGAGCGTGTCCCAAAAGCCAAGTTCCGTGCGCAGCAGGAAATTGAAGCCGTTGATCTCGGCAAAGCTCAGGCTTTCGCGGCGGACCAGCTCGTGGCCGGGCGGCACGCAGACAAAGAGCTTTTCGTGCATGAATTCCTGCACTGCGGTGCCGTCTTCCGCCTCCGGCCGGAACGGGAGCACCGCCATGTCGCACCCGCCCTGCCGCCATGCGGCGAGCACTTCCTCGTTCTGGCCAATGCTGGAAGCAATGGTCATGCCCGGGCAGGCGGCGCTGAGCTTCGGCAGCAGTTCCCACAGCGGGGCCGGGGCGCAGGAGCGCACCACCAGCGTGCGGCGGCGCTGGTCGAAGGCCTGCACCTGGCGGACCGCCTGCTCCGCTTCGGCCAGCAGCTTGCGGGCTGCCGACACCGCCTCCCGGCCGGTGTCGTTCAGCTCAATGCGGTTTTTGCTGCGGGTGAACAGCGGCACGCCGAAGTGTTCCTCCACATTTTTCATGCTGCGGGTGATGGACGGGGTGGAGATGTGGCCCTTTTCCGCCACTTTGGAAAGGGTGCCCAGGTCCGCAAAATCCACCAACTGCTGCAGCTCATTCAGATCCAGCATTGCACACCTCACATTTCATTTTGTGAAAAGCAGTTTCCACTATTGATATTTTACGTTTTTGCCGATCTGTTGTAAAGTAGTGCCAGAAACACACTTCACCCAAAACCAGAAAACAGGAGGCATTTACCATGGAATATGTTACACTGAACAACGGCATCAAGATGCCGAAGCTGGGCTACGGTGTCTACCAGACCCCGCCGCAGGACACCAAGCGCTGCGTGCTGGACGCCATCGACGTGGGCTACCGCAGCATCGACACGGCCCAGGCCTACGGCAACGAGGAAGGCGTGGGCGAAGCGCTGGCTGCGTGCGGCCTGCCCCGCGAGGAGTTCTTCCTGACCACGAAGGTGTGGATCACCAACGCCGGTTACAAAAAAGCCAAGGCTTCCATTGAGGAATCCCTGCGCAAGCTGCGCACCGATTACCTGGACCTGCTGCTGATCCACCAGCCCTTCGGCGATTATTACGGCACCTACCGCGCCATGGAGGAGTTCTACAGCGCCGGAAAGATCCGTGCTATCGGCGTTTCCAACTTTGGCCCGGACCGCTATCTGGACATCCAGCACTTCGCCAGCGTGAAGCCCGCCGTGAACCAGATCGAGACCCACGTCTTCCAGCAGCAGAAACTGGCCAGAGAATACCTGAAAAAGTACGGCTGCCAGATCGAATCCTGGGGCCCCTTTGCCGAGGGCCGCAAGGATATGTTCACCAACCCCGTGCTGACCGCCATCGGTGCCAAGTACGGCAAGACTGCCGCCCAGACCGCCCTGCGCTTTTTGCTGCAGAGCGACGTGGTCATTATCCCGAAATCGGTCCACAAGGAGCGGATGCAGCAGAACTTCGAGCTGTTCGATTTCACCCTCTCCGCCGAGGATATGGCTGCCATTGAAGCACTGGACGGCGGCGAAAGCCTGTTCTTCTCCCACTACGACCCCAAGACTGTTGAGTGGTTCATGTCCATCCTGTAAAAAACAGCAGCAAAAAAGCCCGGGAAAGCGCTGTGCTCTCCCGGACTTTTTGGGTATTTCTTCTGTTTTTGAGCCGCGTCTGTTTTTATTCCGCGTACAGCCCGATGATATTCAGCAAGATCTCGGTGCAGCGGTCCATGCGCTCGGCGGTGATGCACTCGCACACGCCGTGGAAGTTGAAGCCGCCGGTACCCAGGTTCGGGCAGGGCAGGCCCTTCCAGCTCAGCATGGCACCATCGGTGCCGCCGCGCACGGGGATCTCCTCCGGCTCAAGGCCTGCCATGCGGGTGGCCTTGCGGGCCGTTTCTACCAGGTGGAAATGCGGTTTGATCTTTTCCAGCATGTTGCGGTAGCTGTCCTTGATCTCCACCTCCACGGTGCCCTCGCCGTACTTGCCGTTCAAAAACTCGGCAATGTCCAGCATGTTGTCCTTCTTGAACTGCAGCTTGGCGGCGTCGTGGTCGCGCAGGATGTAACCCAGCTTGGCGGTGGTCACGTCGCCGTACATCTGGCACAGGTGGTAGAAGCCCTGGCGGCCCTCGGTGGTCTCAGGCCGGGCAGTGACGGGCAGCGAACCGTGGAACTCCATGGCCACGTTGGAAGCGTTGATCATGGTGCCCTTGGCGGTGCCGGGGTGCACCGAGAAGCCGTGCACCGTCACGGTGGCAGAGGCGGCGTTGAAGTTCTCATACTCAATGGAACCGGCGTCGCCGCCGTCCACGGTGTAGGCAAAGTCGGCCCCGAAGCCCGGGATATCGAACAGCTCAGCCCCCTCGCCGATCTCCTCGTCCGGGGTGAAGGCGATGCACAGCTTGCCGTGGGGCAGGCCCTTTTCCTGCAGCGTTTCCACAGCGGTCAGAATTTCGGCGATGCCGGCCTTGTCGTCGGCACCCAGCAGGGTGGTGCCGTCCGAGGTGATGAGGGTCTCGCCCTTCATGCTGCTCAGGAAGGGGAAGACCGAGGGCTTCATCACCATGCCGGTGGCGGGCAGAGTCACCTCGCCGCCGTTGTAGTTCTCCCACACGATGGGCTGCACGTTCTCGCCGCTGGCGTCGTCGGCGGTGTCCATGTGCGCGATCAGGCCCAGGGCATGCTTGTCTTCGCAGCCCGGGGTGGCGGGCAGGGTGCCGTAGACATAGCAGTGCTCGTCCACGCGGGCATCCTCCAGGCCAAGTGCTTTCATCTCCTCCACCAGCTGACGGGCGAGGTCGAACTCCCGCGCCGCAGAAGGATGGGTGCCGGAGTTTTCGTCCGAGGTGGTGTGCACCCGGACATAGTTCAAAAGCCGTTCATAAGCGCGCATAAGGCACACTCCTTTTTGATTTATTGATGTATACTTCCCAGTTCTTTTATCATACCCTCTTTTCCGACAATTTACAACCGTTTTTTCCAGCATCTGCATGGAAATATGCGTTCTCACGCCGGAGATGAACAAAATTCACGACGAAATCTGCGCGCAGCAGCGCAAAACGTGTTACAATGGGGCAAACTGGACTGGGAGGGAAATTTATGGCGACAAAAGTTTTTTTCTACACTCTGCGCCCCTACGATGAGCTGGGCATCGCGCAGCGGCTGGCACCGCAGATGGACATTGAATTTGGTTACTCGCAGGACTACCCCACGCTGGAAAACGCAGAGCTGGCAAAGGGTTACGACGCCGTGTCGGTGACGCCCTGCGACATGAGCGCCCCCATGGTGAAGCGCTTCCATGCGCTGGGGATCAAGGCCATCTGCTGCCGCTCCATCGGCTACGACCATGTGGACCGCGAGACGGCCCGGGCCCTGGGCATGAAGGTGGCCAATGTGGACTACCCGCCCAACGGCGTGGCGAACTTTGCCATCATGCTCATGCTGATGAGCCTGCGCAAGGCGGGCCACATCCTCAAGCGCGGCGAAGCCCAGGACTACTCGCTGAAGGGCAAGATCGGCCGGGATATCTCGGGCTGCACGGTGGGCGTCATCGGCACCGGGCGCATCGGCCGCACCGTGCTGCAGCACCTGTCCGGCTTTGGCTGCCGCCTGCTGGCCTACGACCTGTACCCGAACGAGGACGTGAAGAAGATCGCGGAGTATGTGCCGCTGGAGACCCTGCTGGCTGAAAGCGATGTCATCACCCTGCACACCAATGCCACCGAGGAGAACCATCACCTCATCGACGCAAAGGCCATTGAGACCATGAAGCCGGGCGCGGTGATCATCAACACGGCCCGCGGCAAGCTGATCGACAGCGATGCCCTCATCGCCGGGCTGGAGAGCGGCAAACTGGGCGGCGCAGCGCTGGACGTGCTGGAGAACGAGAACGGCCTGTACTATTATAACCGCATGGGCGACGTGATCCCGAACCCGGAGCTGGCCGCCCTGCGCAGCATGCCCAACGTGATTTTGACCGACCACACGGCCTTCTACACCGAAGAAGATGTGGAAAGCATGGTGCGCGGCGTGCTGGAAAGC
>ERZ773168.2538-NODE-2538-length-13773-cov-3.961146_pt1 | contig 13773 bp, 8 predicted proteins | sample MGYA00511261_ERZ773168 | MGnify/ENA primary metagenome ERZ773168 (study PRJEB29015, sample SAMEA2737855) | human gut metagenome | biome: human gut; feature: human-associated habitat; material: faeces | place: China | collected 2012 ... | reverse complement strand
CGGCAGCCGTTTAAGTCTGACACTCCTTCAAAGCGCGGAGGCAGTGCTGATTCCTGTAAGCCTCCAGACATCCGGTCTGTCTATATCAGAATCCTTGAGTCTCTATGGCATCCTGACCGGCATGTCTCTGTCCTTCCTGATGTTTCCTAATGCAGTGACGGAAACGATCAACGAGAACGGCGAAGTTGTGCGGGCTATTGATAAGGATGTGCTGATGCAGGAGATTTCCTGTAAGGTCGTGGACGGCAACGAGGAACGCTATCAGTTCACTTGGCCGGACAAAAAGAAGTCCGTTCTTCTTGCCAATGCACCGATCAATAAGACCCTGCGCCCCTGCCGGGAGGAAAGCGTGGACTTTGATACCACTGAAAACCTCTATATTGAGGGCGATAATCTGGAAGTATTGAAACTGTTGCAGGAAACCTATCTCGGCAAAATCAAGATGATTTACATTGATCCTCCGTACAATACGGGCAACGACTTTGTATACGAGGATGACTTTGCCCAGAGTACAGATGAGTACCTTGCCAATAGTGGGCAGTTTGATGAAGAAGGCAATCGTCTTGTAAGAAACCTCGACAGTAATGGACGCTTTCACAGTGATTGGCTTAATATGCTTTATCCGAGACTGCGCTTAGCAAAAGATTTGCTGACTGACACAGGCGTAATCTTTATAAGTATCGATGAGAATGAAGTGCAGAATATGCGGAAGATTTGCGACGAAATATTTGGAGAACAGAACTTCATTTCTCAATTAGGCTGGCAGAAAGTTTATTCGCCCAAAAACCAAGCGAGGTATTTTTCTAACGACTATGAATTCGTCTTGTGCTATTGCAGAAATAAGGATGTATTCACGCTTGGTATGCTTCCAAGAACGGCTGCAATGAATGCTCGCTATAAAAATCCTGACAATGACCCAAGAGGTGACTGGAAACCGGGTGATTGTGTTGGAAATGGCGAAAGGAAGAACGGCTATTATGATGTTGTAAGCCCGCTTACAGGCAAGGTGTTTAATGTTCCAAAGGGAAAGCACTGGGTATATGCACCTGATACGATGAAGAAGATGCTTGCTGAAAATAGGATTTATTTTGGGAAAGATGGAAACGCTTTCCCTGCGGTAAAGCAGTTCTTATCAGATGTTACCGGTCGGAGGGCATCAAGTCTTTTGATGTATGAAGATTACGGGCATACAGATATGGCGAAAAAAGACTTGATTAAACTTTTTTCTGATCTCGTACAAGTTCCGTTCGATACACCGAAGCCAGTAAAACTAATTAAAATGCTTGGCATTTTGGGGACTGAAAAAGATGATATTATTCTCGACTTTTTCTCAGGCTCTGCAACAACCGCACAGGCTGTAATGGAGTTGAACGCAGAAGATTCAAGTAGCCACCGAAAATATGTATTGGTTCAGATCCCTGAACTACTTGAAGACAATCCCGGTGCAGAAGCGATTGGACTACACACGATTGCTGATGTCGGCAAGGAGCGTATCCGCCGTGCGGGTGCTAAAATTAAGGAAGAAGCTGGGCTGGCTGCGCAGAATCTCGACACCGGTTTCCGTGTGCTAAAGTGCGACACCTCCAACATGAAGGATGTCTACTATAACCCTGCGGAGTATGAGGTCAATATGTTCTCCCGCCTTGAGGATAACATCAAAGAGGACAGAACGCCGGAGGATCTGCTGTTCCAAGTAATGCTCGATTTGGGCGTGCTGCTCTCCAGCAAAATCGAGGAAACTACCATTGCCGGCAAGAAGGTGTTCAATGTGGAGGACAACTATCTGATCGCCTGCTTCGACAGCGATGTAACCGAGGAAACAATCACAGCCATTGCCAAGCAGAAGCCTTACTATTTTGTGATGCGTGACAGCTCTATGGCAAACGACAGCGTGGCAACCAACTTCGATCAGATATTCGCCACCTACAGCCCCGACACCGTAAGGAAGGTGCTGTAATGGCAGAATGGTTTGAAAATCTGGTAAATAAGGATTATTTGCAGGACAATCTGACATTTGCATCTCTGTTTATCGCACTTTATGAGAATATGACGGACTATGTCGTGTCGAGTGTCCGAGATTTCCTCTGTGATATTGGCATAAGAGACGGCAAAATGTTCTGCGAGGAAACCGACGAATATCGCAGGGAGATTCGAAAACGTGTGGTGGATGACAAAGGAAATCGGGATACCACAAAAGCTTCGTTTCTTTGGCTGATAGATAACGGAGCGATTACCTCTGCTGACTTTGATAGATTTCTACAGATAAAGCAAGTTCGCAATAAGTATGCGCACAAACTGTCCGAGGTTATTACGACAGGAATCACCGAAAGTGAGGTCGTCTTACTGTTTGATATGCATTCCCTATACCGTAAGATTTCGGGATGGTTTTTTGTCGAAATTGAAGCGCCAATTATCGGTTATGATGTGCCGCTAGATGCTGATATTAGCGATATTCAAAGTGGCGCCAATGTTATGTTTAGTATCATATTGAATGTGCTTTACAACGGTAAATCTAAAGAATACCAATCCATAATGGCCTCCATAAAGGACGGTGAAACGCATGAAGTTTAATTTCAAGATACAGCAATACCAGACCGATGCAGTTGATGCGGTGGTCAACGTCTTTGCGGGCCAGCCGTACAGCAGTGGCGTGTCATATATCCGCGACACAGGCACCCTGAGCCAGAAACCGCAGCAGCTGAGCTTTTTGGCACTCGCCGATAACCCGGAACAAATGGAACTGGAAGATTTGCTGCGCGATTCCGGTTATAAAAACGAGGCTGTGGCGCTTTCCGATGATCAGCTTTTGCAAAACATCCACACGCTGCAAAGCCAGAACAACATCAAGCTCTCTCCGGAGTTGGTAAACGACATGGGGCGCTGCAGCTTGGACATTGAGATGGAAACCGGCACCGGCAAAACCTATGTCTACATCAAAACCATGTTCGAGCTGAACAAGAAGTACGGCTGGAGTAAGTTTATTGTGGTCGTTCCCTCGATTGCAATCCGTGAGGGCGTGAAAAAGTCCTTTGAGATCACCACCGACCATTTTATGGAGTATTACGGAAAGAAAGCACGTTTCTTCGTTTATAACAGCTCCAACCTGAACCAACTCGACAACTTTTCTTCCAACTCCGGCATCAATGTGATGATCATCAACACACAGGCGTTTGCATCCTCTCTGAAAGAGGACGGACGCAGCAAAGAAGCGCGCATCATTTACTCGAAACGTGATGAGTTCGGCTCTCGCCGCCCGATTGATGTCATCAAGGCAAACCGCCCTATCATCATCTTGGACGAGCCGCAGAAAATGGGCGGCGATGTAACGCAAAAGGCATTGAAAAATTTCAACCCGTTGTTCGCGCTCAACTATTCTGCCACCCACGCAAAGCATCACAATCTGGTGTATGTGCTGGATGCATTGGATGCCTTCAACAAACGGCTGGTGAAGAAAATTGAGGTCAAGGGCTTCGAGGTCAAGAACTTCCGCGGCACGGACAGCTATTTATATTTGGAGCAGATTGTGCTTTCCAGCAAAAAGCCGCCGATGGCAAAAATTGAACTGGAAATTGCCTACAACAAGTCCATCAACCGTGAAACCCGTATTCTTGGCGTCGGCGATGACCTCTACTATGTTTCGCAGGAAATGGAGCAGTACAAAGGCTATACCATTTCCGAAATTGACCCGCTGCGCAGCACCGTGACCTTTACCAACGGTGAGGTTATCAAGGCCGGCGATGTGGTGGGCGATGTTTCCGAAAAGGATATGCGCCGCATTCAGATTCGTGAAACGATTTTGTCGCATTTTGAAAAAGAAGAAAAGCTGTACAACATGGGCATCAAGTGCCTGTCCCTGTTCTTTATTGACGAGGTCGCCAAGTATCGCCAGTATGACGCTGACGGCAATGAGGTTCTGGGCGAGTATGGCCAGATGTTTGAGCAGGAGTACATCAGCGTTCTGAACGAGTATGCAACTCTGCTCGATACGCCGTACCAGAAATATTTGAGATCTACCTGCAGCGATGTCAGCCGTGTACACAAGGGATATTTCAGTATTGATAAGAAAACCGGGCGCAGCATTGACAGCCAGCTCAAGCGCGGCAGCGAGTTCTCCGATGATATCTCGGCGTATGACCTGATTTTGAAAAACAAGGAACGACTGTTGTCCTTTGAGGAACCGACGCGCTTCATCTTCTCCCACTCTGCCCTGCGTGAGGGCTGGGACAACCCGAATGTGTTCCAAATCTGCACGCTGAAGCATTCTGACAGCAATACCGCAAAGCGGCAGGAAGTCGGTCGCGGTCTGCGTCTTTGCGTCAACCAAAACGGCAACCGTATGGATGTGCAGAGCTGCGGCGACAGCGTGCATGAAATCAACACACTGACGGTTGTTGCCAGCGAGAGCTACAAGACCTTCGTTGCAGATTTGCAATCGGATATTAAAACGGTGCTTTACGATCGCCCCACGGTTGCTACGAGCGAGTACTTCAAGGGCAAGTATGTTAAGGTAAACGACGTGCCTACCCTGATTGACCGTGAAAAGGCTGATGCTATCGAGTTCTATCTGATTCAGAACGGCTATGTGGATATGAAGCGCAAGGTGACGGACAAGTACCGTCAGGATGTTAAGAACGGAACCGTTGCGGAGCTGCCGGAGGAACTCAAGCCGATGACAGACGGCATCCATATGCTCATTCAGGCGGTCTATGATGACAGCGTTCTCAAGGATATGTTCACCGACGGTCACGAAACCAAGGTTAAGGATAACCCGCTTAACGAGAACTTTGCCAAGAAAGAGTTTCAGGCTTTGTGGCGTGAAATCAACCACAAGTATGCCTACACGGTAGATTTCGACAGCGCCGAGCTGATTCGCAAGGCCATTGCCCACATTGATGAAAAGTTGTTTGTTTCTGAGCTGCAGTACACAACTACCATTGGACGCCAAAAGGCGAACATGAATGAGTATGAAATCGACCGCGGCGATTCTTTCACGGGCGAAAAGACCCGGACACAAACCCTCAAGCACGCAGAAACAAGCCAGATCAAATATGACCTGATTGGAAAAATTGCCGATGGCGCAAAGCTCACACGCAAATCGGCATCTGCCATCCTGCAAGGCATCCGTGCCGACAAGCTGTATATGTTCAAGAACAACCCGGAGGAGTTTATTTCTAAAGTGATCCGGCTGATCAATGAGCAGAAGGCCACTATGATTGTGGAGCATATCTCCTACAATACCATTGAGGGAGAATACGACAGCTCTATCTTTACGGCAGAAAAGGCTACCCAAAGCTTTGATAAGGCGTTTCTTGCCAAGAAGGCAATTCAAGACTATGTGTTTACTGATGGCTCGGCCGAAAAAAGTATTGAGCGTAAGTTTGCCGAAGATCTGGACGCTGCGGAGGAAGTTTGTGTCTACGCCAAGCTGCCCCGAACCTTCCAGATTCCCACGCCGGTAGGCAACTATTCGCCGGACTGGGCAATCGCATTCTACGAAGGCACCGTCAAGCACATTTTCTTTGTGGCAGAAACCAAAGGCACGATGGAAACCCTTGAGTTGCGCCCCATCGAGCAGGCAAAAATCTTCTGCGCCAAAAAACTGTTCAACGAGATGTCTACCAGCCATGTCGTATACCATGATGTTGACAGCTACCAGAGCCTACTGAACATAATGAATTCAATATGATGTGATAAGCCTCTTACCACTATGTAAACTAAGAGACCTAGCTGGTCTTTTGTTTGTATAGTTACAATTCCGCAAGTGTTCCCATCAAGGCGGGCAACTCCACAGTTACGGCTTCTATTGCTGATAGTCCTCATGTTCTAGATAGTTACAGGCCCTCCAAAAGACGGTCACCCTTGACAAAGAGTTTAATCAGCAGGAAAAGCCATCTGAAAAAAGTAGTGCATATGGGATATATAGGAACAGCGTCCCCCTAAATTCACTGGGGACGCTGTTTTTATCGCTTCATAATCGACTGGTGACAATTTGTCACCAGTTGATGTATGACTGCTATTAGTCAACAAACATCAACGTATAACTGCCGCTGTTCCTAACGGACTACAATTTGTAGTCGGTTCTCATATCTTGTATTTCAGGGTTTTTCAGATTATTCCCTATTAGATCGCAGCATTTGGATTCTGCCTTCAACAGCAGCTGCGATTTTCTCAGCCCGTCCATCATCAAACCGGGCGGCAGATTGGAAAATTTTCTCCACCTTGTTGGAGAATCCATCAAGGCGTTCCAGCGGCAAGTCCACATAGGGCGCAATCAGCTTTAGCTGGGATTGTTGCGAAGTTTCAAAGGGCTTAGCCGGAACCATTGCCTTTGCGCTGATGGATCGAGTAAGGGTCATCTGCCAAAGGCTTGTACCACTGTCATAAATGGGAGCAAGCCCTTTCCATTCCAACGTTTCGGAATCCCGTAAGAAGCCAAAATTTCCAAGATGTCGGTCTGTGTTAACTAAGATATAATCGGTAGCCAGCATATTGCAGACCTCTTTTTGCGTTCCCAGTAGGCCCACTGCCTTGCAGCAATCATTAAAGTGTTGCCAGTTAGATACCCCCTGCTGCTGCGGCTGTAACCGCATAAATTGAGCTGCGGTGACAAGTTCAGTATGCTCGTTGGTGAAGCATTCACAAGCGGACATAGTTTGTGTCCCCTGCTCTACAAGCCAGTAAGGAGCGTGCGGCATACCGAGGCTATCATACAGCTCTGTTGCCACAAGTTCATTGTAAGGCTCTTGCTGATAAATGCCTGATCCAGCCTTTAACAGAATTCGTTTTCCATCTGCAATACGCCAGCGCTTTTGTAAAAAGCCGTCCGAGGTATTGCAGGGAGAACACAAATCCGGCTGTGCAGAGAGAACGCCCTCACCAAACAAGGCTCGGCCCACATCGTCAGAAAAGTCATTCTCGTAAAAGTTTACATCATGCCAGCGTTGCGGAGCATCGCAGGGAGTGACCCAATATTGATCGGAAAGGCTCAGGCCGCTGCACTTGACGAGCAGAAGTTCTGCATAGGGAACATGCAGTGCTTCCAGCGCGTGTTCCAGCCCGGAGCGGCTTGCAGGAATACCACGCCCGGCCCACCATTTACGCAGGGAGAGAACATCGAAACTGCCGTTGATATGTTTTGCGCCGAGGGGGATTCTTTGCGCAGAAAGAACCTCAGCCACATCAATTATATCGCCGGTTTTTTCGGCTATTTCAATAACAGCCACTTGATGGTCACGCTGCATCAAGAAAAAACGCATGGATGCTCACCTGCCTTACCTTATCATAATAGATTATACCTTATAAGGGTTACCTTTGCAACGTGCGAAATAGAGCATACAACGTAAAATCAATATAAATGCACCAAGGGGATACTATACACTTTTATAGGAATAGGGTTTGATTCGATCCTCTCCCCCACACCCCCTCTCCAGCTGGCTGAAGAAACAGCCAGCTGAAAAAGAGAATATCGTTTCTTACAAGCATCTTACCTGTTCGCAGATGAGCTGCTTTTTTTATTACAATCTTGGAGGTCATCATGGGCAAATACCAGAAGAACATCGAGGCTGCACGGCGCATCAGCGTCATGCAGTACCTTGAAACCTACCATCCCGGCGAGCTTGTCCGCAAAACAGACAAGGAATATCGCACAAAAACGCACAGCAGCCTTGTTATTACCCCTTCGAATGGGAAGTTTCACTGGTACGCCCAAAGTGTGGGCGGTAACAATGCTATCGACTACCTGACGAAGGTTGAGGGTATAGATTTTGTGCCAGCAATACGGCTGTTGAGTGCGATGACTCCAATGCCCGGTTCTATTCAGGCGGCTAAAGCAACACCTACTCGGCAGCATACGATTCGTCCGTTTGAACTGCCAGCCGCAGATCGAAACACCGAAGCCGCAGTCGCTTATTTGATGCAGCGCGGTATCAGTCCGAAGGTACTGCGTTATTGCGTGAACAGCGGTATCCTGTACCAAACCACACGCGGCAGCTATCGCAACTGCGTGTTTGTGGGCAAGGACGCAGAAGGTGTACCGCGCTCTGCTTTTCAGCGTTGCTGTCAAGGCGGGTTTCGCGGCGATGTCGCGGGCAGTCAAAAGCAGTATGGTTTTCTGATTCCTGCCGAGACTGAAACCTGTGATACTGTGGAAATCTACGAAGCCCCTATTGATGCTATGTCCGGCGCAACACTGCGGCAGTACAAGCACGATGCACCGTGGCGCAGCGTCCACTACTTGGCGTTGGGTGGGCTGAACCACCAGCCGATTGACTACTTTTTGCAGCAACATCCCGAAGTTAGGTATGTGTCGCTTTGCTTTGACCGCGATGACCCCGGCAGGAACTTCACGAAAATCGTTGCAAAAAGACTGGCAGAGCGCGGATATATTGTACAGGACACACCTCCGGCCATCGGAAAGGACTATAACGACTATTTGCTGGCGGCTCGTCGGCTTATTAGCATGGAACGGTAAAGGAGCAGAATATGAAAACTATTGCAGTTGCAAACCAAAAGGGCGGCGTAGGAAAAACGACCACCACTGTAAATCTTGGCACAGCGCTGGCGGCAATGGGCTACAAGGTGCTGTTGGTGGATGCCGACCCGCAGGGCGATTTGAGCAGTTATCTCGGCTATGATGGCTGCGAAAACGGTGCAACAATCAGCGACCTTATTGAATCTGTTATCAAGTGCGAGAATCCGCCCGAAGTGGTGCTGCACCACGAAGAAAAAGTGGATTTCATTCCCTCCGACATCGGTTTGTCCGACATGGAAGTGAGTCTTGTAACCGTCATGGCACACGAAAGAGTCATGGAACAGGCACTGGAGCCGTTCAAGGACAAATACGACTACTGCCTGATCGACTGTATGCCCTCGCTGGGCATCATCACCGTGGCATCACTTGTGGCGGCAGATAGGGTGCTTATCCCGGTGCAAGCACAGCATTTTGCGCTGAAAGGACTGGTATCCCTGTTCAAATCTGTCAACCAAGTGAAACTCCGTATCAACCCGCGGTTGGACATTGACGGCATTGTGCTGACGATGGTAGATAAGCGCACCAATCTGTCCAAAGATGTGTGTGCCGCCTTGCGCAGCGCCTATGGCCACGCACTGAAAATCTACCGCGCGGAAATCCCTGTCAGTACGCGCACGGCAGAGAGCGCCGCCAGCACACATAGCGTGCTGATCTACGACGCCAATGGCCCGGCCAGTTTAGCGTACAAAGCGCTTGCTAAGGAGGTGACGGAACATGAGAGAGTACGGCAGCAACATCAATCTGCCCTCACTCGATAATCTCTTTTCGAGTGAGCAGGAGCGGCAGGAAGCAAAATTAGAGAAAATTCAAATCTTGCCGCTGACGGAACTACATCCCTTTCGGAATCACCCTTTTCAAGTTCGTGACGATGACGAGATGGACAAAATGGTGGACAGTGTCAAGGAATACGGCGTTATGACTCCGGCCATTGTTCGCCCTCGGCAGGATGGTGGGTATGAAATCGTGGCGGGCCACCGCCGCTGCCATGCCAGCCAGCGGGCTGGCGTGGAAACCATGCCCTGCATCGTGCGGGATATGGACGATGATACAGCTATTATTTTGATGGTGGATTCTAACTGCCAGCGGGAGCATATTCTGCCGAGTGAAAAGGCAAAAGCATATCAGATGAAGTTGGAGGCTATCAAAAGGCAAGGTCAACGCCGAGATTTAACTTCTGGACAAGTTGTCCAGAAGTTATCCGTACAAGAAGTTGCAGATGGAAGTGGTGAGGGGTATAAAACAGTGCAGCGTTTTATCCGTCTTAACAAACTCACACCCCCTCTTATGCAGATGGTTGACGATGGTAAGCTGAAAACCACCCCCGCCGTAGAACTTAGTTACCTTACCCCCGAAGAACAGGAAGATTTTCTCTCCTACATGGAATCAGAGGGCTGCACCCCGTCACTGTCACAGGCGCAGAAACTCAAAGAGGCGAGCAAGGAGAGTGTACTTACACCCGAAAAAATCCAGCATATCATGTCGGCCAAGCCGCCCAGCGTAAAGCCGCGCGCACCGCAGCTTATGATTCCTGTTTCGGAAATCGAGCGATTTTTCCCCAAGGGATTCAGCAGTGAGCAGATGCAAAAAGTCATTGTACATCTGTTGGAAAACTACGCCCGTGCCCATCAGCACGGCAGCCGGTGAGGTGATGCAGATGACAAGATTATTGGTTGTCGAACCCGGCTACTGCCCTTATCAAGCTGCTTTCACCAGCGCGGCGGCTGCGGTTTCCGAAGTCATTGATGGCGAGAGCCAAATTCTAAAGCCGTTTGGAACGCCCCGCATCGGGCTTATATGCAGCAAAACCCAAAGCCGATTGAAATATAACAGGCAAATCAACGACGAGGGGATGACCGTGCGCGGACGGTTTCTCATTTGTGGATTGAACGGCGATAAGGTCGTGGGTTTATCCAAAGACCAAGCAGACCGATACAGCCGCCTCCTGTTTCTGCCACAGGTGGAAACAATGCAGGGCGGTGAGTTGCCCGCAGCCAAGATCCGCCCTCAGGATGAGCGCTATGGGAACAAACTATCTTTTTGGGAAAGGCTGGAACGATAATGGGATACCAAGAAAGCTGGGTCTATATTGAGCCACAGTGGAATTTCAAAAATTTGATTCGTGCCTATGAACAGGCCGAAGCCGCAGGTTACTACAAGCTATTCGGCGCAGAACCCCTCTCCGTGATAATTCTGAAACGTTCTTTTGGGAAAATACCGGCGGGAAAAAAGCTGTTATGGGTGTGCGGAGACCGTTGTTTCCACAATGTTTCGGGAATATTTGGACGAAACCTTAATATTTTGGGCAAACTTCAAGTTATCCCCATTGAGGCCGTGCTGGACATGAATGATTCGCGGTTGGATGGCATCCATTTTGAAAATTCAACCCCCAGCGAAAATCCATACATGAAGCGTTACAGCGTGGTGGACTATGTACACAGAATGAAACAGGCACAATCAAAGTACCATTCCGAACGATAAAATCAAGGAGCAGCCTATGGCAAAATACGAAAACATCCGTGCGCTTGCCAAAAAGCAACTGCAAACTGTCACGGAGAGTAGTGACCGCTGGAAAGAATTTCTGAGGACAGCGGCCATTGCTTATAATTACAGTTTCCCGAACCAACTTCTAATTTATGCACAAAACCCCACCGCCACCGCCGTGGCGGACATGGACTACTGGAATAAAAACGCAGGCCGTAGGGTAAAGCGTGGTGCGCACGGCACAGCGGTATTTGACACCCGCGCCAATTCTCCCCGGCTGCGGTATCTGTTTGATATTTCCGACACTATTCCTATCCATGAAATTTCCGAAGCATTACCGTGGGCGGTAACAGACCAAAACTGGAAGCCTGTTTGGGATAAAATCATTGTCGATAATCATGCCGACAGCATCCAAAGTGCGTTGCTCATGATCTCAACTTCCTATGTTGCCCAGCGCAGCGCCATGTTCACGACTGCACTGGAAAAGGCAGTGGACGGCAGCAGCTTACAGTGGGCAAAGCCAAATGAACAGCGTCGGCTATTTTTGCAAATCGTCACCCAAAGCTGCCTGTATATGGCCGCGCTGCGGTGCGGTGTAGATACCGCGCGGCTGGACTTGTCTGCCCTCGAATCCGTGGGGCAGTTTGATACCAACCGCATTGCCCTGTGTTTGGGCAGTGCTTGCCAACAGGCGGCGCGGCCTTTTATGCAGCAGATTGGCAGCATCACACGCGGAATTGACAGTGTTGCACGGACTGAAAAAGTCCGCTATTATGGTGGTAAGCAAGAGAAAACCAACGACACCAAGGAGGTTAATAATGGAGTACGCGATGGTGAACGGCTATCAAATCCCGAAACTGACGCTGGACGAGCCGCCGATGCCGGAAATCGGCAAGTACGGCAGCCTGCGCCGGAAATTCTTGCAGGAGAACGCCCCGATGGTGTTCGACGAGATGTTGCTGGAGGGAACGCTGTACCCGCATCTGCTGGAGATGGACAACGCAGTACACCGGCAGATCGAGCAGACCATGCAAACGCTGATGCAGCAGAGCGCCGCCCCGAACCGGCAGACCGACCCGATGGGCTGGGCACAGTGGATGAACGCTATGCAGAGCCAAGCCGAGGAACTGGCGATGCAGCAGATTTACAGCCTGTAATACAAGAACCCCAAGCGGAGAGCGTGTTGTCGCTCTCCGCTTTTTCTATGCCTGTTTCCGACCTGCCCCCGTTGGATGAAGAACTGGTTATGGGCTTGTTGGCACAAGAATCTAGTAGTCGCGCCGATAATGCGGCCATACTGGAATATTTTACGCAACACACCGACCTTGCCGAGCGCAGCGCCTATTGTAAGCATTGCTACAAGCAAATTTATACAAATTTGTTCGTGGACGACCATTTCGTAGGTTTTATCCGGCATGATATGTACCTTGAACTTTGGGAGGGCAATTACCTCACCAAAACAGCACAGGTCAATTTGACATGGGATGCTGTATCCACAAAAATTGCCGAACTTATCGAGCAAGGCAAATTCATTGTTCCAATTAAAGCTGCACCCGCGCTGCCGCAGATGGAGCAGCTTACCCTCACTCCCGAAGATTCTGAAAAAGTAGGGTTGCCGAGCCAAGAGCAACAGACGCAGAATATCGAACTTGCGGCGGAAGTCAAAAAGTGGAGCAAGCCCATTATTGACGCTTCCGGCAAGTATATTACCGAGCAGGACATTACCGATGCCCTGTGCAATGGCAGTGGTTTTGAAGATGGCAAATTCCGCATTCAGCAGTATTTCTCCGCACGGGTGCTGCCCCTTGAAGAAGATCAAGCCCGCTGGCTGAAAAAAGAATACGGTATCGGCGGCGGCACATGGTATTTCCGTGACGGTGGGCGCGGCTCAATCGACCATATGGGAAAAAATCTTGAAATTATCCGCCATACGGCAGATGGCTCGTACCGCCGCGTTTTGAAATGGAAAGAAGCCGCCCAGCGCTTACGGCTTTTAGTTTACAACGGCCAGTATCTGGCCGAGGATGAAAAGGTTCTCTACAAAAGGTGGACAGAAAAACAACAGGCTGTCCGCGCAGCCAACGATGCAGCCCTCGACCACGCAAAACACGCCATCACGGATTTTTGCGAAAATGAGGGATTAAACGAACCGAATTTCTCCGACTTGACCCATGTTGACTTTGCGTACTCCACTACTGGGGATGGCGAACACGAAATCCAAGTCTATGCGAATTTTCTGCGAAACGAGATTCGCTATACGGTGGATGGCGATATTATCCATATCGACTATTTCGGGGATAATCACGAGCTTGCCGCGCAGGGCATTGAAAACAGCGAGTTTTCTGACTTCATCAATACCGCCGAAGAGGAATTTGAAAAACACCCTCCGACCACAAGGAAAATTGAAAAATCGCCCGTGACTATTGGCAGCACAGTTTATCTTGAAGATGACAGGCCATTTACCGTTGAGGAAATCGGCAGAGAAAACATCCACCTGCGCGATGGAAGTTTCCCGCTGATAGGGCGTGCCATTAGCCATGAAGAATTTGCGCGGCTACTTGCGGCCAACCCCAAAAATGCAGCGCGGTCTGCCCCGGAAAAGCCAAGTCAACAAGCGCAGCCGGAGGAAGCTGTTGAACCCATCGATGGCGAGATCATCGAAGAACCCAGCCCCTTTGTCGCGCAGGTTATGGCAGATGTGGAACGCCTTTCGGCAGAAGATGAACCTTACCACCGCGAACCCATTACCTATGAAGCCCCCT
>ERZ773168.2522-NODE-2522-length-13856-cov-2.898341_pt1 | contig 13856 bp, 10 predicted proteins | sample MGYA00511261_ERZ773168 | MGnify/ENA primary metagenome ERZ773168 (study PRJEB29015, sample SAMEA2737855) | human gut metagenome | biome: human gut; feature: human-associated habitat; material: faeces | place: China | collected 2012 ... | reverse complement strand
GCCATACAGATTCCCATTCCGATCAGCAGACTGATGACACGCAGTACATAAGCATGGCCGCTCACATCATATCCCTGCAAAAGCAGATATCCAAGGACAAACGTGGACTGGTTTGACATGATCACATTGTGGCATCCGAAAATCATGAGAATCAGAATACATGCCATATTCACAAAAAATGCCGGAACCGGATGCATCATATTGGTAATTCTCGGTCCTGCGATTAAAATCCCAAAAATTCCCGCAATACAGAGCAGCCCATGACTGGTACGCACCCCGAAATCTGCCTGCCGGAGCACAAGTACTGCCAGCAGCACAACCACTCCCGGTACGCTGTTATCTGCACCGAATATTTTACTGAACAATGTAACCACAGCGACGCAGAATGCCATAACAAGATAGACTTTAAAATTATAGATCAGGATATGTCTGCGTTTTTCTTTTTTGTCTGTTGTGTTTTTGATCAGCTGTTTTGAGCCGACGGAACTCAGCTGTAATTCCTGGTAAAAAGTCATTTTTTCTTTTCCTCTTTTCTTTCCAATATAAAATACGCTGCGTTCCTGCTGACTGTCTGCCGCAGAAACGTAGCGTACTATACCTCGATTTTGTAAAAACGTCAAGGACACGTCCTGTTTTTTTTAGATTCTGTTTAGAATTATTTTAGATTTTGCCAAGTTTTTTGCATATTCAAAAAGCTGCCGGTTTCTCTCATTATAAGGACCAAATTCTGTCAATGCACAAATACAGGTTTTGCAACTGCCCAGCATTTGTTTTGCCCGCAAAAAGGTTTCTTCCGAAACCGGAAAGAATGCTTTTTCCGAAAAAACACAAGCGGCAAGTGCAGATGCCGCTGCATACTCCACATCATTTTCCTGCAGAATGCCCGCTGCAAACGGAATGTTCTGCCGCTGCAGGCGGTTGTAAACCGCAAGCCCTGTTCCACCACCGCCAATCACAAATACCTCTGGAATTCCTTCCGGTCTTTCCATAAAAACCTGTCCGGTCTGCGGTTCAAACTGCTGGGACTTGACGCCGTACAACTGCTGCACGTAGTTCCCGGAAAAGATTTCCTCCGGTGTCCCGACCCGGTCAATACGGTCCCCTTTCACACACGCAATGGTGTCCGAAATTTTCTGTGCCAGATCCAGTTCATGCAATGACATGATAACTGCCAGGTTTTTCTTCCGTGCCAGCATGCGGATGGTTGTAAGAATGTCCAGTTTAAATCCCATATCCAGATAGGAAGTCGGTTCATCAAGAATCAGAACCTGTGTGTCCTGGCAGATCGCCCGCGCCAGCATAAGTCTCTGCCTCTGCCCATCACTGATTCTCCGGAAATCCTGCTGCTGCACTTCCCCGGCATGCACCAGTGCAATCGCTTCATCTACTTTTTCCCAGTCCTTGTCCGAAAGGATTCCAAGTCTCCCGGTGTATGGATAGCGCCCGGTTGCCACCACATCCCTGCCGCTTAACAGTTCCGTGTGGATGCGCTCTGTCATGACCATCGAAAGCTGTCTGGAAATCTCACGGTCCGTAAGTTCCTGCATGGACTCTTTTCCCAGAAAAACACTGCCTCCAATGGTTTTGAGCTGTTTGGTGATGGTCTTTAAAATTGTCGATTTTCCGGAACCGTTGGGTCCGATCAGTGTGAGGATTTCCCCTGGCCGGACGCTCAGATTGATATTTTTGATCAGAGGAATCCGGTCGTATCCCACGGTCAGATCACGCATCGTAAGCTGCTCGTCATCGTTTGGTATATCTTGTGCAGAAAACTGCCCTGGCTCATTTAGCATATTCTGCCCGTTATGTTGTTTTCCGTTTTCTTCTTTCATCGCTTTCCAATTATTTTCCATCTGCATTTTTGTGTCTGCTCATAGTAACTTTCTTCCTACCTTTGCGTCCTTATCTGTTTTGGCTTTCTGTCTGCACGTTATTTGTCTTCCACGATTCATCACATCCGTTGCTTTCGCAACATTGCCGCAATTACCACCGGCACTAAAAATACCGCCGTCACCGAACTGATACTGATCTCTGTCGGTGCAAACACCGTCCGCGCGATTCCGTCACAGAACAGGGTAATTGCTGCCCCGCCCAGAAAACATCCCGGAATCAGAATAATGGGTTTGGCCGTGCGGGTTGCCAGTTTGATCAGATGTGGTACCGCAATCCCGACAAAAGAAATCGGTCCTGCAAAAGCGGTCACACAGGCCGACAACAGACTTGACAGTAAAATCAGTGCAATGCGCAGCACTTTTACATTTACACCCATATTTCTGGCATAAGATTCTCCCATCTGATAAGCACTGATTGGTTTTGCAAGCCCGAAGGTAATCACAACCGTGATTCCAACAATTATGACCATGATGCGAATGTGCTCCCAGCTCATACCGGAAAAACTTCCCATTGACCAGTTGTGAAGATTGACGATATTCGAATCGCTGGCAAATGTGACGCAGAAGTCCGTGATGGCGGAACAGATATAACCGATCATGATCCCACAGACCACCAGCAGCGACATTTTTGACACGCGAAATGAAATTAAAAGCACGAATCCCATGGCAAGCATGGAACCCACAAACGCAGCCATAACCATGCCAAAGGAACTGATCATAATGCCTTTTTCCAGCAGGAAAATCATGGTAAGCGCCACCACCAGTTTTGCGCCGGATGAAATTCCAAGCACATACGGTCCTGCAATCGGATTCTGGAAAAAGCTCTGAAGTAAAAATCCCGACACTGACAGTGCTCCTCCTAACAAGATCGCAGCAAGGATGCGCGGCAGTCTGATTTTCCACACGATCTGCGAAAATGTCTCATCTTTTCCACTTCCCGCAAGGATTGCAAACAGATCCGATGTGGATATGTCCACACTTCCCGCCCCGACATTCCATAAAAACAATACCGATAATATGATAATTGCAACAACAAAAGAGATGATATAACGTTTTTTCATGATTTCCTCTGGTTTATATGAATTCCTGTCAGTTGATTTTCTTCAAAAACCGGTACTCTGCATCCGTTTCCCCATTCAGTACCTTATTGAGATCCTCAATGAAATCACAGGTTCCACTGGTCTGCTGGTAAAAATTGTTTCCGGTTGTGTAGACCTGTCCTGATTTTACTGCTTTAAAGTCGGCAAACAGACTGTTTTTCTGTACCAGTTCAGCGATCGATGTCAGTTCTCCCTCTATTGTACCATTGTAAATGAGAATGTCAGCATCTTTTTCGGCCGCATAGAAATCTTCCATCTGCATTTTTAATGTGGAGAGTGCATTTTCCTCTTCCGGGACATAACCATTTAAGGAATAAGTGCCCCCCGCAAGTTCGATCATTGATGATACATAATCATTTGGTTTCCGTACCGTAATCGTTCCATCCGATGCAACTGCAAAAAATGCTACCGACAGCCCCGTTTTTTCTTTTTCCAAAATCGGCTCAATATGTGCTGCCTGCGCATCAAAAAACGCTTTGGCCTGCTGTTCTCTCCCGAACAAAACGCCAAAAAGCTTTATCCATTCGAGTCTTCCAAGCGGGTGCTTTTCATAGCTGGAGCGCTCGATCATGACCTTGATCCCAAGTTCTTCTAATTTTTCTTTCACTTCCGGGTTGTGCGTAATCATCGTATTTTCAATCGCAAACGTGCATCCACCGGAAAGTAAAAGTTCATAGTCAGGCGCACTGTATTTCCCGGCATAGATCAGATTTCCCGCTGCCATCGCATCTGCCGCCTCTTTTACATACCAGTCTTTTTCTTTTACTCCTGTATATTTCAGATCGGAGACAGCACCGATCTGGCAGACTAAATCCATCACCGCACTCGACACCAGATATACATTTTCAAGCGGCTGTTGTAAAACTGTCACATCTGCCGGAACATCCGCCGGCACTTTGACACCTTTTGGCACAAGCAAAAAACGACCGTTATCCACGATCGTAATCAGCTTATAAGCACCATATTGTTCTACTTCAAACTGGTCGGCGTAGGATAACTCCATACGCCCATTGCAGTCTAAGTCTTTAAAACCTGCCGTTTCCGGAAATTGAAAAGTCAGGGTGTAATCAATCTCATGCGGCGTACTCATTGCCGTCGTATCACCGATCACATCCATCTCACATGGGATTCCATCAATTGGAAATGTGAATGTAGAGTTTCCACCTTCATTTTCATTGAGATATTTCTCCCCGTTCACGATCATGTAATCGTAATGCGTACTGCTCCATGTGATCGTCGCATATGCCACTCCATCCTTCACAGTAACTTTCGCCTGTGAATCCACAGTTGCTTTTCCGCTGCCGCCTTCTAATGTGACTTCCACCGTATATTCGCCATCCTCAGGAACTGAAACTTCTGTGCTGTCTGCCCGTTCTGCGGCATCATTTCCAGTCATGCTTTCTTCTGTTCCATCCTGATCTGCCGTTCCCTGCACATTTTCCTCTGCTGTCTGTGCATTTTCCTCTGTGACTGTACCTGCCGCTCCCTGTGCACTTTCCGTGGCTGTCTGACCAGCCCCGCCTTCTACTGCAGCGGCATTATTTTTTGCACCGCATCCCGTGAATATCTGCATGCACATCATTGCGGATAAGATTACTGCGGTCACTCTCTTTTTATTCATACAAATCTCCATTTATTAGTTATCTGTCTCCTGCGGATCAGAAACGCTTACTTTGTGATCGTACCACTCGCCTTTTGTGCCGAGGATTGCAAGATCAAATTCTTCATCTAATGCTTCTACCGGCACATCAAAACCATATACCTCGTCGGTGGTTCCATCACTGTATTTTACGGTATCCGTTGTCGGCTCTAAAATATCAGCACCGTCTTTTTTCGCATCATCTGCTGTTCCGACAAACAGATTTACAATTTTTTTTGAAACAAGGCTGATATGGATCGTCATTTTTCCGTTTTCTACGGTAAGGATACCACGTCCCTCATCTGCCTCATTTACATGAAACATGCTGCTGTCTGTATCAAACTTTGCGGTGTAAACACCATCCTCGAGAGTACCAACGGTACTCTCTGTGGTGGATGTTGACTCAAGGTTTCCAAGGGAATCAATTGCATCTTTTGTATGATCAATATAGATCTGCTGGATTGCTTCGATTCTTCCAAGTCCTGAAATCTGTGTATCAACGCTGTCAAAATATCCACTTGCTGTGAACTGGCTCTTCCAGGAATCTTCGTCGTCACCTGCCATATCGTTGTTTGCATGATCTCCTGCAACAACCATAAGAGGTCTTAAAACAACTTTTGTATAACCGGCTTCTTTTACTGCCTCAATCACATTTTCGCATGCTGTCTCTTCCGGCTCACCCTCAACAGTTCCGATAAACACATTATCATAGGAAAGATCTTTCATCTGTGCTGCCATCTGGCTGTAGCTTACTTTTGCAGAATGAGAAGTTCCATGTCCCATAAATACGAATGCTGTACCATCTTCTTTTGCTGCATCTAAAGAATCATATCCTGCTGTCTTTACTGCCTCTGCTGTAATTGCTTCTGCAACTTTTGCCTTATCCTCATTGATCACAGTTGCATCAGATCCTACTTCACCAAGCATTGGCTCTGCAACGGTAACTGTCTCAAATTTGTCTTTATAATTGTCAAGTGTCTCTACCAGCTCGTCATACTCTGCACCATGCATTAAGTGTGTCGGCTGAACAACAAGATTTTTTACTCCGTTGTCAACAGCTCTCTCTAATGCCTGATCCACATTATCAATCTTTTCGTCATCTCTTGCCTGTACATGGTTGATGATGATCTGTGCGGTAAATGCTCTTCTTACAGACCAGTCCGGATATGCTGCTTCCAGTGCTTTTTCGATTCCACTGATATCCTCGGCACGACTGTCGTTAAATGAGGTACCAAAACTTACTACAAGAAGTTCATTTTCTCCGATATTATCTTCATTTAACGGATCATCCTTTGAGGCATCTCCTGTATCTCTTCCGAAATAATCCGGATCTGCGTTCTCGCCGGAAACTAATTCCTTCTGTGCATCTGTCAATGCATCCCATGCCTCTTTTGCCTCTGCACACTGTGCGTCCGTATCATCATTTCTTGTCTGAACATAGATCGCATCGATCAGTTCTGCGACGTGATCGGCTGCCGCCTGATCGTCAACTTCCGTGCTCTCTACGGTTTCTGTTGCCTCTGTTTTCTCTGAAGATACTGTCTCAGAGGTTTTTGCTGTGTCTGTTGCTGCTGTGTTGCTTCCGCATCCGGCGACCATACCTGTTGCAAGCGCTAATGTGGTAAGTAACGCGATAGTTCTTTTCTTCATAATGCTCTCCTTATTATAATATAATGTATCGTTCATAGTACACAGTGGAATTTTTCCACACAAAGAAACACTCCGCCTTATTTGAGGGCGGAGTAATAAGTCTGCATAAATAAGCTGACAATCTGACAGCCTACATTTACGGTACGACCAATTACTCGTGATCCGGGAAATATTTCCCTGTACCAGACAACTGGCAGGTTTCCTGGCTGAAAGATCATCACACAGATTCCGCCTTCCCAACATACTGCAAAGTACATCAGTGACTTATCTTTGGAATCTGCACTCCCTAATCACAGTGACGAGATCGTACAGGAATCGCACCTGTTTCCCTTTTAACCAACCTATTTTTAATATGAAAAATATACTGTACTTTATGTACTGCTCCATTTCCCGGATAAAAACAGCCGGCACCAATTATCTTCTCTATGAAACTTTTAATATACTAGCATATCCACTCCCTATTTACAACAACCACTTTTCTCTTGCAAATCATTCAAAATATGGTATACTAATCAAGTATTTGCAAAAACATATCTGGAGACGTATCGAAGTGGTCATAACGGGGCGCACTCGAAATGCGTTAGCCCTCCGGGGCACGAGGGTTCGAATCCCTCCGTCTCCGCTCTTCCAAAAGGAAACACAATTTGCTTTATATTCGTGTTTCCTTTTTCTTTTCACACTTTTTCGTGATTACCCACAATTTCATAGCTAAAGTACCATATTTTTTTTAATTTATGCCTACCATTTTTTGTCAAAAAATAGTAAAATAAGTGTAATTAACCTATAGGAAAGGGAGCTTGATATCCATGAAAAGCAAAAGCGTAAAAAATTCACTGACACTAATGTGTCTTATGACCGTTCTTGTATCTGTCATAGTCATTGGCGGTATTTCAATTTCAAATATCAGCACTATGACTTCCACGGCAAACAAGAATTATGAAAATGCCAGGTTAGATGGGTACAATACTGAGATCAAAAGTCAGGTACAGTCTGTCATCGCTATTTTACAGGCAGAATACGACAAATCCCAAAACGGTGATCTGACTGAAGACGAAGCAAAAAAAGAAGCAGCAGAGATCGTCCGCAACATGCGTTACAGGGATGATGAAAGCGGCTATTTCTGGATTGATGATACCGACTACAACCTCATTATGCATCCGATCTTAACCGATCAGGAAGGCAATAACCGTTACGATCTGACTGATCAGAATGGCGTCAAGATCATTCAGGAGATCATGAAGGTCTCGACCGGTTCTGACGGCGGCGGCTTCAATGAATTTTATTTTACGAAAGCCGACGGTGTTACCGTAGCACCAAAGATCGCGTACTCTCAAATCTTTACCCCATGGAACTGGGTTGTTTCCACCGGTAACTATGTAGATGATATGGAAGCGGAAATGAATAGTTCCAAAAACGAAGTTCAGGCGAAATACCATACTATGATCACAGTCATAATTATAATTGATCTGATTTTTACAGTTATCGTATTCATTGCTTCCCGTATTTTCGGTAATACGATCTGCAAACCTTTGATCGAGATTCAGAATTTTGCAAACAGGATGTCGACCGGAGACCTGACTACCGGAGTCAATGTTTCAAGTAACAATGAACTTGGAAAAACAGCCGGTGCACTTGATCTTGCACAGCAGGAGGTTGTCGGACTTATCTCCAACATTGATGGAGTTTCCTCTCATTTACAGTCCGCCGTTTCGGATTTCAAAAAGAATTTTGACAGCATGAACGAATCTATCCAGAACGTTTCGGCTGCAATCAATGAAATTGCCCAAAACAGTAACTCTCAGGCAGCATCAACTTCAAGTGCCTCTGAAAATATTGCTGAAATTGCCGATGGCATCGCAGATACTTCCTCAGAAATGGAATCTCTTGATCAGAATGCACAGCTGATGCAGGATCGTTCCAATAAGTCCATGGAAACTTTACACAGACTGATTGATGTCAATTCTACAACCAAGACTGATATTGATTCTATGTATAACCAGACTGCCCAGACAAATGATTCCGTCAACAAGATCAGTCAGGCAGCTACCCTGATCAGCGAAATTGCATCCCAGACCAACCTGCTTTCTTTAAACGCTTCCATTGAGGCAGCGAGAGCCGGTGAAGCCGGACGTGGATTCGCAGTTGTTGCAGAAGAAATCGGCGGACTTGCCACCCAGTCTGCGCAGACGGTCAGTGAGATCAACAATATCATCAGTGAATTAAGCCAGAACTCTGAAAAATCTATGGAGCTTATGAAGAAAATGAGCGAGGCATCTGACGAGCAGGTTGCAGCACTTGAAAGCACACAGCAGATGTTTGAAGACTTAAAAGGTGCTCTCGATTCCTGTATGGCGTCCATCCAGACCATTACAGGAAAGATCAAGAATGTCAATTCTCAGCGTGAGCTTGTCACAGAGAGTATCGATACCCTGACACAGCTTGCAACCGACAATGCATCCTCCACAGAAGAAACTTCCGCAATGGCAACCGAGCTCGATGCCGTTGTCCGTAAATCTTCGGATCTGGTATCTGCTTTAGCAGATGATATTGAAAAACTTTCTGCAGATATGAAACAGTTTAAGCTGTAAATCATATGAACTATATACAAATTAATATTTAATCCCAAAAAACCGTGCGGTAATTTTAATCCGCACGGTTTTTATAACTAAAAAGCAGAACTGCACCCGTGCAGCCCCAGCAGTAAAACGAGTGGAGCAGGCTCAATGCCGCTTCCTCTTAAGCAAAACATTTTTTAATCTGTTCTGTGATCTCACCGTCTATCCATCCCTTTTGCACCATATTTTCCAATATCTCACATGCTGCCTCGTGCGTCATTCCGGATTTATACGGTCTGCTTTCCGTCAGCGCCTGATAGATATCAATGCACGCCATGATACGTTCCTGCCTGTTTAGCTCGTCGGCAGTTTTACCGAACGGATACCCGGTGCCATCGAGTTTTTCATGGTGGAGCGCCGCCCAGTCACGGATATCTTCCATTCCTTCTGCCTGTGATAAGATCAGATATGTGTATCCCGCATGATTTTTCATTTTAGAAAACTCCTCGTCCGTCAGGCGTCCCGGTTTTTCTAAGATATCATTTCCGATTGCTGCTTTCCCGATATCGTGCAGCGCGCCTGCCAGGTACATTTTCAGCACCGTCTCCTCGTCATCACCGAGATATCTGGATAATCTGGCTGCATTTTCCGCAACACCGAGTGAATGGCGGCTTGTAAATTCGGATTTATAGTCGATGATCTTTGCAAACAGATTGGCAAAATTTTTGCACATTTCATCGCTTAAATCCCGCTTTTTTCTCGGAACAATATTCCACAGCCGTTCTTCTAAATCTGCATCTCCAAGACTCAAAAAATGTTCTTGCCCAAACACTTCCAAAAAAGCATCTACGCATGCAGTATCAAATTTTGTCCCTTTATTTTTCAAAAGATAATCTTTCGCGCGCTGCCACACGGCATCATCAAATACCGGCGTCCGGCAGAACGCATCTAAAATATCACACAGATGAATGATCCTTGCAAAAAGAGGGATCTCTTCCCACGTTTTTCCAAATGGTCCGCTTCCATCGGCATTTTCATGGTGATATAAAATCACATTTTTCACATCCGTCAGAAACGGGTACATTTTTAAGTTTTCCTCCCCGTAAATGCAGTGGATGCCAAGCTGCTTTGACGTTATATTTTCCGTATTATTTTTTGTAAGGTCATTGTGAAATTCCTCATGAATATACTGCGTCAGCGCATTGTCGTGCAGCAGCGAACACGCCGCGAGATCCTGCAGGGCATCTCCTGTAATTCCCATTTTTTGTGCTGTGCATACGCTCATATATGCAACTCTTTTTCCATGTTTTGTCGCAACATGGGTCAGTTCCGCTTCGACACAGTCGAGTGCATAAGAGCATGCACCAAGCAGACCAATAATGTCTAATTCCATTTCCCATTCACTCTCTTTTTTATTTTTTTCTATCTTAGCACACCAAAATCATTTTTGATACCACAAAATTGCTTTTCATTTCACAAAATTATTTCTGCGGGTGAACACCGTTTTTTTCCAACAGTTCGGTCACTTCATTTTTTCCACCGTGCTCTGACAGCATGAACGGCTCATTTTCCAGATTTTCAATTTCAATCTTTTCTTTTGCGCAAAGTGGATGTGCCTCAGGCAGCACGACCATGTATTCATCCATTTTTGACATATCACTTTAGCAGCTTCTGCCACACACTCTCACTGTGACCGGCATCTTTCTCATACAAATTGATATACTCTCCCGCCGTGCTGCGATCCTTAAATGCCGGGTACAAAAAACCTCTCTCCGGCACGCCCGGCTCATACTCGCCCTCTAACGGACTGACCGCACAGATCAGATATTCGTACACTTCCTCTGAGCCCTCCTGCCATGCCTTATCGGTCCCTTTGACCGGGACATCGTATCTCCCGTGGAACAAAAAACACGCATATGGGTACCCCGGTTTATATTTCTCTCCAAGCAGCTCATAGAAAAGATCCGGGAATGCATCGTCTTTCAGACCTGTCTCCCTGATCCCGTCAAAGAGCTGCCAGATACTGCCCGGCTTTCTTTTTTCTTCCGGGATCCGGTATTCTCTTAACTGTTCATTTGTTTTTGAGATCAGCACCGTCTTGGCAAGTTCTAAGTTTTTGGCTCTTTCGGATGCAGACAGTTTTAAGAAATGCGTATTGAATGTTCCATCCACATATCCCTCTTCGTCAAAATATGCGCCTGCGATCCGGTCTATGGATGCCCGTGCGGGAGTCATGCGCCTGGTCAGTTCTAACATGTCGTCGCGATTTATCATTTTGGTCCTTTCATTCCCGTAATTTATTCCATTAAATTTACACTATTTTTACACTATTTTTCACTATTCTTTCACTATTTTTCTCTTAATTGCTTTCCTTTTTTACACAAGCCCCTGAATCAGGATAAACAGAATCAGCAGCGGCAATATAAACTGAAAATACGGTTTTAATTTTTTGGAGATCTTAAGTCCCTCTCCCGTGTTTGCTTCGTCGATATATTTGTCAAATCCCCATCCCCACTTCGTTACGCTAAACAGCAGATAGATCAGTGAACCGATCGGTAAAAGCAGATTGCTGACGATAAAATCCTCACTGTCAAGTATATCGCGGCTGCCTATCAGATGCAGGCTGCTCCACACATTATAGCCTAATACGCACGGAATACTTGCGATTAGAATGATCACTGCGTTGATGAACGCAGCTTTCTTTCTGCTCCATTGAAACATGTCCATACAAAATGACATGATGTTTTCAAATACCGCCATGACTGTTGAAAAGCTGGCAAACGTCATAAACAGGAAAAACAGACATCCCCAGATACGTCCACCCGCCATATTGACAAATACATTTGGAAGCGTGATAAAGATCAGGCTGGGACCGGCATCCACTTCCACACCATAGCTGAAGCATGCCGGGAAAATGATCAGTCCTGACATGATCGCAACAAAAGTGTCAAGTCCACAGATCTGTGCTCCCTCACCGGCAAGTGAATGTTCTTTTCCCATATAACTTCCAAAGATCTCCATTGCCGCAACACCAAGACTTAAGGTGAAAAATGCCTGGTTCATAGCCGCTGTGATCACATTTTTAAGTCCTGTCTCTGCAACTGTATCCAGATCCGGTACAAGATAAAATTTCACACCCTCAGCTGCCCCCTGCAATGTGATACTATGCACCGCAAGAACAACGATCAAAATTAACAATGCACTCATCATAAACTTGCTTATTTTTTCCAGTCCATTCTGCAATCCCCTGCTGCACACAAAAAATCCGAGTACTACCGTAAGGATCATCCAGAATGCCATCTGCAAGGGATCCGCAAGAAGATTTCCAAATGCTGCTGCCGTGTCATCCGCTGTCATTCCGGTCAGAAATTCACCTTTTAAAAATTTGAAAAAATAAGATACCATCCAGCCAGAGACTGTCGTGTAATACATCATCAGCATATAGCAGCCAAACATTGCGATCCAGCCGTGAATATGCCATTTACTGCCTTCTTTTTCGAGTGTCTTATATCCTAATACAGCGCTGTTCCTGCTTGCCCGTCCCACAGCAAGCTCCATTGTAAGCACAGGAAGTCCCATTGCAACGAGAAAGATCAGGTAAAATAATACAAAGATTCCGCCACCGTTTTGTCCAGCCACATAAGGGAATCGCCATACGTTTCCAATTCCGATTGCACAGCCTGCGCTCACGAGTAAAAATCCCAAACGGGATTTGAAAGATTCTCTTTTCATATTTTTTACTCCATTTCTGGTTTTTTATTGTTATTAAGGTGGATTTTAAATGATATGATACACTTATTATTTTGAGGATTCAAATTCTTTTAATGCCGCAAGTGCCTGTCCGCCAAGCAGATACAGGATTCCTGTATTAAAAATGGTCATCAGTCCGATTCCTACATCGCCAAGATCCCATACAAAAGTATATGCTGCAATTCCTCCAATAAAAAGCATAACCAAGGCAAGTATCTTATACAATGTCTGCCAGATCCATTTGTCACCAAACAGATAAGCAACATTGCTTCTGGCATAAAACAGAATACCTAAGAATGTGGAAAAACTGAATAAAAACAGGGTCACGGCGATGAATATCACGCCAAATTCACCCAGATGATAGCGCATTGCCGATTGAAGCAGATCCATGCCCTCTTTTCCCGCCACGACATTTTCCGGTGCTGTAAGCATGATCATTGCAGTACAGCTGCAGATCACGATCGTATCAATAAATACACCAAGTGCCTGTGTCAGTCCGGCGCTGACCGGCGTCTCACATTCGGCTGCTGCGGCAGCACATGGTGCAGAGCCGGAACCGGCTTCATTTGAAAACAATCCCCTTTTTACGCCATTCATAAGGACAGCGCCGAAGCCGCCGGAGACTGCCTGCCTGAGTCCAAACGCCTCCTCAAAAATCCGACCAAAAACCGCCGGAATGCTACCAATATTTTTCAGGATAATAAATATTGTAATTACAAAATAGCAGACCGCCATAACCGGCACGACCACGTCAAGCACTTTTACCGTCGCATTTTTCCGAAGGACGATCACCGCCGCAATCGCAACCAGTACGATTGTTGTGTAGAGTGGCGGAATGCCAAATGCATTTTCAAAGGATGATGCCACGGAGTTACTGATAACCTGGCTGATGCCGCACCAACAGATCAGTCCTGAAATTGCAAAAAGTACCGCGATCAGCACATGCTTTTTCTTCTTTTTTATTTGAATCGGCTGATTCTGCGTATATGCAAAGTTTTCTTTATGTTCAATTGGTTTTCCATCCGGTGCAAATGAATATCCATGAAATTCACGTTCTTTCTTTTGCGGAAGTTCAGCACCGCAATTACCGCAGAATTTCTGACCGTCTGGGTTCGGTGTGTTGCATTTTGGACAATTCATAATTATCCCTCCTCATTTCTTTGGTTTATATAATCGTTTGTACGGTTGTATTTGAATTGAAAATATATTTCCTACAAATAATAACAGCATGAAAATACTTCTTGCTAAAATAATGTTTGAACATGAATTA
>ERZ773168.2519-NODE-2519-length-13866-cov-3.534574_pt1 | contig 13866 bp, 15 predicted proteins | sample MGYA00511261_ERZ773168 | MGnify/ENA primary metagenome ERZ773168 (study PRJEB29015, sample SAMEA2737855) | human gut metagenome | biome: human gut; feature: human-associated habitat; material: faeces | place: China | collected 2012 ... | reverse complement strand
TTCTTCGTCTACAAAATGTCGCTAAAAAGTGACGAAAAGTTATAAACTGAGTATGGTAAGTCTGAAGGTAAGGCTTTTCGGAGATCTGTTTATATTATATAATAATTGGCAGAGTGTACAGTGTGTATAAAGGAGCAGAACTAAATGAAAATTAAATGTGTTAATTCACATTTGTTCCAATAATGTATTTACAAGCGGCAATCGAGAATGTAGAGAAGATGTTACAATCAACATTCTTTGATATTCCCAATGATCAAAAATAAGAGGTGAAAAATGAGTAGTGTTGCAAGGCCAATTATTAAGCAAATTAAAGATAGTCGTGACGCTTTAGATTTCTTTGAGAAAGTATCGCTGCCTGAGGAAGATGAGAAAACGCAAGACATTATAATGAATTTTCCAACGGTTTATATTCATAATTGGCAGGAAGCTGGAGATTTTGAAGTATATGTAGGTGAGTCGAATGATATTTTCAAAAGAACGCGCCAACATTATGATGCAGCTTCGGACAAGTCCAGATGGCAAAGTAAATTGTTAGAAAAAGATGCAAGCCTTTTTATAATAGGACATGAGCATTTTAATAAATCTTTAACGCTTGACATAGAGAACCGATTAATGCATTACATGATGAGCGTAGATCGTGTGAAGCATGTACATAATTTGAGAGACAATCCTCAGACAAGTTATTATCCAATGGAGGAATTGGATGATATATTCAGCAAAATCTGGAGAGGCCTTAGAAAAGAAAATAAAGATTTATTTCCAACAGAAAGTGCAATTAAGGATTCTGCAATATACAAGGCGTCACCACTACATAAGCTTACTAAGGAGCAGGAAAAAGCAAGAGATCTGATTATCCAAAAGGTTTCAAAGGCACTTGAAAATAAAGAGACAAGACAACTGATCTTTATTGATGGAGAAGCAGGAACGGGAAAGACGGTTTTAAATAGCAGTACATTTTATGAACTGTATTGTCAGGCTGAAGAAAATAATAGAAATTTAAAGTGCTTTTTGCTAGTTAATCATGATGAACAGATTACGGTATATGAGCAGATAGCGGAAAAGCTTGGCTTGATTGAAAAATATGGACAAGTTGTAAGCAAACCCACGACTTTTATTAATAATCATTCAAAGGATGAACCGGTTGATATTGCATTTGTAGATGAAGCTCATTTACTTCTTACACAAGGAAAACAATCGTATCGTGGTAAGAATCAATTGAATGATATTATGGATCGGGCTCGTGTGACGGTAGTCATGTTTGATGAAAATCAGATACTCACAACGGAGCAGTTTTGGGAGGCACAGATTCTTGAACAATATAGGAATCAGGCCAAACTGGAAGAGAATCATATAGTTTTGAAAAAGCAGCTTCGTATGCAGGCTGATCCAGCAACGATGGATTGGATTGATTCTTTCACAAAGGAAAGACGAGTAAAGAAAATTCCAAATACATTCGGTGGATATGCGATTAAAATTTTTGCCAATCCAGAATTACTTGATTTAGAAATTCAGAGACGAGCACAAGAAAGTGATTCGGCTTTATCAAGAATAATTGCCACATATGATTGGCAATATAGTTCTAACCATAAGATGGAAGATCAAGTAATGAAGTATTGGGAAGTATTAATCGGAAAATGGCATAAACCATGGAATCGTGAATTGGAGTCAGAACTATCGAAGAAAGAAAAACGAGATATTAAAGGTTTGGCATGGGCCGAGCAACCGCAGACTATTAATGAAGTTGGTTCAACATTTACAATACAGGGATTTGATCTTAACTATGCAGGCGTTATTTTAGGTCCGTCTGTAAAATATCGGGATGGGAAGATTATATTTGATCCGACGGCTAGCAAGAATGAAAAAGCGGTGCGTAATAGAACCTTGTCAGATGGTACAAAGCGGAAGTTTGGAGAAACATTAATTCAACATGAAGTAAGAGTATTAATGACACGTGGTGTTAATGGAATGTACATATACGCGTGTGACCCAGAACTTCGAGCTGCATTGTTAGAGGCTGCAAAATAAGGAGCAACCATGAAGTTAAAGAATGTTGTGATTGTGGTAGACAATATAGAACAATCTGTCAAATTTTATAAGAATCTGTTTGGTTTACAGGTGATTATGAGACAGGATGGTAATGTTATAATGTCAGAGGGACTTGTATTACAGGATGCAGAGGTATGGCGTGAAAGTACAGGAATAGCTACGACTCCGCATAACAACATGACAGAACTGTATTTTGAAGAAAATGACATGGAAGGGTTTATGAAGAAACTTGAATCGTATGATTTTGCAATCCGTTACGTTACGGAAATGACGGAACTTGAAGGTGGACAGAAGGTTGTAAGGTTTTATGATCCGAGCGGAAATCTTATTGAGGTGCGTACACCGTTGAGAAACTATTAGAGGAAGTGACAGTGAAAATGAGTATTAGAGTAGCAACTTTGGAGGAGCCTGTTATTGAGAAGAATGTAACAGTGATGGTTGACGAATCATTGGGCGGTTGCGCATCTGGCTATATAGAAAGATTTGAATATAAAAAAGCAACAATGGAAGATGTTGATGAATTAGTAAGAACAAGAATAATTGTCCTTCGTGCAGCGAACAAATTGTCGGATGATGTGGATATGTCTCTGGTGGAGAAGGAGTCATATGCATATTATAAGCGTGCATTGAAAACGGGAGAGCATGTTGCATATTTGGTATATGATAACGGAACGTTTATCGGTGCAGGTGGCGTCAGCTTTTATCAGGTCATGCCGACATATCATAACCCGACAGGTAAAAAGGCTTATATCATGAATATGTATACGAATCCGGAATATCGTAGACAGGGAATTGCATATCATACATTGGATTTATTGATAAAAGATGCGAGGAAGCAGGGCATATCACAGATTGCATTAGAGGCAACGGATATGGGACGGCCTTTGTATGAGAGATACGGATTTGTAAAAATGGAAGATGAAATGGAACTGATTTAATGACAACAGATGTATTTGACGTAAGGGAGAATAATTATGAAACAAGAGACAATAGACAGAATTCGAAAATTTACGGAAGACAGAGACTGGGATCAGTTTCATGCTCCTGCGAATCTCGCGAAGTCAATTGTGATCGAGGCAGCAGAACTATTGGAGTGTTTTCAGTGGGCGGATGATGAATATGATCTGCAGCATGTGAAAGAGGAACTGGCTGATGTTATCGTTTATAGTCAGAATTTGCTGGACAAGTTAGATCTTGATGTAGACGAGATTGTAAATATGAAGATGACAATGAATGAAGCAAAGTATCCGATCGAGAAAGCAAAAGGCAGTGCGGCAAAGTATGACCAGTTGTAACCGCTGAATTCACCTTGTGCAATTTTTGCACAAGGTGAGAATGCAAGTGGCGCAGCGGTGAAGCAATCAAAAGAAGGTGATCAGAATGGGGCTTTTTAAGAAGAAAAGTATCGTCAAGTCCTACGATAAGGAAAATAAGAGACCGGTAATCAAGGCGAGCATATGCAATGGGGAACAGGTTGCCGGTTTTAAGGATATCCACACGGGTAAGATCGAAGAGGTTATGCTGATCAGAAGTCGGGCAGATCTGGAGAATTTTAAAGCTATGTATGGAATCGATGAGGCGATAACGAAAGAATATTGAGCAGATAAAAGATGTCTGGAAAGGATGAAAAATGGTAAAGAAAATAGTACGTGATCCGCTTTTTCTTGCACAGAAATCAGTGGAGGCAACAGAAGCGGATCGGCAGGTCGTGACGGATTTGCTGGATACTTTGAAAGCGAATTTAGATCACTGTGTTGGGATGGCTGCAAATATGATAGGGGTTCAGAAGAACATCATTGTGGTGGCAGCGGGGCCGTTACAGTTCCCGATGATTAATCCGGTGATCACGAAGAAAGACGGTGCATATCAGACGGAGGAGGGATGTCTGTCGCTGGATGGGGTGCGTCCATGCACCAGATATCAGGAGATTGAAGTGGATTATCTGGATCAGAATTTTAAGAAACAGCATGGAAAATATTCCGGCTGGACAGCACAGATCATCCAGCATGAGATAGACCACTGTAATGGGATTGTAATATAGGAGGCGATTTTCGTGACACACGAAGAATTTGAGAAAGCAGCACAATATTGGAACAACAAGGAGAAGACGGTGATGCCGCAGGAACAGTTGCGGCAGACAATCGAATTATAAGATGAGGAATTTTACATAATCCTGATTTGAGGGACATGGTATAATAAGTGCACAGGCAAATAAAGATAGAAGGTGAACGATTTGACACAAACACAGAGCAACCACCTGATCTTGGATTTCTCTCACGTATACTGTGACGAGAATATCCCACGCAATGATAAGCTTCACTGGATTCACTGCTCGGACATTCACGAGTGTGATCTGTATTGTTCCGATGCTGCGGCAACAGAGATCCACCGGAGAATAGATCCGTATGGAACCAGAGGTATCCATTTTCTGGATTCCGGCAATTATCATTATGTGACCAAAATTATGACTGACCGCATCGACGAACCATTTTCTCTGATTCTGTTCGACCATCACACGGATATGCAGTCCCCGATGATCGAGGGGATGATCAGTTGCGGCGATTGGGCAAGAAGTGTATTGCTGGACAATCCGCAGCTGCAGCAATTGATTCTGATCGGACCGAAGAAAGCGGATATTCAGGCAATTTATAATGACAAAGAATTTACAGCGAAGCAGAAGAAGCGCCTGAAAGAGAAGCTGATCGCTTTCTCGGCGGAGGAGCTTCGCGCAGACGAAGGACACGAGAAAGTGGAACGGATCCGGATGGATGTACCGTTTTATATCTCCATTGATAAGGACGTTTTGGACGAACGGTATTGCGAGACGAACTGGAATCAGGGACGGATGTCACTCTCTTTGCTGGAGCATCTGCTGAGAGCATTTCTGGAAACCGGAAACATTCTGGGCATTGATATCTGCGGCGAATGCCAGCAGGGAATTCCTCTGCCGGAGTACATGGAAGCGGAGGAGAAGAACGCCAAGACAAACCGTAAGCTGTTTGAATTCCTGACGCATTACATACGGCGCAAATCCACAATCCCGCGGCAAAAGGCGCCGCGTTACGATGAGAAAGCCTGAATTTCTACTTTTTTACGCATGTAGATACCTGATATTTTTGTGAAATACTCCCTTTGAAAAATTTTCGAAGAAATCCTACAATAGAGGTAAGATAAGGAGGTTTTCGGAATGTATCAGGTTGGAGACTATATTGTGAAGGCATCAAACGGAGTCTGTAAGGTGAAGGCGATTGTTCATCCGGACTTTGTGAGCGACAAGAAGAAGCTATATTATTTGTTGACGCCGGTGGCGGATGAGAACGCAAATTTGTATGTTCCAATCGATCGTGGTGAGGAGAGTGCCCGCCCGGTGATGACAGAGAAAGAGGCAAAGGAACTGGTGAAGAAGATTCCGTCGATTGATGCGACCTGGATCAATAATGAGAGAGAACGGGAGCATAATTATAAGGACGCGGTACAGAGCAATGATCCCGAGCGTCTGGTCGGTATCATCAAGCTGATCTATGGACGCAAGAAGGCACGTGCTGAGCAGGGAAAGAAGACGACCGCTGTGGATGGAAGATATTATGATACCGCGGAGCGGCTTCTATATTCAGAACTGGAGCTTGCGATGCACAAGAATAAGGATGAGATTCTTGCGATGATTCGTGACTGTTGTAACGCTGAATAGAAGGCCAACAACTTCCAGTGAGAGATTGTGAATGGAATAAATTTAATAGAGATAAAACACATAGAAGCAGGCTGGCAATTCATGTCAGTCTGCTTTTATTTACGATAATTTCACAAAGATTTACATAACTTTGATAGCAGGTGGACAAAATTTTGTTTAGCATAAGAGCATAAGGATGTGATGAAGAGTGAATAAGAAAAGCCATATTATTTTTACGAAAAAAATGAATATTGAGTTGCCCGTTGGCTGCCGCAGAGGTCTTTATCTTGGTTCTATTCTGCCGGATCTGTTAGTACACACGTATCTGAGAGGACACACCTGGAAGGCATCCGGAGAAAAGGTTTTAACGAAACTGAAGGCGCTGGAAGAACTTGGTATCTTAAATGTGTGGACCGGGATTCGTTTTGGAATGCTTCTGCATTATTTAGAAGACTTCTTTACGATGGCACACAGTAGATATTTTCAGGGAAATCTTGTGGCGCATATTCGCTATGAGGTAAGGCTGTCGCGCTATATTCGGGCGCTTTTTGCCGGAAATTATAAATTGTATGATGGCGATCCGGAGAACACGCAGGTGTATTCGATGGAAGATCTGCATGAGCGTATCGTTTCACTGCAGAAGGACTATCAAAAGGAAATCAGGGAAGCAGAGGATGAGACGATTTGTTTTGCAACGGATCTGGAATATATGAATATGGCGGTGCAGACTGTGGTTGGCTATATGATTCCTGTGATGAACCGGAAGACCAATATGTATCACAGGCTGGAAACCCGCGTGATGATTCAGATGCCGCAGAGATACCGCTTTTTGTAATTTTGAGAAATTGGTGAGCTTGTTTTGCGTGTGCAGGACAGGCTCACACTTTATTGTATTTACATACATTTTACATAAATTCCATATGGATCGGATGGAACTCTCCAGAGAGATCAAAAAGAAGCTGGTCAACGAGATCTGCAAATGCGACAATGTGGACAAAAAGCATGTTTTCATGTCAAAGGTGCCACTGGATATGTCGTTCGTATTTGCCATCCAGAATTACCTGAGAGGACAGGAAAAAGAGAACTTATTCTATCATAAGAGAAATTCTCGCATGGCAGATCAGTTGAACGATAAAGAGCGCCTGATCGAGCAGGTTGAGAAGAAAGATGTACGGCTTTATCTGCCATTTTGCTTTGGACACAATCTGTCACGGTTATATCGATGATAAGATTGCGGGAAACATGATCGATTATGCAAAACAAAGCGGAATATAAAGGAGTTGTAGAATTTGAAATACAAAGCATCGTGTTATGGTTTCCTTTGCACAATGCTTTTTTGATTTTGACAATCTTTTACTATCGGTATTACTGAAAACATGGTATAGTAATAAAATAGATAACGAAAAGGAGAGCGCACATCAATTTCTTTGACGAGGATGTGCCGTGTGAGCCGCAGCGACTATGAAATTTTTGCAAAACCATCAGAACTGGTTGTGGCTGAATATTATAGCAGATACAAGAAAAACTAGATATAAGGAATCGAAGCTGGCAGCAGCTGATTCGAGAAGAAAGTAACTTCAGGGTAATTATGGAATTGGGGGCAGGTAATAAGCTGCCCAAGAAGGAGACAATTTTGAGTAAAACAGGAATTATGACAGACAGCCACAGTGGAATTTTGGAGCAGGAGGCACGTGAGAAGAAGATCCATGTGCTCCCGATGCCTTTTATTATGAATGGAACGACGTACTATGAGGGCGTCAGCATGACGAGAAGTGCGTTCTATGAGAAACTCAGAGAGGGCGTTGATGTGGCAACCTCGCAGCCGTCGCCGCAGGATGTGATGGAGATGTGGGACGAAATGCTGAAAGAGTATGACGAGATTGTTTATATCCCGATCAGCAGCGGCCTCAGCGGATCATGCATGACCGCGCAGGCGTTGGCGCAGGATGAGCCATATGAAGGCAGGGTGTTTGTGGTGGACAACGGACGCTGCTCTACACCGATGCATCAGTCTGTGCTCGATGCAATCCGGATGGTTGAGGCTGGATATCATGCGGAGCAGATTAAGGCGAGACTCGAGGAGACGAAGGAGCAGATGATCATATATATCGGCTTAAGTACACTCGAGTATCTGAAGAAGGGTGGCCGTATAAAGGCGGGCGTTGCAACGATCGCGAATGTGCTCAACATCAAGCCCGTGATGAAGTTTGGAACCGGAACGCTGGATATCTATCAGAAGTGCCGCGGTATCAAGAATGCGCGCAAGGCGATGATCGAGGCGATGAAGACGGAGCTTGAGACGAACTTCAAGAAGGCATATGATGCGGGAAAAGTACATCTGTTAGCGGCTTCCAGCTGCATTGCAGAAGTGACGGAGGACTGGGTGAAACAGATTAAGGAGAGCTTCCCGGGAATGGAGGTACGGTGTGATGAACTGTCATGCGGACTGGCATGTCATATCGGCCCGGACGGACTTGGAATCGGCTGCTCGACGGATCCAATGTAAAATTTAAAAATAAGGATGGAAGAAACGCATCTTTTGGTATAAAATAGACTTGGAATATCGTGGTGATATTTTAAGTCTATTTTTGCTCAGGGGGTAAAAGTTCATGAAAACAGAAGCATTTGGCAGTATACAAAGTGGAAAGAAAGCAACATTATATATTTTAGAAAATAAAAATCATACGGTAGTGAAGGTTACCGATTTTGGAGCAACACTGGTATCGGTGCTTTTTGCAGATAAAGACGGTGTCATGAAGGATATGGTGCTTGGTTATGATGATGCAGCCTCTTATGAGAAGGGAACGAGCTGCTTCGGTGCAACGATCGGCAGAAACGGAAACCGTATCAAGGATGCGCGCTTTACGATCGATGGCAAGGAATGGGTGATCGAGGCCAACGAGAATAACAACAGTCTGCACAGTGGTAAAAACGGATTCAATCATCTGATGTGGGAGATGAAGGAGAGTGGCGATAATTATGTTACGTTCTACCATTACAGCCCACAGGAGGAGCAGGGATTCCCGGGAAACATGCATGTTACAGTAACTTACACGCTCGATGATGAAGATACTGTACATATCACATATCATGCAAAGGCAGATGCAGACACAGTAATGAATTTTACGAACCACAGTTATTTCAATCTGGCAGGACATGATAGTGGCGTGATGCTTGATCAGAAGCTGCAGCTTTTTGCGGATGCCTATACACCGGATGAGGATTCGCATTCCATCCCGACCGGAGAGATCGCACCGGTTGCGGGAACCCCGATGGATTTCACGACGATGAAGCCAATCGGACAGGATATCAATGCGGATTTTGAGCAGCTTCATTTTACTGGCGGATATGATCACAACTATGTGCTCTCCAATAAGCCTGGCACGATGCGCCAGATGGCGAAGGCCGAGTGTGATGCGAGCGGTATTGCGATGGATGCTTATACGGAGTGCTGCGGCGTACAGCTTTATGCAGGTAACTTTATCGGAACACAGACCGGAAAAGGCGGAGTTACTTATGGCGATCGTCACGGATTCTGCCTGGAATCCCAGTTTTACCCGAATGCGGTCAATGAGAAGAACTTCCCATCCCCGGTTGTACCTGCGAATACAGAGTATCACTCAGAGACGAAGTATCACTTCTATCATATCTAAGAGTTGTTAATCCGGAGCGCCTGCACAAAGGCGCTCTAATTATGTGTATTTGTTTGGGGAGAAGGTCTTGAACAAAGCAGATAAATACGTTAAATTTAAAAAGTTAAACATGTAACGAAAATAAGAATGGAAGTGTAGAAATTGAAGAGAAACAAATATGAAATTGATATGTGCAACGGAACCATTATGGACAAATTGATTTCTTTTGCACTGCCACTTATGGTATCAGGAATCCTGCAGCTGATGTTCAATGCGGTGGATCTCATCGTTGTCGGACATTTCAGCGGGCAGCAGGCGCTTGCGGCGGTCGGCTCGACTACGGCACTCATTAATGTATTTACAAATTTATTTATCGGAATTTCACTCGGTGCGAACGTACTCGCCGCCCGTTTCTATGCGGCGGGGCGCGATAAAGAGATGTCGGAGACGGTACATACGTCGATCATGCTGGCTTTGATCAGTGGAGTGGCGATGGCGGTCATTGGTTTGATTTTCGCCAAAGGTGCACTACAGTTGATGGATACACCGGCGGATGTTATAGATCTGTCGGCTTTGTATATGCGTATCTATTTCCTGGGAATGCCATTCTTTATGCTGTATAATTACGGCGCGGCAATCCTGCGCGCGGTTGGCGATACGAAGCGCCCGCTGATCTTCTTGATCATATCCGGTGTGACCAATGCGATACTTAACATGATCCTTGTTATTGTGTTCCGGCTTGGCGTGGCCGGTGTTGCGATCGGAACCGTGATGTCGCAGCTGATGTCGTGCGTGCTTGTGCTTCGTTGTCTGTACAAGACGGATAGCAGCTACCAGCTTCGTTTTGAGAAGCTTGCCATCAAAAGCGTTTACTTAAAACAGATCTTTCAGGTTGGAATTCCTGCCGGCATTCAGAGTACGGTTATCAATTTTTCCAATGTGTTATTGCAGTCTTCCGTCAACTCGTTTGGATCGACTGCGATGGCTGGCTATACGGCGGCAAACAATCTGCTTGGATTCTTGTATATGTCAGTTAATGCGGTCACGCAGGCGTGCATGAGTTTCACAAGCCAGAATTACGGTGTTGGCAAGTATAAGCGAATGGATCGTGTGCTGATCGATTGTCTGATTCTGACGGTAGCAGTATCGGGAACGCTGGGGTGCGTCGTGTATCTGTTCGGACCGCAGATTTTACATATTTACACGAGTGAAGCGGACGTTATCTCATGTGGAATGGAAATTCTTTCGATTACAACGATTCCTTACTTCCTTTGCGGAATTATGGATCTGTTTCCGGGATCGCTGCGGGGAATGGGATATTCGGCGGTGCCGATGGTGCTGTCTGTGATTGGAACGGTAGGAACAAGAATTTTGTGGATCTATGGCTTTTTCCCACACAATCGCAGCCTGTTCTTCCTGTTTATCTCGTATCCGGGTTCGTGGATCATTACGATCGTGATGCAGGTGATCTGTTATCTGTATGTCAGGAAGCGTTGCGTGGGGGCAAAAGAGCGCATTTAGCGTAATTATCGAGAAACACCGCACGTATTTTATAAATAATATTAGTAATAATAATACATTACTTTGGTAAAGTGTGAAAGAAAACGGTTGACGAATACACTTTTACACGCTAGTATATAATTCATAGAGCAATTTCGAGATGAAGTTTGCAGGAAAACGACGCAAGTCTACCGAAGGAGTAAAACTCTCAGGTGCCGGTCATACCGGTGCAACTGTAAATGGATCGACTCTCTGGAGACGCCCGGATTACCGGGGGCCGAAGGTGCAACATACTTTGATGTATGAATCTCTCAGGCAACAGGACAGAGAAGATATCTGAATACATATAAATATCTTCATTTTCGTGTTTGTGCACGGAAATATCTTAGTGGACGTAGAATATCCACTCTATTTGTTCATAATCTGGAGTTCTATTTCGTATTCTATCTTATCCGGGAGTTTTGAAATGCTGAAATTAATATTCTTAAGAAGAGAGGTAGGATTGAACAATGTGGAGTGCAATCAATGATTTCCTAGGTGCAGTTGATAATTTTGTCTGGGGTGTACCGCTTATGGTGCTGATTTTGACCGGCGGTCTGCTTCTGACGGTTCGTCTCGGCGTCTTACAGTTCCGTAAGCTTCCGCTTGCGTTAAAGTGGATGGTGAAGAACGAGGACGGCGGAGAGGGTGAGATCTCAAGTTTCGGTGCATTATGTACAGCACTTAGTGCGACGATCGGTACCGGTAATATCGTCGGTGTTGCGACCGCTGTATGTGCCGGTGGTCCGGGAGCATTATTCTGGATGATCGTAGCAGCGTTTCTTGGTATGGCAACAAAGTATTCAGAAGGTCTGCTTGCGGTCAAGTATCGTGTGGTAGCGGAGGACGGACACAGCCTTGGTGGACCTTTCCATTATATTGAGCAGGGTATGGGCGCAAAGTGGAAATGGCTTGCAAAAATGTTTGCATTTTTCGGTGTCTGCGTAGGTCTGTTCGGAATCGGAACATTTACCCAGGTGAACAGTATTGCATCAGCGGTAAAGAATTTCTTTGATCCGGATATGGCACATACGGTAACTGTATTGGGAAATGATTATTCCATCGCAACTGTGATCGCAGGAATCCTGCTGACAGTTTTTGTAGGACTGGTTGTTATTGGTGGTATTAAGAGAATTTCAAAAGTTTCGGAAGTTGTAGTACCGTTTATGGCGGTTTTATATGTGGTACTCTGTCTGATTATTGTATTTACAAATATCAAGGCAGTGCCGGGAGCATTTGCTGAAATTATCAGCAGTGCATTTAACGGAAGTGCGTTGGCAGGCGGAGTTATGGGAAGTATGATCGTAGCCATGCAGAAAGGTGTGGCAAGAGGAATCTTTTCCAATGAATCCGGTCTTGGTAGTGCCCCGATCGCAGCCGCAGCAGCAAGAACAAAAGATCCGGTTCGTCAGGGACTCGTTTCAATGACGGGAACATTTATTGATACGATTGTAATCTGTACGATGACAGGACTTTCTATCGTAATCGCAGGATCATGGCTTGATCCAAAGCTGGAAGGTGTTGCAATTACAATGGATGCATTCCAGAAGGGACTGCCGTTCCCGGGATTCATTGCTACTTTTTCACTGATGTTATGTCTGGTATTCTTTGCATTTACAACGATCCTCGGATGGGATTATTATGGAGAGCGGTGTGTGGAATATCTGTTCAACCGCAATAAAGCAGTGGTAAAAGGATACCGCTGGCTGTATATTCTGGCAGTATTTATCGGACCATATATGACAGTTGCTGCAGTATGGAATATCGCAGATATCTTTAATGCATTGATGGCATTTCCGAACCTGATCGCATTGCTTGCATTAAGTGGTGTGGTTGTAAAGGAAACGAAAGAATTTCATGCAAAGCATAAAGGATCTTATTAATGATCAGAGTCTTAAATAGACATACAGTCTGAATTATCAGACAGTTTAAAAAATAATGAGATATACCCCCTGAGCAATTTTAAGAAGAATGCAGTCTGACCCGTTGAAAAGACGGGGACAGGCTGCTTTTTTTGTAAAATATGAAAAAATGGTTGACTTTTAAGAAGACTGATAATTATCATGGGAAACAGAGGATATTCCGAAAATACACTATCGTGTGTTTTTCCCATTGCATTATACTATATTTTGTATTAGAATAAGTATCAGAAAGCACGATAGAAACGGATAAAACACAAGATATCGTGCAAAAATAAGAAAAAGTGAGGAGACTGATCAATGAAAATTATCAAGCGAAATGGGTCGGAAGAGACATTTGATATACAGAAAATTGTGGTTGCTGTGACGAAAGCGGATAAGGATAATGGGGAGCGTACGCTGACAGACAGCCAGATTGAAGATATCGCAGAATATGTGGAATTCAAGTGTAACAAGCTGAATCGTGCAGTATCCGTAGAAGAGATTCAGGATATGGTAGAGAATCAGATTATGGCTACCGGAGCTTTTGAACTTGCACGTAAGTATGTAAGATATCGTTATAAGAGATCCCTCGTACGTAAGGCGAATACAACAGACAATCGTATTCTGTCACTGATCGAGTACAACAACGAGGATGTAAAGCAGGAGAACTCGAACAAGAACCCGGCAGTCAACAGCGTACAGAGAGATTATATGGCAGGAGAGGTCAGCCGTGACCTGACAACAAGAATGCTTCTCCCACATGATATTGTGGAGGCAGACAGAGAAGGAATCATTCACTTCCATGATTCTGACTATTATGCACAGCATATGCATAACTGCGATCTTGTCAATCTGGAGGACATGCTTCAGAACGGAACTGTGATCAGTGGTACAATGATTGAAAAACCACACAGCTTCTCTACAGCATGTAATATCGCAACTCAGATCATTGCCCAGGTTGCAAGTAACCAGTATGGTGGACAGAGTATCTCACTTACTCATTTGGCACCGTTTGTAGATGTTTCCAGAGAGAAGATCCGTAAGGAAGTGATCAGCGAACAGGAACTGGTCGGAATGGAAT
>ERZ773168.2515-NODE-2515-length-13875-cov-2.922431_pt1 | contig 13875 bp, 10 predicted proteins | sample MGYA00511261_ERZ773168 | MGnify/ENA primary metagenome ERZ773168 (study PRJEB29015, sample SAMEA2737855) | human gut metagenome | biome: human gut; feature: human-associated habitat; material: faeces | place: China | collected 2012 ... | reverse complement strand
ATTTCAGGTTTTCGGAGATGGAACGGCTCTCCTCCTGTGCAAAGGCTGCCATGACCGTCAGGATCAACTCGGATACCGAGGTTGCCGTGTCCAGTCCTTCCTTCTCAAAATAGAGCTGGACACCAATGCTCTGGAGGTGGCGCACATAGGACAAGCACTCGACCGTATTACGGGCAAATCGGGAGATGCTTTTCGCCATGATATAATCGACCTTGCCTGCCTCGCAATCCTCCATCATCCGCAAGAATTCCTTGCGTTTTTTCACGCTGGTGCCGCTGATTCCCTCATCCGCGTAGACATCCACCAGCATCCAGCCGGGGTGCTGGGCGATTTTAGCGCGGAAGGCTTTCATCTGTTCCTCCAAGCTGTGGAGCTGAATCTCTTGGTCTGTGCTGACACGGGCATAGACCGCAACTCGGACTGTTTTCAGGGTGCTGAGTGCCTGAAAGCCGAGCTTCTGTACTCCAGTATCTACCTTTTCTACTGTAATTTCCATGTACTTTTCTCCTTATTGCCATTTGGGGTCGTTCAGGACCTTCTGCTGTTCATCATTGTATTTCTTTCGTCCGGAGTGGAGCAAGCCCATCTGAATCATGGTCTGCACACGCTCGAACTGTTCTCTGCTGACAATGCCTTCATGATGGTCCTCCAGATGAACTTGGGCGCGTTCTCCCCTGTTCCGCTTGCTGTATCGGTGGCCGTTCTTGCCGTAGGCCGTGTAGTAGCAATCCGTCCAGTAATCCCCCATGTATGCGACATTTTTCAGCATATTGGGTAGCCGATTTCGATTCTGAGACCATGACACACCGGTATTTTCCTCATCCTCCATCTTATCCAAGCAAGCTCGGATATCTGCGTAGCAGACTCCTTTTGCCGCTTGGTCAAAGGCATAGCGGACACGGCGGGCCTCGGATTCTTCAATTCTCCATTCACCCTGCTTGTTGACCCTGCGAAAGCCGTAGGTCACACGGCCGGTCGGAATGCCCTGGTCATGGAGATAGGCGATGCCGGCTCGAACATTCTCACCGATGCTCTTGGACTCCTCCTCGGCCATGATGGCAAGGATGTGGAAGAACAGCTCGCTCTGGCCATTCATCGTGTTAATGCCCTCTTTTTCAAAAATGACCGGGATGCCCAGCTCTTTCAGCTGACGCACCACGGTCACACAGTCAAGCATATTTCGGGAGAAACGGGAGATGGACTTGGTATAGATGATGTCGATTTTGCCATCCATGCAATCTTGAATCATCTGTCGGAATTCCGGCCGACCCTGCGTACTGCGTCCGCTGCCTTCATCCGCATAGACCTTTACGAGTTCCTCATCGGGGTTTTTGGAGAGCAGCTCTGTGAAGTAGCTTTTCTGAATCTCATAGGAACCTTCCTGACACTCCATGCCGGTGCTGACTCTGCAATAGGCCGCCGCCCTTTTCTGTTTCACTACAATTTCCATTGCGTCATCCTCCTTGGGGTAGTCGTATAATGCCGCATGTATGGCTGAATAGCAAGTTCTGTCGCCCAGATAAATCGCCATATTACCGACAAACTATCTGCCTGACAGAACGCCTGAATTGCAGCATATATGACAAATGTAAAGGGCTTCCCGGTCAAATTGGGAAGCCCAGAGTGCGACGTTTGAATCAGCCCGGTCTATGTGCCAGAGAGTGCTTTTGTGTCATCGCAACGAGGTGATATTAGACCTTCTTGACGTAATCGAGGCTGATCCAGCCGTTACGCTTGCTGGCATAGGATTTCAGCAAGCCCCACTTGGATGCGCCCTTGCCTGTTGCCTCCGCAACAATGGTGAACACACCCTTGCCAGTAAAACCACAGGAACCGTAGTTCGTGCCGGGGCCCTTGCGGATGTGCAGGTCAGAGATGGACACCCGGACCGTGTAGGGCTGAAACACCGTGCTGGTGGGATAGACGACCTTGCCGTTCTCATCGAACACAGAATAGCTAGGGTTCTTGTCCGCACACGCTTTTGCGTTACCGAGGTCACGGAACGCACCCTTCTGGGATGCGGCATCCGGCCAATTCTTGCGCACACGGTACAAGGCCGTAGTGGGCGTAGTGGCTACCGCCGCATCGTACTGGGTCAGGTTCCACTGCTCAATGACCCGGCAAAGGTTCTGCACATAGTCAAGGCTCGTCGCATAACCGCCGTCCTTGATGATCTGCAAGGCTTTCTTGTAGTCAGTGCAGCCTGCCAGTCCTTCGTACCGCTTTTGGCTGCCGTTCATAGCCCCCAACAGGTAAACGGAATGGTCGTTGATAGAGTCCTCAATGGAACTGTACTTTCGGAAGTCTGCCGGAATGCTCACATAGCTGCCGTCCGTGTTCTGCTCCCCGGTTTTCATCGAATACACGGAATGCCCATCCCAGGCAGAACCCGCCCAGGTGTTCCCGGAAAGCAATGCCTTCATGCCAAAACAGTTATTGGCATTCTGTGCCAGCTCGGACTTTCCGTAGCCGGATTCCAGAATGAACTGCGCCATGGAAACGCTGGCAAGGATGCCAGATTGCTTCTGGTTTGTAGTAAACAGCGGTGCCACCTTTGCCACAACAGCCGCAGGTTCCATGTCCTTCAAAGAGGTTGCCTGCAAGCCAATGGGCACCGCCGGAGTGCCGAGTGCCGCCGTCACCTTGGCCGCCAGCTCACCGAGGCGGCTGTACAGCCACTCTCCGGGGCAGGCTTTGTTCGCATACCAGCGGTGGACGGTCAGAACCATCTCATCCGGTGCCGGCGCATAGTTCAGCGTCTTGTTCTTGTCCCCCAGCCAGAGCAGCTTTGCCTTACCATTTCGCTTGCAGATATCGGTGCAAAGCTCGATCAGCGAAGTGTACACGGCACTGTTCATAGCGTAAGGGTGGTTCCGGTCGCTGGCGCACTCAATGGTGATGGCGCGCTGGTCGTTTGCTGCACTGGAAGAACACCAGCTCCGGTTCTTCTCCTCGACACAAAGCGACACACGACCGTCCTTGCCGATGCCGTAGTTACAGCTTGCTTGACGGCTCGTGCTGATGAAGCAGCCGCAGATACTTTCCGCAGACAACTGCCCCACTACACAGTGCGGGGTGATGCGGTCGATGCTGTGCGTCCGCAAGCCGGAATGGTTCGGGCTGAGGTTCGTATAAGCCACTAAGGGGCTGTTAGTATATGCCATAGAAGATTCCTCCAATAGAAAAAAGCCCGGATTTCTCCGGGCCCAGATAGTGTAGATTCGATTCTTGATCAGGGCAGCAGCAGCTTCATACCGATGCGGATGGCATTGGAAGTCAGTCCGTTCAGCTCACGGATGTCCGTGTAGCGAGTGCCGCTGCCGAGCTTGCGCTCTGCGATGCGCCACAGGTTGTCCCCTGCTACTACCTCGTACACAGCTCTGCCGACAAAGACATAGGCATCATCCTCGTTCAACACATAGGCGATACCGTCCTCCGCCTCTGGGCACTTGATCTTCAGCCAGTTGTCGCAGACCTCCAGCACTTCCACGATGGTATTCATCGGATACACGGTCACGACCTCTGCTTCGAGGCTGGGTTCCTGGCGGATGTTCATCAGGGTTTTCAGCTTACCGAAAGCAATGGCATCCGGCTGCGGCTCTGCGGACGGGAAGTCCTCTTCTGCACCGCCGGGTGCATCATCGCTGGGCTTGTCCTCCTCCGGGAGATCCGTCACAGGCTTCTCCTCAGCGTTCTCCTCCCGGGTCGTAGGCTCATCCGCCGGGTAGATCACCGTGCCGTCCTCGGCGAACACATAGCTGCCGGGGTTCTCGTCACACTTTGCCTTGGCATTCGCCAGCAGCTTATATGCACCGAGCTGGGATGCGTCATCGTTCCAATCGGCCCGAACACGATAATAGCCGGTGTTCAGCTTTGCAGGATATTCGTTCATAGTCGCTCCTCCATCAAAATTGAGGGAGAGGTTGCCCTCTCCCGATAGACTCCTTCATAAAGCGCACAATTTTTTGGCTTTTGGGAGGTACTTTTCAGAAAACTTCTCTCATTATGCTTACTGAAATTCAGCATTTGGTACCTAGTTCTCCAAATTTTCCTCTCATAAAGCACAATGAAAATGGCGAAAAGTTGTATAGTTACCCTTCTTTTTCGTCATTTTTCTCCGGGACGTGCTTCTCGTTGGTCAGCTGGATCAGCATATCCTTCAGCTTTTCGGGGATGGGAATACCGATCACAGCAGAATTTTCCAGAATGGACAGACCTTCATTGGACAGGTAGAAGAAGATCACGGCGGTGCGAATCGCTGTGCCGTTCTGAAGCACCTGCGTATCGATCACATTCGCCATACCTACCAGCAAGAAGATGCACACCTTCTTAGCAATGCCCTTAAAGCCCACCTCGCTGGACAGTTCCTTGCGGATACCCGCCGCAAGGATGCCGGTGAAGTAGTCGGTCACCACAAAGACGATGAGTGCGTAGAGGAAGCCATCAAAGCCTCCGAAGAACCAGCCGAGAAAACCGCCCAGTGCCGCAAAAGCAAACTGGAGCTTGTCGATTACATTTTGCATATTTGTACCTTGCCTTTCCTGCCCGTTTCCGGGCATAAAGAATGGGACGGTTTTCGCCGTCCCTGTGTAATGGTGATCTATATTAACACAGCCGTAGAGCTGTGGGGTATTAAATGGCGTTCAGCATACGAGCAAGACTGGCTCCGATCAGTTCATGTCCGATGGGGTTCGGATGCACACCGTCAACGATATACTCTGCTTTCACCTTGGCGTTTTTCGGACTCAGACCAACAGTCCAGCCATCCAGCACCGCAAAGCCGAACTCATCTCGTGCCACATCGTAGATAGCCTGTTTGTACTGAGCCAGTGTAGCACCCACCTTGTTAGCAGCCTCACTGGAACGATGGAACGGTGTCAGGAAAACGATGCGCTTGCCGGGATACTTCTCGCAAAGCCCACTACACAGTACATGAAGGGCTCCATAGAACGATACATCTGTGGTGTCAGCAATTGTTCCGAGCGCAACGCCTGTGCCGTAGTCATTGGTGCCTCCTGTGATCACGACCATGTCTGCCGCAGCGTCCATACTCGAATATCGCAGAGAAATCGCGCCGGTCGGAGACTGGTACGAGGTACTGGAAATGCTGATGCCAGACACACCATAGTTTCGGCAGGTTGCGCCCAAACGCTCACAGGCGATTTCACAATAACGCTTTTCAGCCCGCTTATTGGGAGAAGAACCGCCCACAGGGGTATACGCTCCATAAGTGATGGAGTCCCCGATAAAGTTGATGGTCTTCCCTCTCCAGTTGGAGTTCTGCACCTGCAAAGCCTGTTCAATGGATTCCTTCACGGATTCGTTCCACTGAGCGAGTTTCTCATCCACAGCCTTGTTCTGATTATCAATAGCGGTCTTGTTCTCTGCCACCGCAGTCCGAATCGGCTCCAATTCAGTCTGCTTGTCCTGTTCGATCTTGCTCAGAATCGCCGCCTCTCTCTGGACTGCCCTCCGATCCCTATCTGCACCTACTCGGTTCAAAAGTTCCGTCAGGCAGTTCATACACGGCGTTCCTTCCGTATCACAAACCACAACCTGTGCTTTCGCCGCTTCCTCCTCAGTCAGATTGATATAGAGATACTTCGCAGAACTGCGGTTCCATGCGGAAATCGATGTCAGCATCATAATGGCGCCGTCATCCATCTCCTTGAAATGCTGGGCAGGAACAATGGACAGTCGTCCAGCGTAATGGAAGTCTCCCTCCATGCCGCCCCAATTACCACGCATAATGGCAGGCTTGCCACGCAGCCCATAAAAGAGGACATTCAACCTGGCGTCATGGAGGCTCCCGGTCGGAATCAACAGATAATAGCCTTCGCCATTGGGATCAACACGCCCCGACATATCATCGCTGGTATTCAGCCCACTAACATCCACATGGCCTTTATACAAGGTTCCGCCTCGAATCAGGTCATAATCGTTGCGCCATTCTTCGTGAATATACTTTGCAAGACTTCCGTGAGCTGTGCCATCCACCGTCTCAGCGTCGGCCCCTGCATAATAGGCATCCACTGCCTTCAAACGCTCACTCAGATTAGCATAGATTTTTCCATCTGCATCCACACGGGCATCAAGGATCTCAGTATCAGTGGTATTACCACCGACAATACTGTTCATCCGAGCTGTAAGCTGATTCTTGGTGGTTTCCAAGTCTTTTCGGCCAGCCGCAAGGTCATTTCTTGCAGTTGTCACCTGTCCAGTCAGGGTAGTGGTCGTTTCCTGAAGATTTTTGGCAATACGCTGCTCGGTAGTTGAGAGTTCCTGACTGATAGCCGTATGCGTATCCGTCAATTCTTTGCTCATAGCTGTATGAGTTTCCGAAAACTCCCTGCTCATATCAGCCTTGGTCTGTGTAAGGTCAGTATGCATCTGCTGAACGTCTGCATCAACATCCTGCTCCAGCTTACGGACCTGTGCGGAATACTCCGAGCAGATTGCCCAGTATTCCTCGCTGCTCAAAGCAGTACCCGCCGGGACGGACTTACGGCTGATATAGCTGTCGCCTGTCTCCGGCTGATACACGATACTGAGCATCTCGTACTTGCTTCTCTTATTCCACGTGCCGCAATGCTTCGGCACAATGCGTCCGCCTACGAATTCACCCATGATTTCATTCTCCCTTCTGCTTGCTCAAAGGCTTACCAACGTCTTTTTCGCAAGCAGGGGGAGGATGAAAATCATCTTTCAGGAGTACCCCCCCCCCGAATTTTTTCTTCTTATTATCGTTCATATTCATAGTTATCACTCCATTTCACAGAATCAGTCGTTCCAGCAGGCTCTGGAAGGAGGCGGCGATGATCTCATGCCCCTTTTCATCGGGATGCACGCCATTGCCGCCGTCCTTAGAGAATGCGAGCTTGCGGAAATTCTCATCATCGGGTCGCAGGTTGGATTCATGGTACAGATCCAGGCACGGGATGCTGCGCCGCTTGCAGATCTCAACGATTGCCTCCGAGTACTTCGCCATACCGCAGGTTGTCTTAGAAGGCATACTGCCGACCCACGGAGTCGGGGTCACGATACCCAGCCGAGCCAGAGGGATGCGTTCGTAGATGGCGTCAATCGTTGCGTTGATGCAGCCACAGATCGTATCGGTACCCGTATCCGTAACAGTTCCCAGCGTCTGGTCAGACGAGAGATCGTTGCCACTGCCGAAGATGGTGATCACATCGGCATCCTCCGGGATATCACTGACGCGCTGGTAAAATGCTCGGTTGATATCCTTCCGGCGCATATAGCCCGTACCGCTGACACCGAGATTCACCGTCTTAATGCCTGTCTTTTCGGCGATATAGTCGAAGTAGTGCTTCGTGGTACGGCTATTACTTTCCGTCAAGCTGTCACCAAGGCACACCCATGTGCGGCCAAGCCACTTGGGTTTCATGCCGATAAAATAGCCACGAGTCATAGGCTGGATGCCGCAACTCTGCATACCGTTGATGCAGGCAATCCGAATAGAAGCTGCTCGTGCCGGAGAAGTCACAACTTTATTCTCAATCTTGCGATCAGTATTGCCTGTGTTGTTTTCGCCGCCGACCCGATTTCCATTCACATCGTAAAACGCATAGAGGCCGTACCCGGCTTTTCCGGCTGCGCTGATGCAGTACGGGGTATACGGTTCCACAGTGATAGGCTCGGACAGCCGGTAATTCGTGTTACCAGTCGGCTCTTTCACTGTGGAACCTGTTGTCGGATTCAGGAGCATTCCGTTGTTTTCGGTAACTTTGACAGCTTCTCCAATAGCATATTCGTAGTTCTCGTCCACAACCTTGCTTGCCAGATGGTTTTCCAAGCCGGAGATTCTGCTATCGCGTTCTGCCGCCTGTTCTGCTGCTGTACCGACCAGCTCTGCCGAAGGATAACTGATTCGTGTAACCTTTTTGATTATACCCGTGAAGTGGTTGTACTCCACCCATGCGATGCGTACCGTTGCGGCAGTTGCCGGGACCGGAGAAATGCGGTCGTTGTAAGTTCGAATCATATCGGTCTTCTGCTGGAATCCGCCTACCACCTTGTCGTCTGCATCGTAGAAGGCATACAGGTACTTACTCCAGCCGCCGGATACCGTAAACGCATACAGTTCACCGGGTGCAACTGGGATAGGATCTGATACACGGAATGCCGTGTTCTCACTTGACAACGGCACAACCTCGCCTGCTTTTTCATTGATGCACCTGTTGGCAGTATAGGTGAACTCAACTGCTTCCCCTTCCACGACCGCAGCACTCAGAAGCGTATTCTGCGCCCCGGTTGCCGCTGCAATCAGGTCGGCCTTCGCCTTTTCCAGACCAGTCTCCACCGCGACCATCCTGGATTCAGGTTTCTCGTTCAGCTCATTGGTCGGGAAAAGGAAACGAGTCACTTCCTCCACCTTACCCATAAAATTCGAAACCTGAATCCAGGTGATACGCATACTGACTGCCCCAACCGGCGCGATTACGATTCGATTTTCGATTTTGTCGGACTTGTTATCCGGCGCGATCTCACCAGCGAGGACATTCTCGTTGCTGTCATAGAATGCATAGTAGTATTTCTTCCAACCACTTGATGCGGTGATAATATACACATGGCCTGCCACAACAGGGATCATCTCCGAGGTGTGCCAATGACTGTCGCTTTCATTCGCCAGCGTACCCACCGTGCCGTTCAGATTGATGAAGGTCCGAATCGTGGAATCAAAGGTCAGTTCCTTTGTTTCACGACCAGTCGCCTCATCCAGAAGCTGGGACACGATTGTGGTAAGCCAATCATCCCACAGACCGCGTGTCTTTTCCGCAGAGCGCATTGCTTCGCCTAGTGAGGCATGGGTCGTGCCCTGGTTGTCCACGCGAGCATCCAGAATCTCCGCATCCGAGGTCTTTCCCCCGGCAATGCTGTCCATCCGTTTGTTCAGCGTATCCTTGGCATCCTTCAGTTCCTGCCGGCCAGTGTTCAGGTCGGACTTGGCCTGTTCGACCTTGCCAGTCAACTCCGAACTGGTCTGTTCCAGATTTTCATTGACACGCTGTTCCGTTTCCGACAGCTCCTGACTGATCGCCTTGTGCGTATCATCCAGTTCCTTGCTGATTGCCGTATGGGTCTCCTGGAACTCCTGACTCATGGCATTTTTGACAGCCGTAACATCACTGTGCATCTGCTGGACATCCACATCTACGTCCTGTTCCAGCTTCCGCATCTGTGCAGAATAATGGGCGCACAGCGACCAGTAGCTCCCATCTGCCAGCGAGATACCCACAGGCACAGCCTTCCGGCTGATATAGCTGTCACCCGTTTCACTATCCAGCACGATCATCAAGGGTTCATAGGTCTTCTTCTGGTCCCAGACACCCACATGGTCCGGCACCACTCGCTTGCCAACAAACTCTCCCATTCTAGTTCCTTTCCGGCTTACGCCTCATTGTATCTCACGATGAGATGCCCCTCATCGTCCATCTCAAAAATCAGACCCAGCGCATCCCAGCTCTGGAATACCAGATGCCCGTCCATATTGATAGACGAGGTGACCATTCCCTCCTCGATGTCCTTCGCCACTTTATCGATGGTGCTGGACACAGACCCCTGCGCCAGTCCCAGCTTATCGTCCGAGCGCATCACGAGGTGTCCGTCATCGGTGATGAGAAATTCCAGAATGCCCTTGGCGGCTGCATCCAGAGCGTGTTTATAGGTCAGCGTGGCGATCTTACCGTTCATGACTGCGGCACGTGCCACATTCAGCACCAGACTGAACGAACCGATCACATCTCCCTCATCGGACAGAAGGTAGATGTCAATCGGGAACCTGCCGTATACTTCGGTCATAAAGGATGTGACCGTCAGGATGACCGCACCGTCATCCACGAACACAAGATCCGGGCGGGTCTCGCTGGAATATTGGAACACCGCACCGTCCGGCCGAGTAGCCGAGTAGCTGACGATGGTGTCCTTACTGACCTTGTACTCCAGCGAGTTCTGATACAGCCGACACCGCACTTTTCGGGCTTGGTTGTCGTACTGCTTGACCGGGATGTGGGTCGGGATCAGGTTCTCTGTGAATGACAGTTCCACGTCCTGAAACACCGTGAACGACTTAGTCACCAGTGCTTCCTGCGCCGGTTCCTCCGCTGTCTGTACCACTGCTTTCGCCTTCCTGTTTGCCATCTTCTTCGCCTCCTCCCTCTGTCGGGGTATCCGGGTCGGGCTCAGGCGGTGCCGGCTCATAGCCTACCGTCTGCCAGATTTCTCCGTCCCACAGCTTCAGCCGCAGGGCGGTTGTATCGACCCAGAGTGCATTTGTTTTCGGATTCTTTGGTGCTGCCTCCTGCGCACAGATGGGTGAAGCATACCGCTCATCCAGTTTCGCCAGCAGCGTTTCGGACAGCTTATCCGCTGTTCCGTACCGCTCGTCTAGGTTTTTGATGAGTTCTTCTGACAAGGCGGACGCCGTCTTATATCGCTCATCCAACTGTTCGAGCAGTTCTTCAGTCAGTTCTCCGGCTTTCTTATAGCGTTCATCCAACTCCTGCAGGGTGTTATCCAGCAGCAACGCCGTCTTGACCGGGGAATTGTCCTGCTCCCAGCCGTAGCCCCATGTCTTACCGCCATCGGTGGAGATGAAAAACCCATCCAGGCTGTTCTTCCACGCAAAGGTAGACTTTGCCAGTGACCCGGCATTGAAGGCATACCGCACGGTATCGCCGTTCACCTCGGTCACGTTCTGGTAGTGCAGACCGAACAGGCCGGCCAGCAGGGTACCGTCATAGACCATCGACACGGAAATGCCGCCGATCTGCTCACCCATGCTCGTTTCCACACGGAGGGCTGTGTTATAGGCTTCATTGGCTGTGTTTCGGATGCTGCTCAGTGCTGTAGTCAAAGACGAGTTCCGGCTGCTAACCGTAGAGTTCGACAGCGTAATGCCATCGTACCGTTCCAGCAGACAGTCGTACTGCGTTTCGGTCACCTTGGAGCTGACCTCGATGCCAAGCTTGGAGATGAACACATGGACGGTATCGCACAGACTCACTTGCTCCGCTTCCACCACATCCTCATAGTCCGGGGTGTTCCAGAGCTGGATAAAGTCGATGTCGATATCCACCTGCGGCTCGGTCAGGCTGGTATTCTTCAGATAATCCTGCGCAAAGGAGCGCAGCATCTCATCCGTAGGCTTATCCTGAAATCCACTGGTGCAATCCAGTACCGTGATCTTCTGGTACGGAACTGACCGCTGCTCCACCAGCACCACCTTCTCCGGCAGCTCGGTCACCTCGCCGGTCTCGGAATTCTGCCAGTACGGATGTACACCCGTGATCACGCTCTCAATGTTCTTCTCCATCTTGAAGTCGATGAGATTTTTGCCGTAAACGATATGAACACCGTGGTCTGCGCCCCGGTGATGATGGAGCTTGACCGTGTATCGATCCCACTCGTACTCTCCGCCAAAGGTGTCCAGCACCGAGCCGTCGATACCGCCGAGGCAGTTCCGAAAAGAGGACGGCACCGAGAGCCGAAAAGAGGCGCTGGAGGAGATATCCGTCCAGACCCCAAAAGGGCACTCGGATGCCGCGTGACTTTCCAGTCCTGCCAGCGCACCGGTGCAGCCGGTCGTAGCAAAGGGAGAGACAGTAATGAAGTTTAGCTGATACGAGATGTGCCTTGCCTTGACAGTCAGCTTGCCGTCAATCGGCGTTGCGATTTTGTAGATACGAAACGGCTGCGATCTGCCTGTGTCAGATGGCTTTGCAAGGATGATGTTCCCTTCTTCCAACTGCTCCGCATGGATACCATCTGCCGGGTATACCATCTCCAGCTCAAAGCTGCCGTTTCGTTTTTCCGTCACGATGCAGGACTGTGCATCTGCCAGCTTGCCGATGCCGTTGTGGTCGAACTTTACCTCCGTGGATGCATACAGGCAAGGGATCATCCCGTTCCACCTCCTTCCTCACAACGTCCACCAGCGCGGAGTCACCTCCACCGCTGTGATACCGCCCGTCCATGCGATCTGTGTCTTTCCAGCCGGCAGTTCCGGGAAGTCGTCCGAGAGGATGGTCTCATTGCAGAAGCCGTCCGCATTGTAGGCATTGTGCGTCTCACAGTTCAGCAGGACATAATCCTTGATGCTGTGGATGGTAATGGATTCATCGCCCACATACAGCACACCGCCCGAATCTCCGTAGACCTTGAAGATGGGCTGTGCCGGGAATGCGAAGGGGTTCATGAGGTTGCTCCGGCTTTCCAGCCGCACAGTTCTCTGTCCTTCCACGCTCCACCGCTGGGGCTTGCAATTGAACACCAGATCCATCCTGGCGGCTTTCTGCGCCGTTACATCGAACTCCATCGCTTCGGTGCAAACTGCCATCCGGAAGAAATCCGGGTCATAGGTATCCTGCAATTTCTGGTAGCCGACCGGAGACAGCAGCCACGACTTGACCGCGGCGGTCTTAGCGGGCAGACCGTTAAAGAAGAACGCTTCATACTTGATATCCACATTCTGATACCGCCGCCGACCTTGCATTCTCGCTGATGATGTCTCCGTTTCTGCCGGGGACCGATGTGCTTTCTACATCTGCTGCCGGAGAATCGTACACACTGGGTCCAGACAAATATAAAAGGAAGTCCTTGCTGGACTTCCCGGCAAAGGACAGATACTGCCGTGCAAACCTGCCCTTCAAATCAAACTGGGATACTGTCTTTTTCTCAGGCAAATAGCCCATACGCATCACCTTCTTACTTATAGACCGAATCGTCCTGGTCGATCATCTCATTGATCTTGTCAGCCACGATCTGTGCCAGTTCGTTATCGTTCCGGGCGTTGTAGCCGTTCACTGTGATGTGAACGCCACCCAGATTCGTGTTCTTTGTCGTTCCGCCGCCGGCCAGAGCAGCCTGCGGAAGATTCCAACCGCTTGTGTTCAGCCGGGGAATATTGATCTCCGGCAGGCTGAAGGAGCAGATTCCCGCCATCCCCTGCTGAACCTTAGAGGCCATAGACCGGATCTGCTTCAGCAGACCGCCCTCGCTGGCCTTGATGCCGCCAGTCAGCAGCTTCATGAAGTCAGGCATATAGGTGTCGGCATCTGCCAGCGGTCCTTCGTCCGGCACCGAGAAGTGCAGGAAACTGCGGATGCTGTTTGCAACGCTCTTGGCGGCATTGCCGACCCACGACACGCCTTTCTTGATGCCTCCAGCGATACCGCTGACCACATCCTTGCCCCAGTTCACCGCCGAGGAAGCCACGTTCTTGACGCCGCTCCAGATGGAGGATGCCACATTGCCGATGGCAGACGCCGCATTGGAGATGCCATTCTTAATGGCAGTCACACCATTGGAGAACACAGAAGTGACCTTATTCCAGATGTTGGTCACGCCCTCACGGAAGCCGTCACAGTTCTTCCAGAGAGCGGCCAGCCCAAGGCCGACACCGCCGACTGCGGCCACCGCAATACCAGCAGGGCCAGCAAGACCAGCCAGTGCTGTACCTGCCGAGGCAAGCACACCGCCAGCCGAAGAAGCGATACCAGCCAATGCACTGCCTGCACCGGCTGCAAGACCAGACACCGTTGTGCCAACAGAACCGAACAGCCCCGCAATCGCAGAACCGGCCGAGCCAGCGATACCGCCCAGCGTAGAGCCTACGCCGGAGAGTAACCCAGACAGGCTGCTGCCGACACCGCCGAGTTTGGAGAGGACACCGGTCGCTACACTGCCAAGGTTCGACAAGATGCCGGTTCCGCTGCTGCCAAGGCTGCCCAGCCTCGAGATAACACCGGTGATCCCTTGTCCCAGACCACCCATCTTGGAGGTCAGCCCGGAGATCAGGTTTCCGAAGTTTGAGACGATCTGCCCGCCATCGGCGTTTCCAATCTTCGACAGGAAACT
>ERZ773168.2512-NODE-2512-length-13885-cov-4.364714_pt1 | contig 13885 bp, 9 predicted proteins | sample MGYA00511261_ERZ773168 | MGnify/ENA primary metagenome ERZ773168 (study PRJEB29015, sample SAMEA2737855) | human gut metagenome | biome: human gut; feature: human-associated habitat; material: faeces | place: China | collected 2012 ... | reverse complement strand
AATATAAGAAAACTCATCGATCACTAAGATAAGCTTTTCCGGTCCACCGCTTTTGATCCGGTTAAAATATTCCTCATAATCATATTTTTGCAGCCTGACCTGCAGTTTTTCCTCTAACGCTTCCGCCATCATCTGTTTTTGAGACTCCGGTGACGCATACCGTGCACGATAATAAAAGGCTTTTTTGTTCTGCAGGAAAGTCTTCAATAACAATTCTTTTTCCAGATCCGGCCTGCCATATAAAACGCATAACTGATTGCCGGACTTTGCATACAGTGTTTCTAATTCCTTTAAAACAGCCGTTTTTACAACCATGTTTCCGCCCTCCCGTTTGTATTTCACATAGGAGAAATTATATCATTTTTTAACTTTTTAGGCAATATAAAACGCCACCGGACGTCCTGATCCGATGGCGCTTTTTGTTATTTCCTATTTTTATTATTTCTTTGTGATATATCCCTGTGCTTTCAACAATTCTGCGCAAAGTACTGCACCGCCTGCTGCACCGCGGACTGTATTGTGGGAAAGTCCGACAAACTTCCAGTCGTATACGGTATCCTCTCTTAATCTGCCGACAGAGATACCCATTCCATTCTCATAGTTAACATCTAAGGAAACCTGTGGTCTGTTGTCTTCCTCTAAGTACTGGATGAACTGCTTTGGTGCACTTGGAAGTCCTAACTCCTGCGGAACACCGCTGAAGTTTTTCAATGCCTCGATCAGCTGCTCTTTGGTCGGGTTTTTCTTAAATTTTACAAATACTGCTGCTGTATGTCCGTTTAATACCGGAACACGGATACACTGGCAGGTGATCACCGGTGAAGTTGCAGGAACGATCTGCTTCTTCTCATCATCAACATAGCCCCAGATACGAAGTGGCTCCTTCTCGGACTTTTCTTCTTCACCACCGATGTAAGGAATAATATTTCCTACCATCTCCGGCCAATCTTTAAATGTCTTACCTGCGCCTGAAATTGCCTGATAAGTAGTTGCAACAACCTCGTATGGCTCAAACTCTTTCCATGCAGTAAGAACTGGTGCATAACTCTGAATCGAACAGTTTGGCTTAACCGCTACGAATCCACGTTTTGTACCAAGTCTTTCCTTCTGATACTTGATTACTTCCATATGCTGAGGATTGATCTCCGGAACTACCATAGGAACATCCGGTGTCCAACGGTGTGCGCTGTTGTTCGATACAACCGGTGTCTCTGTCTTTGCGTAATCCTCTTCGATCTTCTTAATCTCTTCCTTTGTCATATCTACAGCAGAGAATACGAAATCAACTTCAGAAGCAACCTTCTCTACCTCATTGACATTCATAACAACGATATTTTTAACAGCTTCCGGCATCGGAGTATCCATTTTCCAACGGTCTCCAACCGCTTCCTGATATGTCTTTCCTGCGCTTCTTGGGCTGGCTGCAATTGTTGTAACCTCAAACCAAGGATGGTTCTCTAATAATGAAATAAATCTCTGACCTACCATTCCTGTTCCACCAAGAATACCAACTTTTAATTTTTCGCTCATTTTCTCTTAAATCTCCTTACGTTTTCTCGTATACGCGGACACTTGTCTTCGCACGGAACACTTTTCTCTATTTTGTCCGCATGTCACGCACATGTGTCTTTATAGGAAATATATTACTTGAATCAACTACAAAATACAAGGAATAAATTGTCTTAAATATATAAAAAATATCTCCCATTTATGGGTATTATGCACAACTATTCCTGAACATCCTGTGGAATCGTAATCTCATCCTGCCAGTCGATTGCCAGATATGCCTCATTTTCTGCAATAACCTTCTTCATAGCCTCTTCGCCCGGCGCGCCAACCGTGAGTCTCTTATTGACACACGTCTCCATAGAGATTGCATCATAGATGTCCTCCTCAAATACCGGCGAGAATGTTTTCAGTTCCTCCAGTGACATATCATCGATCGGAATCTGTTTGTCCAGACAATATAAAACAATTCTTCCGATAATTCCATGTGCATCTCTGAACGGGACGCCATGATTTACCAGATAATCTGCAGCATCTGTCGCATTGGTAAAGCCATGATTTGCGCTTTTACGCATCACATCCTTATTAAACTTTAAGGTATCAAGCATACCGGTAAACAATGCAATGCAGCCCTTCGTTGTGTCCATTGCGTCAAAGGAAAGCTCCTTATCCTCCTGCATATCCTTATTATATGCAAGCGGAATTCCCTTCATCGTAGTAAGAAGCGACATCAGAGCTCCATACACACGTCCGGTCTTACCTCGAACAAGCTCGGCAATATCCGGATTCTTTTTCTGTGGCATAATACTGCTTCCGGTACTGTACGCATCATCAATCTCCACAAACTTATATTCATTGGAATTCCAGATAATAATTTCTTCTGAAAAACGGCTTAAGTGCATCATGATCGTTGCCATTGCAGAGAGATACTCGATCAGATAATCACGATCCGACACGCCATCCATACTGTTTAACGTCGGTCCGTAGAATCCGAGAAGTTCGGCTGAATACTCGCGGTCAAGCGGATACGTCGTCCCTGCGAGAGCGCCAGATCCGAGTGGACAGTAATTCATACGCTCATAAATATCGTGCATACGGCTTCTGTCACGCTTAAACATCTCAAAATAAGCTGAGAAGTGGTGAGCCACTGTTACAGGCTGTGCCTTCTGCAGGTGAGTAAAACCTGGCATATAAGTTTCAACATTTTCCTTTATTATTCTTAAGATAACTTCCATGAGTTCTCTTACTTCTTCATCAACATTCTTAACTTCGTCCCTTGTATATAGTCTCATATCAAGAGCAACCTGGTCGTTACGGCTTCTTCCAGTATGAAGCTTCTTTCCGGCATCCCCGATGCGCTCAATAAGAGTAGCCTCCATGAATGTATGGATATCTTCATACTCATCAGTGATTTCAAGCTTTCCTGATTCGATATCAGAAAGTATGCCCTTTAAGCCATCTGTGATCTGCTTTCCTTCGTCTTCTGATATGATACCTTGTGCTGCAAGCATAGTGGCATGTGCGATACTTCCCTCTATATCCTGTTTATAGAACTTCTGGTCAAATGAGATAGAAGCATTAAAGTTGTTTACAAGTTCGTTAGTTTCCTTAGTGAAGCGTCCGCCCCAAAGTTTCATTGTTTACCTCTTTCCTGGGATTGTCGTATTATCAAATCATTATAATTTATTATAACATCCCAATTAATAATATTCTATCATAGTCGGTGGCTTTTGACCCCCGACATAATATAAATGCATAAATGCAGATTTATATCTTTATTAAATATAGCTGCTGCTTAATCAGCATGATTGCTTTCATCGCTGTCAAGATTATCAAAATCATCAAGCTCATCAAGACTGAAGTCATCAAGTGGCATAGGTGAATCATGAGGATTAATATCATCATCATATATGGACTGTGTTTCTGTTTTTCTTCTGTCCATCAGAATCACATCATCTTCACATATAAGCTCCTGTATAAGTACAGGCCAGCTGTCTGTGCTTATAACATTCATACGGCACATTCTTTTAAAGAAATACATACCTATCAATATAATAATGCAGAGCGAAGTGATAATGCAACCTAAAATAAGGTTAACAGGTGTATATTTGAGTGTTATATTATGCTCACCTGCTGGAACATGTACACTTATAAAAGCACCATATATATCATTTGTTTCAACCTTTTTACCATCTATATATACTGACCATCCTTTATCATATGGAATAGAGCATATAAGAGTTGCATCCTTATCTGCATTAACAGTGCCTTTTATCTTGTTGTTAGTGAATTCTGATACGTTAAGCGAGTTGTTGTTAAGTATGTTAAAGGCTTCTTTAAATCTTGAAGTTTCAAGTGTGTATACACTGGCATTCATGGATGTGTCAGCTGAAACTACTATCACATCCTCAGGAGTAGCGTATCCAAGATCTATGATGGTTCCACCTTTTTTAAGGTCTTTGTAGGTATATTCAGAACCATGTATAGTGACGGTTACTGTGTCACAGGCAGTATTTTTGGTAATCATATACATGTGTCCGGCTTTCACTGGTTTTACTTCAAAGCCGGTATCAGTAGAGTTCTCATATGTCAGTGTGAACACGTTGGATATTCCTGTAAGATTCTTTATAAGCGAGTTCTGGTTGTCTATGCCTGAGCCTATAGCCTCGCTTCCTTCCCATCCGTAAGGGTCGTTGTATGTCATGTAGCCGATAGGAAGAGTGTAGGTGTTTTTATATATGAATTCTCCATCATCACCTGTGTAATATGTCCTTAGAGGACTTTCTGTAAGTATACGGTTTGATATGGCATATTTAACGGAAAACAGACTTTCAGTTACAAGAGTTGCACCGTTATATTTGTAAGCATTAAATGAGTGCTCAAAACCAAGCTTACCAAGGAATTTTTCCATAGCACCATTCGAGGTTGATGAGAATGTTGACATACTGTGGTAGTTATGCCATGCACCATCATTGTTAGAACGGCTGCCGAACTTTTTATCCATGCGGTAGAAGGATGAGTCATCCTCTGCCACAGTAGATGTGACTGTTTTTACGGCATCATAATCAAGCAGATAAGAGGTACGGCTTGTAGTTCCGATGCCGGTAGAGTCCATGTTTATAGTACATTCTATGATACATAAAGAAAATGTAATAAAAAGAATGACAGGAACCCTGAAATCATGCTTAATGTGTATGACCATAAGAAGTGCGTATATAAGTATAAAAGCACCACTAAGGTAAACTATAGTAAAATCATAAGTTTCATCTACCGCAAATACCTGTTCTATAAAGAGCATGATGCCAATAGCTATCCAGAGCGCCGCACCAAGCTGTTTAGTCGTCATACTGCGGATATGTGTAAATGCTTCATAGCACATAGTAAGAAGAAAGAACACATATATGAAGGACTGTCTGCATGGAAGACTGTTAGGAAAGTGGAAGCCATGCCAGATAAAGTTAGGTATATTAAGGTTAAAAGCTGTAAGAAACGCAAGTATAAGAACTGACTTTCCTATTTTTTCCCTTAAATCTACTTTCTTATCCATAATATAAAGAGGGAATAAAAGCAGTACTGCTACACCACAGTATATATTAGGGTAGTGTTCAAGTCCTAAGTGTACCGGAACGTCTATAAGATGTCTTGTAACCGTGTTAAGTATGCTAAAGTATAGTGTCAGCTTCTTTGGAAATTCTATGTTGTTGGATGCTGAAAGTGTGAAAGCATAGAATTCTGGTAACAAAAGACATGCTGCAAGTCCACCTGCAAGTAGTGAATATATGGCAAAGTTCAGTATTTTTTTAAAATATATGACAGGCTTTCTTGTTCCCCTATATGCGATAATAAGTACGATAAAGTATAAAACAACTGATATACATACCATGATAGCTATATAGTAGTTGGTGTATATACATAAACCAAGAGTTATGCAGTAAAGGAAACATTTGTTTTCGTTAACGAGTCTTTCAAGACCGAGTATTATGAGTGGCAGAAGTACAAGACAGTCAAGCCACATTATATTCCAGCTGTAAGCAGCTACGAAGCCTGAAAGAGAGTAGAACATACCAAACAGTGCAATACTGCATTTTCTGTTATTAAAGTGCTTTGTTATATAGTAAGTGAATGTAACACTGCTTAAACACAGCTTTAATATGATGATGGCATTCATTATTTCAATCATATATTTCTGAGGAAACAGCACTATAAACCAGTTAGATGGACTGGCAAGATAGTAAGCATATAGGGCTGTGAAGTTGGTTCCCATGCCGATATCCCAGCTGTATGTAAGACTTTCCCCATGTCTTAGCTTGTTCCACAGCTCAGAGAAAAATGGTGCATACTGATGATACATATCTGACCTTAAGTAGCAGTTGTTTCCAAAAGGATATATTTCCCGTGCTATATATAAGGCTGTCATTATGATAAGTGGGATTATAAAAGCAATGATATAAGTTATTCCACCACTTGGAATATTACTATTTGTTTTGTCAAAAAGACAGAAATGTTTCTTAGACTTTTTTGATAAATCAATAGAATTGTTGTTAAGCGAATCCAAAACGATACCCCCTGTTAGTTAATTAAATACATCAGTAAGAGCCAGATATCCTTTTACCCTTACATCATCATATATTACCAAAATATAAAAATACTGTAAATAATATTGATGAATTATTTATTGTTTTAGCTTGTATTATTTCTTATTATTATGTACAATAAATGTGTATGCGAAGGAACCTTATATTTTTTTTATAAGGAGTATACATGAACATAATTAAATTATACAACCAGTATAAAACATATATCAGGTGTTTTGCTGTGGCCATCATAGTTCTAGTAACAGGGGCGCTATATTATGGTATGCATGGCAGCGGTAAAGATAAAAGCGGGGCAGATAGGGCTTCTGTTAGTAGTGTGGATAGTGACTCTTTGGATGCTGCAGTCCTTAGAGGCACACAGGAAGATAAAGAACTGATATATGTTTATGTATATGGTGAAGTTAACAATCCTGGAGTGGTTGGATGTAAGAAGGATTCCAGAGTGTATGAGGTTGTAGAGTTATGTGGAGGCTATACAGCAAACGCCGATGAAAGCTGTATTAACCCTGTACGTAAGGTATCTGATGGGGAAAAGATATATATTCCATATGTTGGAGAAGACTACAGCCAGGGGATTTATGATGATGATTCTTATAAGACCTCACAGGAGTATGCTGCATCGTTATATGGTGATTACGGAGCTTCACAGCAGAATACGCGCATCAATATCAACACAGCGGCTAAGGAGCAGTTAGTCACACTTCCAGGTATAGGAACATCAAGAGCAGAGGACATAATAAGTTACCGTAGTAAGAATGGCAGCTTTAAAAGTATAGAGGATATTAAGAAAGTGCCAGGTATTAAAGATGGCGCATTTGCAAAGATTAAAGATTATATATGTGTTTAAACAAGGAGTATTAACAGATATGGCTGGTAAGGTATTAGTTGTAGATGATGAAAAGATGATAGTTAAAGGCATAAAGTTCAGTCTTGTTCAGGATTATAGTGTTGTTGATTGTGCATATGATGGTGAAGAGGCACTGAATATGGCAAGGAACAACGATTATGACATTATCCTTTTAGATATTATGCTTCCAAAGATGAACGGTCTTGAAGTATGCCAGCAGATAAGGGAGTTCTCCAACGTACCTATTATTATGCTTACAGCCAAGGGTGATGATATGGATAAGATAATGGGTCTTGAATATGGCGCAGATGATTATATCACCAAGCCTTTTAATATTCTTGAGGTCAAGGCAAGGATGAAGGCTATCTTAAGAAGAAACAACAGTAACAGGGATAAAGAAACTGTTAAAAGCAATGTGCTTGTAGTAGGTGATATGAAGATAGATTGTGACAGCAGAAGTCTTTTTATCAAGGGAAAAGAGATATATCTTACAGCTAAGGAGTTTGACCTGCTTGAGCTGCTTGCTTTTAACCCTAACAGAGTATACAGCAGGGATGCGTTGTTAAAGACGGTATGGGGTGCAGATTATCCAGGAGATGGAAGAACAGTAGATGTCCATATAAGGCGTCTGCGTGAAAAGATAGAGGATAACTCAAGTGAGCCAAAGTATGTTCATACCAAGTGGGGAGTAGGTTATTATTTTAATGTTTAAACATATTGATATTGGAACACATAATAAGTCATTTAAATCAGGAAAGCTTTTGACTGGTATCCGCAGGTGCATTTTTAGTGCACGCTTCAGGATTATACTTATGATGTCAGTATTAGCAGTTATATCTGTTATTTCTGTTGTGCTGGCACTTAAATATTCTTATATAGAATCTCTTATTAACAAAAGAAAAGAGTACATCAGTAACGAGGCTGTGCTTATGTCGGCAGAGTTTACGGATTATTCTGACCTTTCAGATGCAAGAAATGGTGGAATGTATGAGAATCTTATGAACTATTCTGCACTTAACCAGATGAGGATAAGAGTTGTAGACAGAAAGTACATGGTAAGCCTTGACACGTATGCTGTGGACAATGGCAAAACTATCATTAGTTCAAAGGTTATTGATGTATATGAGAGCTCTAAGGCGGCAGCGGATTATAACCATAAGTCGGGCAGTATAGAGGCGGTCTCACCGGTATATAACAGTGAGGGCACTGTTATTGCAGTGTTAGTTGTGAATTTTGATGTTTCAGATATCAGAGTTCTTGTAGGAGATGCTTTTGATGGGATTTATGTAGTGTTGTTTGTTGTTATCACATTTATAATAGTAAGTTCTATAGTGATATCGTATTTTTATATGAGACATTACAATAAAGCATTAAAGATAGTTGAAGCTGTTGATGTTGGTTATACGGACAAGAGGATTGAGATTAAGGGCTCAACAGAGCTTAGAAGCTTTGCTGCCCATTTTAACAGTATAATGGACAAGAATAACGAGCTTGATTCTTCAAGGTCAGAGTTTGTTTCAAACGTATCACATGAGCTTAAAACACCGATTACATCCATAAAGGTGTTAGCAGATTCGCTTAACACACAGGAAGATGTACCTGTTGAGGTGTATAAGGAGTTTATGCTTGATATTGTAAGTGAAATCGACAGGGAGAATAAGATTATAGAGGATTTGTTATGTATGGTAAGGCTTGACAGGGCTTCGTCGGCACTTAACATATCGTCAGTTAATATGAATGAGCTGCTTGAGCTTGTACTAAAGAGGTTAAAGCCGCTTGCAGCAAAGAAGAATATAGAGCTGTTGTTTGAAAGCTTCAGACCGGTTGTTGCACAGGTTGATGAGGTTAAGATTACCCAGGTAATATCTAATCTTGTTGAGAATGCCATAAAGTATAATAATGTCGATGGATGGGTACATGTTTCGCTTAATGCTGATCATCAGTTCTTTTATGTAAGGGTTGAAGATTCTGGAATAGGCATACCAAAGGACAGTCAGGGCAAAGTTTTTGACAGATTCTACAGGGTAGATAAGGCCAGATCAAGGGAAACAGGTGGAACCGGACTTGGTTTATCTATCGTCAGGAATATAATTCTTATGCATCATGGTACTATTAAGCTGTACAGCGAGGAAGGCATGGGAACAACATTTACATTCAGGATACCTCTCAACTATGTAGAAGAGAATGAAAATTAGTAATATTCAGCAGGGTAACAGGCAGAATGGAGAAGTACGTGGTTAAAAAGTTCGTAGTAAGAATAATGTGTATATTAATATGCATCGGTATAACAATGTCTATGCCTGCATGTTCATCAGAGAGTAAGAATGAAAAGTATACAATATATTATACTAATAGTTCAAAGGATAAGCTTATTGGGAGTACATGTATGCTTGATACTTCTATGTCTGTTGAAGATAAGGTGAGAACGTTGCTTGATAACATGGGTGTACGTTCTTCAAGCAAGGATGAATATATCATAAAGCCAGATAATGTTAATCTTTTAGAATCCAGTGTTAAAGGTAAAACAGTATCTTTAAACTTTACAACAACATATAAGCAGATGCCATCACAGGTAGAACTTTTATACAGGGCAGCAGTTGTAAAGACACTGACACAGCTTGATGATATTTCGTATGTTCATTTTTATGTGGATGGCAAGGAAGCTTTATATGAAGATGGAAGTGTTATGGGTATGTTTAAGAGCTCTGACTTTACAAGCTCTGATAATGATATCAGGCAGATGGATTGGCGTAATGTACAGCTGTTTTATGCAGATGAGAGTGGAACAAGACTTGTTAAAGTAAAAGAAATGTTAGCTTACAATAAAAACATGCCTATAGAAAGAATGGTGGTACAGCGTCTTATAAGTGGTCCAACAACACAGGATACTTATGCAACACTTCCAGAGGCAGTAAAGCTGCTAGGAGTATCTGTTGTAGATAAAGTATGCTATGTTAATCTTAGTGAGGAGTTTGCAGATGAACTTGTAAATGTTGCATCAGAGGTTGAGATATATTCTATAGTGAATTCGCTCTGTTCGCTTGATAACATAGAATCGGTCAAGATATTTATCAATGGCGATTATTCAAGCACATTTAAAGATAATATCAGCCTTGACAGGTTTTATAAGTTTAATCAGTCGCTTGTTGAGTAAAACAGTATTAATATATTGTTATCTGCTCATATGACTTTGTGTGTTCCGGAAAGGAACGGAAAATATAGTATTGAGAAGACCTTTGTTTATTGCGGCTATGATACAGCTTATAGCCGCATGTGTATCTTTTTGGTGTATGGGAACCGGGCAGCAGGATATGCTGTCAGTGGTTCTTGTTACATCATTTGCTGGAGTTTTGTTATATGGTATTCTTGCATTATATATAAGGTTATGCAGGATATCCGTCTTTTATTTTCTTGTTTTTATATTATATCCCATTACAACAATATCAATGATGTTAGCAGCTTATAGCCTGGACCAGAGTTATGGACGCGAGAGCTTTACAGGAACTGTTAAGAATATAGTTTATAAAGAAGATTATATGATGCTTTATATGAAGGATAACAGCCTGAATAAGCAGGGGATAATAGTGTATTCATATTATACAGATGATTATAATGCTGGTATCGATGATGAAATAAAGGTATCGGGAGAAGTCAGTATGTGGGAGAAAGCTCATAATCCCGGAAACTTTAACAGCCGTTTATATTATATATCATGTGGCTATCCATATAAATGTAATGCAGACAGGATAACGGTTATACATAGCGGCAAAGACAGCTTTAATGCATGGCTGTACAGTTTAAAGCAGCGGTTTAAGGCTGTATATAATACGGTTTATGATGAATATGATAACCAGCTTATGAATTCTATGGTGCTTGGTGATAAATATGAGCTTGAAGCAGATGTTAAAGATATGTATCAGAAAAGTGGTGTGTCACATCTTCTTGCCATAAGCGGGCTGCATATATCAATAGCGGGTATGAGTGTATATAATATGCTTAGAAAAAGGCTGAATCAGAAGATATCGGCAATCGCAGGAATATTGGTTATATTATCTTATCTGATATTTACAGGAGAATCAGTATCGGCAGCAAGGGCGGTATGTATGCTTGTTATGACAATAATAGCGGATGTAAGGGCAAGAACCTATGATATGCTGACGGCACTTGCCATGGCATCTGTTATGCAGATAATGGACAATCCATATATAATATGTAATACGTCATATATTATGTCTTTTCTTGCAATGCTTGGTATAGCACTGGTGCTTCCGGTTATATCATCAGCAGATAAGACACTTGTATTCATAAAAAAGAAAAATAGAAAAAATCGGACATTAAAGGATGAAGTTATATATCTTTTATGTGATTCATTAAGTGGCTGTATTGCTATACAGCTTATGCTGCTGCCGGCATTGTTATATGTATCTTATGAGACTTCATTTATAAGTGTTATATTAAACCTGATTGTCATACCGCTTATGCCGGTTGTGATGATAAGTGGTATAGTCTCAGGATTAGCAGGACTTGTGTCGATAAAATGTGCATGGTTTATGGCAGGAGCAGCCCACTATGTGCTTAAGCTTTATGACATATTGTGTAAAGCATGTGCAGATATACAGGCAGGAACATACGTCACAGGAAGACCACAGGTATGGCAGCTTGTCCTTTATATGTTTATCTTAGCCGTATGGATAGCAGCTGATTCTGAATATGTGAAATATTGTACCATATATCGTGTAAGTAATATGAGTAATGTACATGATATATGGCGGAATGTGAGTAATATATATAGAAATTCATGTAATATAAGCCATAATATTAAGAGTGTTATTCTAATTGTGCTTTTAATACTGGCTGCTGCCAATATGAGATATATTCATCCCAAGGGACTTTATATTATGATGCTTGATGTAGGTCAGGGTGATTGCATATATGTACGTGATGAAAAAGGCATCAGTTATCTGTTCGATGGTGGAAGCACGGATGTTAAACAGGCAGGAAAGTACAGGATATACAAAACTCTGCGTTATATGGGTATACGGCGAATAGATTATGCTGTGATAAGTCATGGTGATGCTGACCATGTGAATGGTATTAAAGAACTTATAGATATGAGTGGTGCTTCATTTACTGTGGGTGAAGTTGTCATGCCTGATATAAAAGATAAGGATAGTGAAGAATCATATGCTGGCATGATAGAATATGCGCATAAAGCAGGCATTAATATCAGCTATAAGAAGGCTGGGGATGTACTTGTATGTGATAACAGCACGGCATTTAAGATAACTTGTATGCATCCGTGTGAATCGTACGATTATGAGGATGCTAATGACTATTCGGCGGTTTATATGATAGAGTATAAAGACTTTTCCATGCTAATGATGGGAGATGCAGGCGAGAAGGCTGAGAAATGTATGATGAATGACTGGAAACAGCATAAAGAGCTTAAAGTTTTTGCACTTAAAGCAGGACATCATGGTTCAAGGTATTCATGCAGTGAAGCTTTTCTTGAGAGTATTGATCCTGCGATAGCGCTTATATCCTGTGGTAAGGATAACAGATATAAGCATCCTCATAAAGAGATGCTGACAAGGCTTCATAATATGGATATTAAGCCATACCGGACAGATGAAGAAGGCGCCATAATGATAAATGTCAGTGCTGATAAAATAAAAGTACAGGTTTACAATGACGGCGGATAAATGGTACAATGTTAGCTATGAAAACTTTGAATGAACATATTAAAAAAGGCGAATATCAGAAGGTATATCTTATATATGGTGAAGAGGAATATTTGAAAAACCAGTACCGTGACAGAATGAAGGCGGCTATTATCGGGGATGACACCATTAATTACAGCTATTTTGAAGGAGATAGCACGAAAGCAGAGGATGTTATTTCAATGTGCGAAACTATGCCGTTTTTCAGTGATAGAAGACTTGTTATAGTTAGTGACAGCTCTTTTTTTAAAAATGCAAATGACAAGCTGGCTGATTATATAAAGAAGCTTCCTGGTTATATTGTGCTGATCTTCGTAGAGAAAAATGTTGATAAAAGAAATAAGGTATATAAGGCGGTAAGCAGCTGTGGTTATGTGACCGAGATGAAATATCAGACACCAGCAATGCTTAAAAAGTGGATAGCCGGAATGTTGTCAAAGGAACATTATAAGGTAACAGAGGCAGCCTGTGACCTTATTCTTGAAAAGACAGGTGCTAACATGGAGCTTATAAGAAATGAGGTCAATAAGCTTATAAGCTACTGTGCTGGCCGTGATGCAGTCATGCCACAGGATGTGGAGGCTGTGTGTTCTACGCAGACGACGAGCAGGATATTTGAGATGATAGAAGCGGTTGCTGGAAAAAACAGAGATAAGGCACTTTCTTTGTATTATGATCTTCTTGAGCTTAAAGAGTCACCTATGCTTATTTTGTATCTGATAGTCAGACAGTTCAACGGAATATTACAGGCTAAGGATTATGCAGCATCAGGAATGTCATCAAGGGAAGTGGCTTCTTATATGAAGATACAGCCGTTTATAGCAGGAAAGTATCTTGCGCAGTCGAAGTATTTTACGGCAGATAAGATAAAAGAAATATTAAGGGAATGTGCAGATGTTGAAGAACGCATCAAGCAGGGAAGACTTCAGGAAAAGCTTGGCGTGGAAATGATTATAATAAAATATTCAGTATAGTATACATAAGATGAAAAGATTTGTTTTATAGCTTACAACAGGAAAAAAGGACAGATGCGAGGGTATGCATCTGTCCTTAAATAATATCCTGTGATAATTAAGCTAAAGTGTTAACAGCTTTAGTAATGCGAGATACTTTTCTAGCAGCTGTGTTCTTGTGGAATATTCCCTTAGAAGTAGCCTTAGAAATCTCAGCTATAGCAACAGGAAGAGCAGCTTCAGCAGCAGCCTTGTCACCAGCAG
>ERZ773168.2497-NODE-2497-length-13946-cov-4.783097_pt1 | contig 13946 bp, 10 predicted proteins | sample MGYA00511261_ERZ773168 | MGnify/ENA primary metagenome ERZ773168 (study PRJEB29015, sample SAMEA2737855) | human gut metagenome | biome: human gut; feature: human-associated habitat; material: faeces | place: China | collected 2012 ... | reverse complement strand
GATGTATCTTCATAGGCAGCGTCAAGAGTCTTCTGCTCAGGGGACAGTAATCGTCGGTTGAGAGATGTTTCGAGCAGGACGATAAATTGGCTTTTGTCCAAGTTTTCCATAATTCGACTTACACAGAATTGGTTGGTTTGCTTTGCAAAAATGGGAATTTTCAGGATACCCAATTACATGTCCGGATATCCGCCCGGATATAAAAAATCGAAAAAAATCATTCATCTTCCTTATTCAAGGAATAAAGCAGTGCATCGGTAAATTTTGTGCGATCTTTCTTGCGTTCCAGAACACGGCGTTTGACATCAGTCGGATCGCCGAGTTTAACATGCAATGTATTCTCGAAGACCCGAACAACCAAATTGAATGGAGCTGTCGAACCATCTGCCAGCACGAAAGGAGGTGGAGTCATCCGATCGAGTCCGCAAAGGATTTCCGAAACGCTGATCGCAGGATAGTGTTTGGACCAATGGAGCGGTGAAGTAAATGCAGGTTCAGATATGAAAGATCGCGGGTGTTCAATACGATGATATAACAACTCTTTTTCCAAGCAGATAAATTCGAGAGTCATGTCGACAACCCGGTGTATATATGGCGGAAGCGAAACGGACGGTTCATGAATTCGAGAAAGCAGAAATCGAAACTGGATTTGCGTATAATTTAACGTATGTAATGCCGACAGACAATCTGTGTCATCGCAAAGTGCTGTAATGAGGCGGGCAAATTTCAAAAAGTAAGTTTGCAGCCTTTTTTCAGAAACAACTTTTCGATTCAATGATTTTAAGATGGCTCTGAACAAAGATGTATGCAACAATTTGTCCATCTATATTTGTCGTTTATTACAATGAATTAAATTGCATATATTGTATCTGTAGGATAATTTTCTTATCTTTGCCAAACGGCGAATAGCTGTCGAATCCTGTCATCGACACCTGAAAATGCTACAAAGACAAGATGGACGGGATGATAGGGGAAATCGTGCAAAAAACAGCACGGGCTTCTCCTATCTGTTCATCGGGTTGTAGCATTCCTCAGGTGTCAATAGGTTAAGTCCGTGCTTTTATTTTATGCTATTTCATTTATGGTTTAACCGAGAAGTTTGATTTTGCTACAATAAATTTATAATTTATGCGTTTCATAAAGAAAATACCGGTTACGATTCATTAAAAGTGAATTTTTCAATACAAAAAGACTTACAGATGCTCACATTCTGAATCGGTCAACATTTACATCCGGATATTTTCTTATTGCCGTTCGAATATTCTTCGAACGGCTTTTTTATCCGAAAGTTAAAAACACCCGCACACCTCAAAAGATGTGCGGGTCAAAATCGGGGCGCTTACAGATGCTCAACCGATTCTAAACAGGTCAACAAAATACATCTCAGAGGAGTTATTCGGCCGTAGCCTCGTCGTAGGTGATGGTGTAACCGCTGCTGACGAACGTCCAGTCCTGCGGGCGGTTACCATTCTCGCAAGTAACGGTTTCCTCCCAAGCTCCATCGGCAATGGAATTGAACAGTGACAGCTGGTTCCGTTCAGATGTCCGGCGCAGGTTGAAATGCATGATCGCTCCGTAACCGGCCTCGGTCAAATCATAGGCATAATTGCCATACTGACTAATCTGATAGGCGGAATAGTAATTACCCAGATTGATCGACATCGGGGCATAGTGCTCCTTGGTTACGCCGGCAACACTGATGCTGGTGTTGTAATACGCAAAATCGGAATAGACATAGTCGAGTTTGGCACCTGCCGTTGCGTTGATTTGGCTGGAACCGCCGGTATTGTACTGGAAGAGGGTAATCAACTTGCCGGCGGGCAGCTTGGCGCGCAGTTTGGTGATCAGGTTGCCATACGAACCGGAAACGGAGGTCACCGTGCCGCCGTACTCGTTGTCGAATCCGATACCGTCGAGTCCGTACTTATTTACGGCATAGGCGAGAATCGTTGCAAGCTGGTCGGCCTGCGTGTCATTGAGACTCGTGAAGTCGATATTCTGCCAGTTGGGCAGGATGGTGAGCACGACTTTGATGCCTTTGGCTTGCAGGCCGGCTACATAGGTGGCGGCACCGCCGTTTTCGAGCAGGTTGGTCATCTTGTCGTTCAGATAGAGGGTCGGACGCACCACGCCGTTGACCGTCTCCTTGTTGAGATTGGCGGCGAAGAACTCCACGATATCGGCATAGGCCGAACCGTCGGAGAGCAGGTAGTCGCCGGCATTAAGCGGGTTCACGTCGTTGGTTTCGACATAAATGGTGACCTTCGGAGTTTTGTCTCCGTAAGCACGTGTTTTGACGATAGGCTCTTGAGCCTTGTCCATCGTCGGGTCCTCTGCCTGCTGGCAGGAGAACATCATCGCTGCACTGGCTGCCAATGCTGCGAATAATTTGAAGTTTTGTTTCATTTTGATTTGAATTTTAATTGTTTGTTTGCTCCGGTTAAAGAGCTGTGAGAGGATAAAATGGAAGAACACAGGTGTATTTTGTCGACCGTTTTTATCAATTCCAGTCTTTCAGCCATTTGCCGTAATTGTATATGCCCTCGGATATATTAGAGAGCCTGTTTTTATCGAACAGGTAATTATATCCTTTTCTGTTTCCCAAAATGAGGTTGTTTTCCGGATCCATATACGTACAATGCATTGCAAATGTACCGTCCCATGCTGTTTCATAATTGTCCTGCAAATGGGCGCGCAAATCATCGAAGACAATGATATTGTTCGGTCTATAATCGGCCAAAATCCAGTCTATAAGAAAGCCCGGCTCCCGCATCATAGCCTCTTCTTCCGTTCGGGCAGCAGGATAGATGGGAAAGTTGATGCAGCCGTACCGATCCTTGGGCAGATTGGCAATCGGCTTTTGCGTATAGGTGGATACATACTCCAGTTCGGGATGCCACGGGTCGAGCAGCTGCGGGGCCTCGCTGTTGCTGTTGTAACCCGACCATGCGTAGTCAATGTAATCGCCGACGGCGATTCCGCCCGTCGCTTCCGTATCCCAGAAAGTAGCGGTCGGCTCCTCGTAAACCGTGACCGTCAGTAATTTTTCCGTGCCAAGTGCCTCGCGCAATGCCTTGATGAGCTTCGGATAGGAGGTCGTGTTCACGGCCGGCATACCCTCCTTGCCGTAGCCGGAATTTCGATCCCAGAGGTTTACACCGTCGAGTCCGTATTGTTCGATAACGGTCTTGACCTGCGCGGCGAAGTCTTCGATTTGGGTATCGGTGAGGTTGCAGAACCCGAGCCCCGTGCCTCCGCCTTCGATGCTGATACATACCTTGCGTCCGTGTTCCTGCAACGGACGGATATATTTCGTCGATTGGCTGAGCACATAAGTCATGTCGGTTCCGAGATCAAGCAGGGCGCGGCCGGCTGCAGCATCGTAGCCGACCTGGACAGTGCGCAGGTTGACGATGTTGCCTACGGTACCGTACCACGCCACGGTCGTGCCGCGTGCCACTTTCTTCCGCATGATGTAGTCCTGCGCCAACAGCGGCTGAAAATCGTTCGTATTGACATAGAACACGAAGAACAGGTCGTGGCCGTCGTGCAGGGTGTATTCGTCGGTGTAGGGTTGGCGAACCGAAACGTTGTAGTAAAGCGTCTTGTCCGCGTCCGGTGCGTCCTGTGCAGCGACCGTAAGCGGTAGTACATATTCCCCGGCGGCAAGTCCGCTTGCCGAGAACTTGATACGTTTCAATTCCGAGCGCTGCGTTGCGGCCGAGAGGTCGAGCGTCTTGCCGTCGGGAAACTCGTAATTCGCCTCCGGCAGCAGTGTGCGTTCGATTTCATCTCCGGCATCGTAGTCATTGAGCAAAGATGCATCGCACCATGCGTCGAGCGAATATCCCGCTGCCGCCGGCTGTGTCTGCCTCAAGTAGAAGTTCTTCGTCATAACCCCTCCTTCGGTCAGCAGCACATCGACCCTATTTTCCACGGAATTGCTGCTGCACAACATCACATGAACCTCTTCGATGGAACCTTTGTCGGGCAACTTCCCGCTTTCCTGCATCACGGGATCGGCCTCGCAGGCCGTAAGGCCCGCGAGTGCCGCCGTGCAGAGAAGCGTTACCACCCCTGTTTGCAAATCAAAAATCGTCTTCATAGTTACTCGTTGTTTTCGTTAAGTTTCGGGATCTCGATGCCCTGCGGCCAAATGATGTCGTACTTGGCGACGCCGTCGTTGCCGTACATCGAATAGTCCTTGACCGTATTTCCCGAGGCATCGTTGCATTTCCAATACCCCAAAAGCGTCGGATCGTTCTCCGGGTTTTCGATTTCATACATATTTTCCCAAATCTGTTCCGGCGTGCGGGCCACAGACCATACACGCGCCTCGGCGATCTTGCCGTTCAGAGGCCGATAGTCGTCGTAGGAGCGGCCGATGAAGAACTGATAGGCCTCGCTCAGGCCATCGTACCCCAGTTCTTCGTACTGGGCCTTGTCGCCCTCGGGAGCGGTGTTCCACAGGTCGTAGAGCGCCCGCATGGCCAAGTTGATGCAGTTCTTATCGTTCTGCGTCGTGATGCCCACGCCCGTGACTTCGCTCTGAATCTGCCCGTCGACGTAGATGCGGGCCGTGCGGGTATTCTGGTCGTAGGTGCAGGCCACATGGTACCAGCGCCCCGTTTCGAGATGCTTCATCGCGTCGCGTCCGGGAATCTTGCCGAAGCCCGAGCCACTGCCCGAACCGTCGAACTGCAACTGTTCGCGCTCGAAATTCGTATCGCCGATACGCAGCAGCAGGTACTGCTCAACGCCCATGACGGACGAGATGTTGACGGGATTGCCTTCAGTATTGGTTTTCACGAATTCGTCGATGTAAATCAGGGCCTCGTAGGTCACAGCCCGCAGGCCGTTCCAATCCTTGCTGCTTTCGGAATACTTATCGAGGGTCGGGAACTCGATCCAGTTGTCCGTAAGTTGTGCCGCGACGGTGATGGCCGAGGAGCGTTTGACGACGTAGTAAGCCACGTCGGAGCCGTGCAACACATCGATCGATGCGCTACCGATGCGTACTGGAACCAGATAGGTTTCGTCGATTGGCAAAGCTCCGGTCTGCTCATCTCCTTCTCCGGTGAGTTCACGGAGGCGCAGCGTGACAGCATCGGAGGTCGTCTTCCCTGCCGGAATGGTCACAGTTTCGGACAGCAAAGAATAATATTTTGAATCGAGCATCGTCCACTCCGTACCGTAACGGGCATTGTACGTCCCGACGAGCGACGGGTCGACCGTGAGCGTCACCGCCACATCCTGTCCTGCCGGATATGTCAGTACCGCCTGCAACGCGCAATCGTAGGTAGCCCGGGTGTTGCTGAAGGTCGTGAGCTGTGCGTCGCTCGTCGAAGCGACGTCGAGGTATACGACATTGTCGAACTTGTGATTGTCATCGCCGTAGTTCTCGCAGGCCGTGAAAGCCACAAGCGAAACGAGAACCGCCATTAGTATCTTTTTCATGTTCATGACTGTCTTTATTTAGAGGGGTTCAACGTTTGTATCGCCTGCCGGATGGTTTGGTAGTTCATCTCGGAATGGTAGTAATCTCCGGCAATATTGTAAGCCGCAAGCCCCGCATAAGGCCCGAGTTCGACGACGCGGCGCGACATTTCGTCGACAGCGGCGTGCTCGGTGCGGTCTTCATCGAACAGCGCCGCATTGATTTCGGCGGTCAGCAGCAGCCGATTGGCCTCGATGCCGGCATAGTTAACAGCGTGCAGGGCATGGAGTCTCACATCCAAAACATTTTCGAGTTTCTCCGTATCGAGGATGACGTAATCCATCTTTGCACGGTCGGTGGCAGCGAGCGACAGGGGATTACCCTCGAAAACGAGGAGCTGACCGTCAGTTCTGGCCGTGGCAAGCCTATCAATAATGCGAGCCGTGGCATCCGCAGCCAACGGGTCGGTCGTGAACGAGTAGCCGTCCATGCCATTGGCAGCGACGGCAACGACGACCTTATCCAAGTAGGCGTCGAGCGCCGCCGCATCGGCGAATTCCTCCGCACGAGCGGCATAGTCGATCTGATAGAGCACCTTCGTGCCTTTCTCGTGCATGACGGACATGTCCTCGGCGTCGAATTTCGAGAAGTTGTCGGCGTTGGTCAGCGTCACGATGTCCAGCGAATCCGGAAGGCAGCGCATGAAGTCCTGCTCTCCGGTCGCTTTCTCGGGAGAATTGTGCATGCGGGCATAGACGATGAAATGCTCCGACTGCTTGTAGGCCCTCAATGTCGCGGTGTACTCGGCCCATAGGGCAGGATCTTGCTCCCAAGGCTTTTTGACCGTACTGTCGAGTGCCTCCGTTTCCGTCCAGTCGCTGCACGAGACGAGCGACAGCATCGAAAACAGCGCCAGCAGCGTGAATATAAAGTTCTGTTTCATAGCTGTTAGTTGTTATAAGATTTGCAATCCCACCATACACGGGTTCCCATGACGTCGCCCGTGCGGTTGCCGTTCTGCTGCTCGCCATCGAGCGTCTGGATGGCCAACTGAAGGTTGGCGTTGTTCTGCTGGTACTCCTCGACGGGGTAAGGCAGGCGTCGTGCACCCTGCGCTACGTCCACCGTGCCGCCCGACTTGTCGGTGGGCACGGGCAGCAGTTTCGGATAGCCCGTGCGGCGGTGCTCCGACCACGCCTCGACGCCCAGCGGGAAGATGGCGATCCATTTCTGCACGATGATGCGTTCAAGGTTGCGTTCGAAGTTCTCGGCTCCGTCGACCCACGGAATCCCGATGTCGCTCTGGGCCATCGCGCTGTAGTTGCCGACAGGATCGGTGTAGGGCGCGGGCTTGACGTCAGTCTGGGCCAGATAGGCGTCGGCGCCGCTGGCACCGCGCTCCTCGAACGAAAGCCTTACGGCTGCTTCGTAGAGTGACCGTGCCGTTTCTTCCGAGCCCCAGCGCAATTCATATTCCGCACGCAGGAACGTTGCCTCGGCGGCATTGAACCATAGGTAGGGCGTATCGCTCGCAACGATCATATTCGAATACTTCGACACGGCCTGCGACTTGCTCGTCACATCGATGCCGATACGGATACCCACATAGTCGCCGACATCGTTCGCAAGGAACATCTTCTCCATACGCGGGTCTTTGTAGCCGTTCATGTAGCAGAGGATGTCGGCTCCGACACGGTGGTCGCCCCAGTCGTTGTAGATGAGCGTCGTGCGGTTCTCCGCGGCGTGCATCGCCGCATTGTCGGCATTAGCCTCGATAACACCCCCGGCAATAGCCTCGGCGGCCTTCGCACGGGCAATGTCGGGCTTCACGTAGGAAAGACGCATCGCCATGCGCAATTTGAGCGAATTGGCATATTTGAGCCACTGCGCGATATTGCCGTAGTAGACGCCGTCGTAGCGGCTCCACGCTTCGGCCGGGAGCGTCGTGTTGCGGCCCAGTATCTCGATAGCCTCGTCCAGCTCCTCGAACATCTTCGTATAGACCGCCTCCTGCGAATCGTACTCCACATAGACCGACTCGTTGCTCTCCAGCTTCGAATAGGGAATCGGACCGTAGGAGTCCGTCACACGGTGCATGATGGCCACTCGCAACAGGCGGGCGAAAGCGATGGCCACTTCGTCTTCCGTGCCGTTGACGATGCCCTTATAGGGGGTATAGGTCTCGGTGATGACGTTGGCGAAAGGCCATTTGCGCCAGTCGGCCGAGGGATTATAGGTCTCGAACTTGGTCTGCCATGTATCGACCGTAGCACCGATGTAACCGCCGAACGGCCCGCCCGAAAGCGATTCGTTGAACTGGTACATGTGCTCCTGCACGGGAATCACAAGACTCTGCAGCGACTTGAATTTCGTGCCGGTCTTGTAATTGAGGGCATCCATCTGTTCTTCCGTAACCTGATTGGGATTGCGGTTGATGTCCTCGAAATCACCGGTGCAGGCAGCCAATCCGAGCAGCGCGACCGACAGCAACACCGACTGCCAGCTCATATTGATCTTTCTCATAGTTTCTGCGCTTTAGAATTGGAATTTGACATTGAAACCGAGACTGCGCATCGAAGGCATCATGAAATAGTCGATGCCCTGATAGTTCAGTCCCGTCGAGGCGACGGCTTCGGGGTCGAACGGCGCCTTGCAGTAGATCATCCACAGGTTACGCCCTACGAACGAGACGGTCATGCGCATCTTGTCGCGGAACCATTTTGTCGGCAGGGTGTAACCCAGCGAAAGCTCTTGCAAACGGACGTTCGTCGCCGAATAGAGATAATATTGCGGCAGACCGGACTGCGAGCCGATGGCTTGGTACCACTTCTGCGCATCAACCATCTCACGGCCGTTAATCAGCACGCCGCCGGCATCACGTGCAGCGGCCGAAGCCTCCGAAACGCCGTACAGATCCAAATTGGCCTGCGTCGCGGAGTAGCAGACACCGCCCAGACGGGCTGTGAACAGCACGCCGAGATTGATGCCCTTCCAACTGAAATCGTTACGCCATGCGAGATTGGCATCCGGGAACACCGAACCTAAATAGATATCCTCACCCTCATCGGTAACCTGTAAGTTACCGGCATTGTCCACTTCGACATAGCCGTTTTCATTATACCGCAGATTGGACGTCGTATAAAGGTCTCCCAACGTACCGCCTTCTTTAAGAATATATTTCGCCTTGCCTAATCCCTTGATGTCGAGCTTGGTGAGATTCAGAGATTCGCCCGTCACGGGGTTTACGGCATTAGCCGCAAGTTCGCGGATTTCGTTCTTGTTCCACGAATAAGTGAAGTTCGTCGTCCAGCGAAAGTCACGCCATTGGTTATCGTACCCGAGCGAGAGTTCGACACCCGTATTGCGGACATGGCCGGTTTGCAGGTAGATGGTCGTATAGGACGACGAGGGCGGCAGCGACGGGTCGAAGGTCTGATTTTTCGTATCGGCCCGGTACCACGAAGCCGAAAGATTGATGTGTTGCCACAGACGGGCATCCAGACCCACCTCGTAGGTGATGGTGCGCTCGGGTTTCAGGTCGCCGATGGGATAGTGCGTCTTGTCTTTCCACACCTTGTTCGTGGCGTCGTATTCGTAGGTCGGAACCGTCAGGTGACGCGGGAACGGCATACCTACCGAGGCGATCGAACCGCGGATCTTCAGATAGCTGATCGCATCCGGCATGTTGAATGTCGCCGTCGGAACCCACGAAAGGCCCACCGACGGGTAGAAGAACGACGACTCGGGCGAATTGGCCAGTTGCGAAGCCCAGTCGTTACGCCCCGTCACCGTGAGGTAAAGCATCTGTTTCCAACCTACTTCGACCGAGGCGAAGATGGATTGGGTCTGGTCGTGCCAGCCGGTTTTTTCCGCACGTTTTTTCGTGTCATCGAGGTCGAAGACGTTAAATACGTTCGGAAGGCCGTTTTCCTGGATCGGGCCGCGGTACGACAGTTCGTCGGTCTTGATATTGTTGATCGAGGCGCCGATATTCGCGTTCAGAGACCAATCCTCGCCGAAAGTCTTGTTAATGTTTACCATCAGATCGGCGTAGGTCTGCGTGTCGTAAGCACGGGCTTCGGTATAGTGGCCGTTTTTGCCGCCTTCCGTAATCGTGGTGTTCGACGAGGCATAGAGTTTTTGCGTGTAGAGCGAATTCGAATTGTCGAGGCGCACGCGCCCGGCGACATTCAGCCACGGGAGGATGTCGTAGCTGGCCGAAAACGACAGCATATAACGCTTCTTGTCCGTATTGCGCAGGTTGCGGTAGTTGATCCAGTAGGGATTCTGCATGCGCAAATCACCGCCTTCCATATCCGCACTCCAGAATTGCTCCATGAGTTTCGTCCCTTCGTTGTAACGCTCGAAGCGACGGTAAAGGTCGAAATTCTCACCCCGCGGGAACAGGTAGGCCGGAACCAGCGGGTTCGAATAGACTCCCTGATTGGTCATGTTCTGGTCTTTCTGATAGATGTAGCTGGCGCTCGCATCGAGCTTGAGCCGGTCTTTCAGAAAGTACGAAGTATTGCGGAACGTGAAGTTGTAACGGTCGTATTCGTTATTGGGGATAATGCCGTCCGAATTGACCGAAGCAGCCGAAAAATAGGTCTGGTTCTTGTCCGTACCGCCAGAAACCGTAACAGCATTCGTATAAACGTGTCCCGTCTCGAAATAATCGTCCGGAGTATAACCGTAACGGGCTTCAGGGCGTAATTTCTCGCCCCAACTGTAAATGCTCGAGCCGCTGCGCTGGCCGTTCAAACCCGTACCGTAGCGATTCTGAAATTCCGGCTGGATGAAAGGTGCGAGAAATTCGATATTACTCGAAAACGTAGCTTTCAGAGTCCCGGCTTGGCCTTTTTTCGTCGTAATCATCACAGCGCCGTTCGCGGCTTCCGAACCGTAGAGCGCGGCCGCGGCAGCACCCGTCAGCACCGACATCGACTCAATATCCTCGGGGTTGAGGTCTGCGATGGATTCCGTAGCACCGCGCGAATCGAACTCCGTACCGCCACCACCACCGAAGTTGTACATCGGAATGCCGTCGATAATGTAAAGGGCGTTCGAAGACTGCGAAATGGACTTGTTGCCGCGCAGTACGACCTTCGAGGCACCGCCGACACCTGACGATGAGGCGTTGATCGTGACACCGGCCACTTTACCCGTCAACGAGTTGATGAAGTTGGCATCCTTGACGGTTGTGATGTCTTCGGCCTTGATCTGCTGAACATTGTAGGCTACGGCCTTTTCCGAACGCTTAATACCAAGAGCAGTGACCACGACCTGCTCGATCTCGGACGCAGCCTCTTCGAGCGTGATTTCGAAAGAAGTCCGGCTGCCCACGACAATAGACACAGGAGTATAACCAATAAAACTGATTTCCAGCTGTCTGTCTGCTGCGGGGGGGGGTACCTGAAGCGCAAACGCACCATCGGCGTCGGAGCTGACGCCTATTGTAGTTCCTTGAACAAGGATACTGGCTCCGACGATCGGATTACCTTTTGCATCCCTGATTTTTCCGGTCACGGAAACCGGATTCCCCGCATCGTTCTTTTTGGTCAGGATAATGTAGGATTCATCGATCCGGTAAGCGATTTCCGTGCCGGCGAACAGTTGTGCCAACACATCCTGGATCGTTTTTTGGACAGCGTTGATACTGACCTTGTTTTTGGTATCGACGCCTTTGTTGATAAACAAGTAACGGGTTTGATTTTCAATCTCTTTTATAACCTGCGAAATAGGGACGTTTTCCATCTTAATGGAAATTCGGGCATTCTGTGCAGATGCAGCGAATACGTTCCCAAGCAAAGAGATTGTGAGTACGAACCCAAACAGTCTTCGAAACTTGTTGAAGAATACTGTTTTATTCATATCTTTGCGAAGTTTTAGATAATAGGTTAATTAGTGTCTCAAAAAAGCTCGATTCAATCTATTATCCGGCCTGCGGATCTCTACCTCCGCAGGCTTTTTCATTGAACAAGCTATGAACGATGTTGGTTACGTTTTCATAGGCAATCATTTTAGGCGTTAAACAATCAGGCTTTCACATCAATAGATCGTCACTACGTTTGTTTCCGAATTTTTCTTGTAAGAAAAGTCCGCGGTATACTGCAAAATGTGAAGGGCTTTGTCAATGCCGTCGTTCACACGAATTTTACCACTGACGTTTCTGATGTTCGGAAGTTTCTCAAGGGAGATGTCGATCTTCACGTCGAATGCCCGCTCGAATTTCTCCATCAGTTCATCGAAAGGCAGACCCGAAATGTTGATAAGACCTTCCGTCCAGCACAATATTTCCGGATCGGTTATCGGTTCGATGAAAAGATGACCGTTCGAGAGATTAGCAATATCGTTAGGTTTCAGTATAATGTCTTTTTGCGTGGGATCGAGCCGGTTTGTAATTTGCACCCGACCTTGGAGCAATGCAGTCGAAAAGCGTTGGTGGCGCTCATCGGCCACAACGTTGAATTTCGTACCCAACACCCGAATATCGGATGCGAAAGTTTCTACAACGAACGGACACCTCTCGTCATGTTCGACATCGAATACCGCCTCGCCGGAAAGCTTTACTCTGCGGAGATTCTTTTTGAATACGGATGGATATTCGATCTTTGCTCCGGAATTGAGCTGAACGCTCGAACCGTCCGGAAGCGTGAACTTCAAGCGTTGGCCGTAAGGAACCTGCAACGTGTTGATTTGCTCGGCAAGCATATCGTAGGTGCGTTCCTTGCTGATATATCCCCCGACGAACAGCCCGATGGCGAGCATGGCGGCAGCTTGTACGGTAATACGGACTACCTTTCTCCAGTGCACGGCGATCCAACTTGCTGGACGGATCTCTTCGCCGTACAACTCCATCATGTCGATCTGCATGTGCACCTCATCCGCGCAGCGCTGGAAGTCCTCCGGATTTTCGGAATGCCACCGTGCCACCTGTTCCAGCTCATCTGGGGTTGCTTCGCCGCGCAGAGCTTTGTATATTACCTCTTGATCCATTATCTTGTAATTAAATTATATGCCGGCTTCATTGCTTTCTCTTTTTAAACGCATGAGCGAACCGAGTTTACAGCCTTTTTTATAAATAAATATATTTAATAATAATGTAAAATTATTTATTTAGCCAATGTATTGACAATGAGTGTATTGATCGCCTGCATTTGCTTCCCGGAACCTTATTTTGTTTCAAAAATATTTTCATTTCTTTTTTGCAGGCGCTTTCAAAACATCGGAAACGAAAAACCGGGGATGAATTCTCGACTTGCATTTTCGGGAATAATTGCTATCTTTGGAAACAGTATCGAAAGATTGCGATGGGGAAGCCGACGAAAATATTGACAGCCGAAGAGTTCGACAGGCTGTTCAACGACAAGGAGCGTTTTATCCGAATCGCATACTCCTATATAAATGATATGGAGATGGCAACGGATATTACGACCGATGGCTTCATGTATTTGTGGGAACACCGGGATCACCTTGAATTCGACGTGAATATCAAAGGTTATATTTACAATTACGTCAGGACTCGCTGTATTTCATACCTGCGTAAGCGGAAATCCATGCTCAAAGCTCAAAGCGAACTTTATAGAAAAGAACAATGGCGGATCGAATCGAGTATCAATACATTATCTAACGAAGAACAGATCGGCAAACTGTTCCAATCCGAGATAATCGAGATTTACCGGCGCGAACTGGCCAAAATGCCGTCTCTTACTCGTAATGTATTTTTGGCAAGCCGTCTGGAAGATATGACTTACCATCAAATTGCGGAAAAATTCAACCTGACCGTCCGGCAGGTTACTTCGGAGATTCAGCGGGCAAATTTCTTGCTTCGGACACCGCTAAAAGATTATCTGGTGAATGTTATAATTATGCTGCTATATCTACAATAAATGAAAAGGAATGGAAGCCATCGGCTTGTAATGAATGTCAAGAGATTTTAAGACGATCATCTCAGCCGATGTGTATTCTCCCTTGTAAATACGCGCTTCCATTAGTCCGAATACGGGTAGAGCCGGTTCGGACTTATTGTCGGAGACAATTTCCGGATATGAAAACGGATGCAGAGACATACGATGGATAGTGACGCAACTTCACACAGATTCCATGAAGAATTCAGTCGTATATCGGCCGCATCCGTGTTATTAATTCGAGTCGGGATTCAGCCACGGAACGGTTCGTCGGCTGATTTTCGGTATGTTTTTATGTGTTCGGTGGTGCGATAGTTGAAACCAGGGCAGGGTGCAACGGGCGCGGCCGCCCCGTAAAAAACTATCTTTCTCTGCCAGCAGACAGAAAAACCGATGGTAAATCAGCGAATCGGTATCATATTTATAATTTCGATAGTATTAGGGTCCAAAACAAACGCTGCTGCAAAGATATACCGATTCCGCCTGCCGGCGGTCGCTCGGCGGGTGCAATCCGTATGATGTAATGTATTCGGCGAATGGCGGCGCATGACGGTTTCGGGTTAGTGGATGATGTACCCACAGAAAACAAAAAGGGGGCGCGG
>ERZ773168.2496-NODE-2496-length-13949-cov-3.668274_pt1 | contig 13949 bp, 9 predicted proteins | sample MGYA00511261_ERZ773168 | MGnify/ENA primary metagenome ERZ773168 (study PRJEB29015, sample SAMEA2737855) | human gut metagenome | biome: human gut; feature: human-associated habitat; material: faeces | place: China | collected 2012 ... | reverse complement strand
TATAACCACCCTCGTACTGCCTGATCTCTCCGTTACCTTCAAAAGCAAAAATGCGCCGCACCACGCGGTCGAGAAAATACCGGTCATGTGATACCACAATCACGATTCCCTCATAGCTGTCCAGATAATCTTCCAGAATCGCAAGTGTCTGCGTGTCCAGATCGTTCGTCGGCTCGTCTAAAATCAGTACATTCGGTGCCTCCATGAGCACACGCAGCAGATTTAATCTGCGCCGCTCTCCACCGGAAAGCTTTCCGATCGGACTGTACTGCTGCGCTGCTGGAAACAGAAACCGCTCCAGCATATTCGATGCCGAAACCAGACCGTCCGTTGTCCGCACGTATTCTGCCGTGTTCCGGATATAATTGATCACTTTTTCCTCCGGGTCCATGTAGGCGATTCCCGCTTCGCGCCCCGTCTCGATCTCCTGCGTATAGTAGCCGATCTTGATCGTTGCCCCGACTGTGATCGTGCCCGCATCCGGTTTGATGCGCCCCGCAATCATCTTCATCAGGGTCGTCTTGCCACTTCCGTTTGCCCCGATGAATCCGATCCTATCCCCTTTCAGAAAAATATAGGAAAAATCCCGCAGCAGCGTCCGCCCGTCATATCCCTTGGTGATGTGATCCAGCTCGATCGTGGTTTTTCCCATTCTGGAATAGACGGAACTCATCTCCACCTGGCTGTCGCGCTCCGGCGCCTTCTGATTCTTCAGTTCTTCATAGCGCTGCAAGCGCCCTTTCTGCTTAGTTGTGCGCGCTTTTGCTCCGCGTCTGACCCATTCCAGTTCCTTCCGCAGTACAGACTGGCGCTTGCGCTCACTCGCCTCGGCGCTCTCCTCCCGCTCCGCTTTCCGCTCCAGATACCCGGAATAATTCGTCTCATAGCTGTAGATTGTCCCCTTGTCCACCTCGACAATACGGTTGCAGACGCTGTCAAGAAAATAGCGGTCATGCGTGATCATCACCAGCGCTCCGCGCCATTTTTTCAGAAAATTCTCCAGCCAGTCCGCCATCGCCGAATCCAGATGGTTCGTCGGCTCGTCTAAAATCAGCACATCGCACGGCACCAGAAGCGCTGCCACGAGCGCCAGACGTTTTCTCTGTCCACCGGAAAGTTCTCCGGTTTTCTGTGTAAAATCGGTAATGCCGAGGCGCGTCATCATGCTTTTTGCATCGCTCTCAAGGCTCCATTTCTGTTCCTGTGCATGCGCGTCTGCATCGGTGCGCTCTGTCCTCCCGCTGCCGACAAAATTTAAGACACACTGTGTCAGCACACTGTCAAGTACCGTCATCTCCGGATCAAACACCGGATTCTGCGACAGGTATCTTACCACGATATGGTTGGCGCAGGTCACCTGGCCTTCATCCGGTTCCTCCAGCCCCGCAATGATTTTTAACAGGGTGGACTTTCCCGTCCCGTTGATACCGATTACCCCGACTTTTTCTCCCTCCTGCAGATAAAAGGAAGCTTTGTCCAAAAGCTTCCTCTCTGTGTATGATTTCGTTAAATTCTCCGCGTTAATAATATTCATGTCTCTTCTCTTTCTTTCCTGTTTCTGTATGACTCAAATGACTCTCACCGGCCGGCTTCCACCTGCGTTTCTCCTGGAACAGCCGCCTGCAGCCTGTCGTTTTGCGCTTTCTCCTGAAATGTGCGGATATACCGCAGGCACTCCTGTTCCGGCAGAGGTCTGCCATAATAGTATCCCTGAATACATTCCACCCCAAGCTGTTCCATCGCTTCGCTCTGCTCCCGCTCTTCGATTCCCTCGATAATCAGCGGAATTCCCAGCTGTTTGATGGTGTGAATCTCATTTTCAAGCACGATGCGCGCCGCCTTGTCGCGGAACGACGCCCACACGATCTCCTTGTCGATCTTGATCTCCTGGAACGGGAAACGGATCAGATAGGAGCAGTTCGCATTTCCGCTTCCATAATCGTCAAGTGCAAACGACACTCCCATTTTTCCCAGCTCATGCATATGCCACAGCATCCGCTCCGGGGCACTGATCGCCGTGCGCTCCGTCACCTCCAGCGTCAGCATGGACGGCGGAATATGGTAACTCTCAAGCACCGGCCGGATGGTCTCAGTCAGATTCTGGCGCAGACACTGCACCATCGAAATGTTCACATGGATCGTACGGATTCCAAGCGAGCCGTTCGAGAGCACATGCTTTGAAAGAAACCGGCAGCACTGCTCCAGCACCTGTTCCCCAATATGGATGATATTGCCATCGCGCTCCGCAAGCGGAATAAACTCCTCTGGCGAAATAAATCCCAATTCCGGATCCTTAAGCCGCACCAGCGCTTCCAGGGACACAATCTGCCGTTCCTTCAGGGAATATACCGGCTGATAGTAGACCAGAAATCCCTTCTCCCGGATCGCCCTCGCCACGGCAATCTCCACTTTTCTGCGGCGGCGGTACTGTGCGATCATATCCGCGTCTGCCTCCACAATGACCTGCGCGCCGGACTTTCCTGCATTTTCAAGCAAAAACTCCCGCATTCCGTAATATTCCGCCATCGCCTTAAAGTCCGTCGGATAGTGCTGCACCACCATCTCCATATCCAGCGCAATGCGGTTCTCCTGCACTACCCAGTCACTTTCAAACCGCTTTTGTATCTCACATTTTAACCTTTCACACTGCTCTTTGGTGTCTGCAAACACCGTAAATGCATCTCCTGCCGTGTGAAACACATGAAATTTTCCACACAGATCATACAGATACGCCCCGATCTCGCGCAGCAGTTCATTGCTGTTCTCGGTACCCAGAATCGTGTGGATATGATAAAACTTGCTCAAATGAATCGTGAGCACATAGCCCTCGCCCTTTCTGCGGAGCCGGTCCTCAAGCTGCGATTCAAATGCCGTCCCGTTTCCGATTCCCGTCGTCGTATCCAGAAACACCACCGGATTCTGAATCTGCAGATAGAGCATTATGAGCACGACCGTATTGCTGACGCTGGTGCAAAGGATCTCTCTGTACCGGTATTGCAGCCCGATCATGGCGGCTGCCACAGCCGTGTAGGCGCACACGATGACCTTCGTGCGAAGCGTGGTATATTTATGCTGCCGCACGACAATCAGAAGATCCAGCAAAAAGAAGATCACAATATACGCGTATCCGTAATCCGCGCCGACGCCCTGATAATAACTGCCGTCACTAAAATAGTAAAAAAATCCGGTCACCGGCGTCACTGCCACCAGCACAAGAAATGCGGCAAACGGGATTATGCCCGCAGCCGCAAATACCGTTCTCTCCCTGCCGCGGATCGCACATGCCGCCATAAAATACCGGTAAACCAGATATGACGAAGCCCCCTCCAACACAAAAAAAGCAAACGCCAGTACCTCGTTCAGACGCTGCGGAACGAGGGCTGCATTTGCTAATCCCACACATGATAAAATGTTCATCAGACACTCTGCTTCACACACAAACAAAAGCCAGCCGAATACCCGTGTCTTCTCCCCGGGAAACTGGCGCACGAATACAAAGTGCAGTAGTATAATTGTCATAATTAAGAGTGATGCGATCTCAAAATCATAATTATACTGCACCTGTATCTCCCTCCTGCTCTTCCTGTGCTGCCTTTGCCTCAAGAATTGCCTCATTGAGCTGGAGCATCTTTGCGTCCAGCATGGAGACGATTCCCGAACACTCGCGCAGATCCCTGCTGATGTAATCCGGCGCATTTCCCTCAAACTTATAGTAGATCTTGTGCTCGAGGCTCGCCCAGAAATCCATCGCCATCGTCCGGATCTGAATCTCCACCTTCGTGTCGATAATGCAGTCCGACAAAAAGATCGGTACCGTCACCAGCATGTGATAGCTTTTATATCCGCTCTCCTTTGGATGCCGGATATAGTCCTTCACGGAGATTACCGTGAGATCATTCTGCTTGCCGATCATCTCGGCAAGGCGGTAAATATCCGACGTAAAAGAACAGACAATCCGGATTCCCGCAATGTCATTGATGTAATTCACCATATTGTCGATCGAGGAGTCATAGCCATACCGCTTCAGCTTTTTGACAATGCTCTCCGGCGCTTTGATGCGCGACTTGATATATTCAATCGGATTGTACTGATGTACCTGTTGAAATTCGTCATTTAAAATCTCGACCTTTGTTCTCACTTCCTTGAGTGCCGAGTTATACAGAAAAATAATGGTGTTCCAGCTATCTACGCCTTCACCCAGGGTTACTTCCCCTAACGCAACCGGCTTGTCCATATGTTCCCCCTCCAGATGTCTCCCCTTATCATTTATTGCAATACGCTCCGGCAAAAGTCCGGAAAACCTCCGGCTTCCCGGACTCGCGGGCGCGTATTTCGCAGTACACGTCCAAGAAATCACAGATTTCTTGGACTACCGGGCAGTCGCCCTATCAAAATCGTGCCAGCGAAAATGTGCTCTGCAAGCAGGCAATTTTTGCTGTTACGATTTTGGCACTGCTCATTGCTTATGTACATTATACCATATCCCGGGGGGATTAGGCAAATCGAAACACAGCCTGCTGAAACCGGTTCTTTATTTCCTTCCATAACTTATGCAGCTTAATCCTCCTCGATAACCTGCATTTCCAGAAAATCAAAATCAATCTGCTCGATAAAGGAATCCTGCGTAAAGCGCGTCTTGGCATGACGCTTGAATTCATTCACATTCGCCTCCAGCCAGATCGGTTTTCCGAGATCAAATTCATAGCACACTTCCTCGAGCGCATGAAAGACTTTGTGCGTCCTTGTCTCATCGGACTCATCCGTGATCGTCGTGTCCCGCAGCAAGTGGTTGTTCTTCATCATCTTAAACCAGATTCTCATTTTCCGTTCCTTCTCCTCTGCCTGTTGGTCTCATACATAAGCAGTGCTGCGGATACTGCCGCATTCAGGGATTCCACACTTCCCTCCATCGGTATCCGCACGTAGGTATCTGCCAGCCCCGCAATCTCATCGGACAATCCATTCCCCTCGTTCCCGATCAGAAACGCCGTACCTTTGCAGTAGGACGGTTCGTCATACTGCATCTGTCCCTTCAGATGCGCCGCGTATATGCCAACCTTCTGCCGTTTTAATTCACCGATCGTCTCTGCCAGGTCGTCCGCAATATAGTAGGGTACCCGGTAAATGCTTCCCATCGTAGAGCGGATGGTCTTTGGATTAAACAGATCCACCGTCGTCCGGTTCATAATAATGCCGGTAATTCCCGCACCCTCGCCGGTCCGCAGCATGGTTCCCAGATTCCCCGGGTCCTGGATGCTCTCAACGATCAGCAGATGTGTCCTGTTCCCGCGCAGCAGATCGGAAAGCGGGTACTGCGGCATGCGCACCAGACATAAGATCCCCTGCGGTGTCTGTGTGTCGGAAATGCTCTTAAATACCGCATCGGCAACAACTTCATAGGTCTTTCCGGCAAGCAGCTGCTCCGCTTCCGGTTCCTCCAGAAAGCGCTCGGAGACATAGACCTTAGAGAGCCACTCCGGCGGGACCTCCTCAAACATCTTTCTGCCTTCCACGACAAACAGGTTCTGGCTTTTGCGCTCTTTTGCCTTTTTCATCAATGCCGTAATATTTTTCATCTGCTGGTTGCTGCTGCTCGTAATCATGACTGCTCCTTTTTGTTCCCTAAGCGGAAAAAACTCCATGAGTTCCCGCCCATGGAGTCTTATGATCGTTCCAAATACTGTTATGTATCTTACATTGAAAGGTTCTTGCTGATCTGATACTGATACTCCGGAATGGATTTCTGCATTGCAAGTGCCTCATCGATGTCGTCATCCACGAAATCACCGTGACGATAACCAACGACACGGTTGCTCTTGCCCTCGCAGAGCAGATCCACTGCCAGCGCACCCATCGTGGATGCATAGACACGATCCTTACAGGTCGGGCTTCCGCCACGCTGCATGTGCCCCAGAATCGTCGCACGCGTCTCAACGCCGGTTGCAGCCTCGATACGCTTTGCCATGCTTGCAGAATGTCCGATCCCCTCCGCATTGACAATAATGTGATGCTGTTTGCCGCGCTTACGGTTCTCGATGATATGGTTTACAATCTTCTGCTCATCGTAATCATATTTCTCCGGAAGCAGGATATCCTCTGCGCCGTTCGCAATACCGCACCATAATGCAATATAGCCCGCGCCGCGTCCCATAACCTCGATGATGCTGCAACGCTCATGAGAAGTAGAGGTATCACGTACCTTGTCGATCGCTTCCATTGCGGTGTTTACCGCTGTATCAAAACCGATGGTATACTCTGTACATGCAATATCAAGGTCAATCGTTCCCGGAAGACCGATCGTGTTGATGCCGAGTGCCGCCAGCTTCTGCGCACCTCTGAAAGAACCGTCACCGCCGATAACGATAATACCGTCGATTCCGTGCTTCTTGCAGATCTCTGCTGCTTTCTGCTGACCTTCCGGTGTCTTAAACTCCATGCAGCGTGCTGTCTGTAAAATAGTACCGCCGCGCTGGATGATATCGGAAACGTCTTTTGCTTCCATATCTACGATCTCTTCCTGAAGAAGTCCTGCATAACCTCTCTTGATTCCCTTGACTTTCTTACCCTTTGCAATGGCTTCCCTAACCACTGCACGGATTGCTGCGTTCATACCCGGGGCATCGCCGCCGCTCGTGAGTACACCAATGGTGTTTATCTCTTTCGCCATTTATCGTTCCCTCCTCATATAATATACCCATTTAATCTATCTTATTTTAATCTCTTTATGGCTTCTTTTCAATGCTCTTTTTGACAACTTTTACGTTATTTTCCCCCAAAAACTTAGTTAAATTGTTCACAATCTCCGGTTCGATGCAGATACTGTAGTTTTCGGGCAGCCGCTTCATCGCCTTGACCGATGAAATATAGATCACCACCGTGTCTTTCCCATCCGAATCATGGAGCATGGCATAGAGTTCTTTTTCCTTTTCCGCAAACGCTTCCTTGGTCTCAAACTGAAGCCATAATTCATCGCCGCGCCGCGCGGGAACCTGCGCGGCTGCACCGCCACGGCTTGATCCGCCGTCTCCCGCGGATGCCGGACTGCTGCCCGCATTCCCGCCTGCACCGCGCCGGTATCCTCCGCCCTGCCGGTAAGTGCGCTGTTCCTGTGGCATTCCGTTCTCTGCCTGTTCAAACGTACAGATCTGCTCGCAGACGATCTTGGCGTTTTTATCCTCCTCCACGTTGGCATGTCCGCGGATAAATACCTTCTCATCCTCATTCAGCAGCGTATGATAGCGCTCATACTCGCCAGGGAATACGATCACCTCCACCGTACCGAACAGATCCTCGAGCGTGAGAAATGCCATCGTCTTATTATTCTTCGTATATTTGATGGTCTTCTCCGTAATCATTCCGCCGATGATAACCTTCTGGTTATCCCGCAGCTTGACCTCGCCGCTCTCCTCGTCCAGCAGGAAATCCGACGTCACTGCCGATATGATTCTGCGCCATTTCTCCTCGTATTCCTCCAGCGGATGGCCGGTCAGATAGATACCGATGACTTCCTTCTCAAAGCCAAGCTTGATCTCCTTGCTGTACTCTCCAACGTTGGGATACTGAATCTCATAGGCTTTTTTCTCCTCCTCCGACACCAGATCAAACAGGCTCATCTGTCCCGCCAGCGACTTCTTTTTCGTCTGCACCTGCTGATCCATCAGAGCGTTGTACACCATCATCATCTGCTGTCTGTTGCCGTCTAAGGTATCGCAGGCACCGGATTTGATGAGATTTTCGACGGTGCGCTTGTTTACCTCAGAGTCCGCCACCCGCTCAATAAAATTCTGCAGGGTACGGTAGGGACCGTTCTGATTCCGCTCCGCTATGATCGCATCCACCACCGAACGCCCGATACTCTTGATCGCATACAGTCCGTAGCGGATGCCGTCTTTCGTCGCCGAAAAACGTCCCTCGCCCTCATTGATATCCGGGGCCAGCACTTTGATTCCCATCTGTCTGCAGGTATAGATATACTCCGCCACCTTCCGCGGGTTATCAATCACGGAGGTCATCAGCGCCGCCATAAATTCCACCGGATAATAATATTTCAGATACGCCGTCTGATATGCGACCACCGCGTATGCCGCCGCATGGGATTTGTTGAATGCGTACTTCGCAAAATCCACCATGGAATCGTAGATCTCATTCGCCGCCTTCTCACTGATACCGTTTGCAATACAGCCTTTGATCCCCTGCTCCTCATTTCCGTAAACGAAATTGTGGCGCTCCGCATCAATGACATACTGCTTTTTCTTACTCATCGCACGGCGGATGTTATCCGCCTGTCCCATGGAATAGCCGGCAAGATTCTGCACGATCTGCATGACCTGCTCCTGGTAGACAATACAGCCATATGTCGGCTCCAGGATCGGTTCCAGTTCCTTGCAGGTGTATGTGATGCTCTCCGGCTCGTTTTTTCCCTTAATGTACTTTGGAATGAAATCCATCGGTCCCGGACGGTACAGAGAGATTCCGGCGATAACATCCTCCAGACTCTGCGGTTTTAACTCCTTCATGAAGTTCTTCATCCCGGCACTTTCAAGCTGGAAGACGCCCTCGCATTTTCCGGTTCCAATCGCATCCAACACCTTCTTGTCGCCGTAATCAATCTGGATCGCATCCGGATCGCTGTTGTCATTATAATCGATGTGATCGACGTCGATCCGCACACCGTGATTCTTCTCCACAAGGGCAACGGCATCTTTGATTACGGTAAGCGTCCGAAGTCCGAGGAAGTCCATTTTTAACAGACCGAGCTCCTCGATCGTTGTCATGACGAACTGCGTGGTAATCGTGCCGTCTGAAGCTCTGGAAAGCGGTACATACTCATCCATCGCCTTCTGTGAAATTACGACACCCGCCGCATGCATGGACGTATGGCGCGGCAGTCCTTCCAGACGCTTTGCCATATCGATGAGTGTATGCACCGTGTCATCCGTCTCGTACATGGTGCGCAGCTCCGGATTCATGGTAAGCGCCTTATCGATGGTGATGTTCAGTTCATTTGGAATGTTCTTCGCAATCGTATCACAGAAATTGTACGGCAGATCCATCACACGCCCCACATCGCGGATGACTCCGCGCGCAGCCAGCGTACCGAATGTGACGATCTGCGTCACGCAGTCCTTGCCGTATTTCTCGATTACATAGTCGATGACCTCACTTCGTCTCTCATAGCAGAAATCAATATCAATATCCGGCATCGTGACACGCTCCGGATTTAAAAAACGCTCAAACAGAAGATTATACCGGATCGGATCAATATTGGTGATACCGGTCGTGTAGGAGACAAGACTTCCCGCCGCGCTTCCACGCCCCGGTCCGACCGGGATGCCATGCGTTCTGGCATAATTGATAAAATCCCACACGATCAGGAAGTAATCGACATATCCCATCTTCTGGATAACGGAAAGCTCATAATCAAGCTGCGGCAGCAGCTCGTCATGGCGGTCCGGATAACGCTGGATCAGTCCCTCATGACACAATTTGTTCAGATACGTCCAGGAATCATACCCGTCCGGCACTGTAAAGTGCGGCAGCTTCGTCACGCCGAATTCAATCTCCACATGACACCGGTCTGCAATCTTCTGGGTATTCTCGATTGCCTGCGCGGCATAGGGAAAAAGTGCGCGCATCTCCTCCTCGGATTTGACATAATACTGTCCGCCCTCATAACGCATCCGGTTCTCATCGGACAACTTTTTCCCTGTCTGCAGGCACAGCAGGATATCATGTGCCTCCCAGTCCTCCGCATAGGTATAGTGCACGTCGTTGGTGGCGACAAGTTCAATACCCAGTTCCTGGCTAAGCCGCATCAGACCGGCATTCACTGTCTTCTGATCCGGAATTCCGTGATCCTGCAGTTCCAGGAAATAATTGCCCTTACCGAAGCATGCCTCATAGCGCTGCGCCGTCTTCTTCGCCTCATCATAAAGACCTCTGACAAGATAACGCTGCACCTCACCTGCCAGACAGGCACTCAACGCAATCAGCCCCTCATGATACTGTTCTAAAAGTTCCATATCGACACGCGGTTTATAGTAGTATCCCTCCACAAATCCCTTCGATACAATCTTCATGAGATTCTGATACCCCTGGTTATTCTCCGCCAACAGCACTAGGTGATAATAGCGATCCTCCCCATGGGACATCTCCCGGTCAAATCTGGAGTTCGGTGCCACGTAGACCTCGCATCCCAAAACCGGATTGATCCCTGCCTTCTTCGCTTCCTTATAAAAATCAATCACGCCGAACATGACACCGTGATCCGTGATGGCTCCCGCTGTCATGCCAAGTTCCTTGATTCGTTTTACATATTCTTTGATTTTATTGGAACCGTCCAGCAGACTGTACTCTGTATGGACGTGTAAATGTGCAAATGACATAATAAATCCTCCGTTTTTTCATTATATTATGAACAACGGAATTATTCAAATCTTTTCACGGATCATTCCCGTGCTTTCCCATAACAGAAATAGATAGACAGACACGTCCCGAAATTGTTTGGTTGATAATAGCGGCAGACCCGCCGCTTAAGAATGAGACAGACTCGTCTCTACATTCCAGACAGGAACTCTTCCACAGTTGTTGAGCGCGCAGCAAGTTTCAGCCACTTTTCCAGTGTCTCATCATCCTGTTCCCCTGCGATGCGCTGCTGCTCTTCTGCCGGAATAGTTCCAAGTTCGGCTGCTAATGACAATATACTCTGTGCTACTTTTGACGCTGCAAGTGACTCCGCCATCGGCTTCGCAAGCGTCTCTGCCATCGGCTTCGCAAGCGTTTCCGCCATTGACTCCGCTATCGAAGGTGCCATCAGCTTTGCCCTCCGCTCCGCTTCCTCACGGATATACTCTTCCATCGTCATATAGCCTGCCTCCAATTTTCGATCACGTTTTAGATATTTGACTCTCTCATGAATATTACGGATTTTTTCATCCGGATGCATCTCTGCAACTTCCTCAGTGCTCTGCTTTAAATACGCAAACAGATGCAGTAGTTCAGGTGTTATGTTCTCCTGATCGGTTCCGTTGGTATGAAAGAAGATCTTCTGCGTCTCATCTCCCCCTGATAATGCCGGCAGCGCTTGGGCAGATTCCTGCAGATCTCCTCGTCCTGCAGGGCTGCTGCAAACAAATATGCATTGGTCAGATTCAGTTTCTGAAAACTTTCTCCCATATACAAGTACCTCCTCTGTGGGAAGTGCCTGCCTGTAAAATATTATAAATCATTCTTACGTCAAATGTCTATTGGTCGAAATCACGAATTTCCAGATCAGGTTTCTGGATGTCGACTATCTCAGGATGCATTTCTTTCTTTTTTGTGTTATAATGCGTTGCACAAATGTAACAGAAGGGATCTTGATCTACATGGGAAAAACAGGACTGATTGTCGAGGGTGGCGGTATGAAATGCGCTTACAGCGCCGGTATTCTGGACAAGTTTTTAGATGATTCTATCGCATTCGACTATTGTATCGGCGTCTCTGCCGGAGCTGCCAACACGCTCTCCTACCTTGCCGGTCAGCGCGGCAGAAATCTGCGTTTCTATACCGTACATCTTGACGATCCGCGCTATCTTTCTGTCCGCAGCCTGCTTCGCACCGGAAATCTGTTCGGTCTCCAGTATATCTACGGCACGCTGACCAACTCGGATGGTGCCGACCCGATTGACTACGATGCCATCATGAAAAATCCGGCTGAATTTTATATGCCGGCAACGGATGCCCTCACCGGAAGGGCAGCCTATTTTTCCAAGTTCGACATCGTGCGCGACGACTACCGCACCATCATGGCGACCTGCGCGCTTCCTGCGTTCTGCCGCCCGGTCAATGTCAACGGACACTTCTACTACGACGGCGGTGTTGCCGATTCTATCCCAGTACACCATGCCTTAGAACACGGCTGCGACAAGGTTGTCATCATCCTGTCAAATCCGCGCGATTTCGTGAAGCAGCCGGAGGCACACCGGCCGATCTACAAGCGCATGCTGCGCAGATATCCCAAGACCATCGAAGGGATCGACCACCGCCATATCAATTATCAGGCTTCGATTGATCTTTCCGACCGGCTGGAAAAAGAGGGGCGTGCGCTGATTTTCGCGCCAAGCCGCCATCTGCCGCTCGGCACTTTTTCCAAAAATGCAGCCTTGGAACAGCAGCTTTACGACCTGGGCGTATCCGATTATGAGGCAAAAGCAGCTACTCTCCAGGACTTTTTAAAATCTACGGATCACTCCTAGCTTTCCTCTTCGTTATAAAAACCTTCAGACTTCGTATATTCATATTATACCAGCCTGAAGGTTTCTATAAATCATTTTTCCGCATTCCGCATCCAACCTGCGCCTGTTCACACCTCCACCTTATATGCGATCGCTTCATACGGTCTTAAATACGTTCCGCCCCCGTTTTTGTAATTTCCGATCATAATCTCCGCTTTCTTAGGTACTCCGTCAAACGTCACATGGTTAGGTGTAAAATTACAAAGTACCACCAGCTTTTTATCATCCAATACTCTCTGGTATGCAAAAATCTGTCTGCTCTCTTCCATCAGCATCTCAAAGCTTCCGCTGACTACAATCTCCTCCTCATGCCGGATCTGGATCAGTCTTCGATAAAAATTATAAATAGAATCCGGATCTTTCAGCTGTGCTGCAGCGTTGATTTTTTTATAGTTTTCATTTACCTTGATCCACGGCGTTCCTGTTGTAAATCCGGCATTTGTCTCTGTATTCCACTGCATTGGTGTCCTCGCATTATCACGGCTTACTTTTCCAAGATAACGCATCATCTGCTCCGGCGCTACCCCCTGCACTTCCACCAGTTCATGGTAAGCATTGATGGATTCCAGGTCACGGTAATCTGAAAGATCGGTAAATCCGGCATTTGTCATTCCAAGTTCTTCTCCCTGATAAATATAGGGCGTTCCTTTCATCAAATGCAGGCATACCCCCAGCATTTTTGCCGAATACTCGCGATATTCCCCGTCATTTCCATAACGTGAAACGGCTCTCGGCTGATCATGGTTGCTCCAGAACAGGGCATTCCACCCAATGCCCTCCAAACCTTCTTCCCACTTTTTGAAAACCTTTTTTAACGCTATAAGATCGATTGGCTGGTCATTCCATTTCCCGTAAATCCCACTGCCAAGTTCCACATGCTCAAACTGAAATACCATATTCAGTTCCTGCCGGTCTTCCCCCGCATATTTTTTTGCTTCCTCCAGCGTCACACATGATGTTTCCCCGACTGTCATGATATCATATTGGGAGAGAACCTCGCGATTCATCTCTTTTAAATACTCATGCACATGCGGTCCATGTGCACAATACGGTGCCAGATCTCCGTACAAACCATGTATTTCCCCGTCAGGGAATGCCGGGTTCTTTGAAATCAGGCTGATAACATCCATGCGGAACCCATCCACACCTTTTTCCAGCCACCACCGCATCATCTCATATATTTTCTGCCGCACCTTATCATTATCCCAATTCAGATCCGGCTGTTTTTTAGAAAAAATATGCAGATAATACATGTCTGTCGCATCATCATATTCCCATGCGCTTCCACCAAACCACGATCCCCAGTTATTAGGTTCCCTGCCATCCTTTCCTTCTTTCCATATATAAAAATCACGATACGGATTTTCTTTGCTTTTTCTGCTTTCTATAAACCATGGATGTTCATCAGACGTATGATTTACTACAAGATCCATAATAATCCGGATATTACGTATATGCGCCTGCTCCAGCAGCTGGTCGAAATCTTTCATATTACCAAATTCTCTCATAATATTCTGATAATCACTGATGTCATATCCATTGTCATCATTTGGAGATTCATAGATCGGTGAAAGCCAGATTATGTCAATGCCAAGACGCTTCAAATAATCCAGTTTGCTGATGATCCCCTCAATATCTCCAATTCCATCCCCATTGCTGTCGGCAAAACTCCGA
>ERZ773168.2481-NODE-2481-length-13986-cov-12.977030_pt1 | contig 13986 bp, 9 predicted proteins | sample MGYA00511261_ERZ773168 | MGnify/ENA primary metagenome ERZ773168 (study PRJEB29015, sample SAMEA2737855) | human gut metagenome | biome: human gut; feature: human-associated habitat; material: faeces | place: China | collected 2012 ... | reverse complement strand
CGGGGAAGCCGTGAAAGCGGAGAAAAGTTCGGATATGAGTGCGCGAGGTGCACCAACAAAAGAGCGTTGAATCGTTTGATTTTCTATATCAGAAAACTGGGGAGGGCTGTTTTATGGATCGGACACTGCGTGAGGATGCGGATGCCATCATCGCATCCAGCCTGAAGGCGGTTTTGCCGGACGAAGCCGTGCGCCGCGCGCTGGCACAGTTCCGGCCCGGGCGGGGCCGAGTGCTGCTGGTGGCAGCGGGCAAGGCTGCCTGGCAGATGACCCATGCTGCTGTGGAAGCGCTGGGCCGGGTGGATGGCGGTGTGGTCGTGACGAAATACGGCCACGTGAAGGGTGAGATCCCCGGCGTGATCTGCTGCGAGGCGGGCCACCCAGTGCCGGATGAAAACGGGTTTGCGGCCACGGAGAAGGCGCTGGAGCTCGTCCACGGCCTGCAGCCGGAAGACACCGTGCTGTTCCTGCTCTCCGGCGGCGGCAGCGCGCTGTTTGAAAAGCCGCTGCTGCCCGGCGCAGAGCTGCAGAACATCACCGGCCAGCTGCTGGCCAGCGGGGCGGATATCGTGGAGATGAACATCATTCGCAAACGGCTTTCGGGCGTGAAGGGCGGGCGATTTGCGCAGGCCTGTGCCCCGGCACGGGTGTTCAGCATCGTGCTCAGCGATGTTCTGGGTGACCCGCTGGACATGATCGCCAGCGGCCCGGCCGTGCCGGACACATCCACCTGCGCGCAGGCGCAGGCTGTTGCCGAGAAATATCACCTGCAGCTCTCTGCGCGGGCAAAGGCGCTCCTGGCACAGGAAACACCCAAAGCGCTGGATAACGTGACCACCCGCATCACCGGCAGTGTGCGCGAGCTCTGCGCTGCTGCGGCCGATGCCTGCCGGGCGCGGGGCTATGAGCCCCTTCTGCTGACCGACCGGCTCTGCTGCGAGGCGCGGGAGGCAGGCAGCTTTCTGGGCACCATTGCCCGCACCCACGCAGGGCAGGGGAAAAAGCTGGCTTTCCTTGCGGGCGGCGAAACCGTGGTGCACCTCACCGGCAAGGGCCTTGGCGGCCGCAGCCAGGAGCTGGCCCTTGCCGCAGCCCCGGCCATCGCCGGGCAGAAGGCAGCCGTCTTTTCCGTGGGCAGCGACGGCACCGACGGCCCCACGGATGCCGCCGGAGGCTATGTGGATGGCGACACCGCAGCGGCGCTGGCAGCACGGGGCCTGCGGGTGTTTGACGTGCTGCAAAACAACGATGCCTACCACGCGCTGCAGGCGGTGGGCGGGCTGATCGTCACTGGAGCCACGGGGACCAACGTCAACGATGTGGCTGTGGCACTGGTCGAAGGAGAATAAGCGATACGCAAACAGGCCGTCCGGCGGGAGATTTCCCGAGCCGGACGGCCTGTTCTTTATGGGAGGTTTATAAAGCGCACCGAGAGCGGCGCAAACCGCCCTCAGAGCGCGGAGAATGCAGGGAAAGGGACTTTACTTCTTGAAGGTCAGAACGCCCTTACGGTAGGAAGGATCGTGGCTGTCCACGAAGTCGAAGGCTGCCTGTGCGTCCTCGAAGTTCCAGGTGTGGGAGATGCTGCCGCGCAGATCCACCTTGCCCTCGTTGACCAGGTCGATGACGTCCTGGAACTTGCGGTTCTGCAGGCGGCTGCCGCGGACGTCCAGCTCCTTGGAGGTGATGACGAACTGGTTGACCTCGGTGGGTGCCACGGAGAAGCCCATGGTGATGACGCGGCCGGCGTTGCCGGTGGCCTGCAGGGCGGTCAGCAGGCTGCCCTTGACGCAGGCGGCGTCGATGGTCACGGTGGGGCCGTAGCCGTCGGTCAGCTCGTGAGCCTTGGTGGGAACGTCTTCCTTCAGGCTGTTGATGGTGTAGGTTGCGCCGTTCTTCTTGGCTTCCTCCAGCTTTGCGTCGTCGATATCGGTGACGATGATGGCCTTGGGGTTGTACAGCTTGACGATGCGCAGGATGGAGCTGCCCAGAGCGCCGCTGCCAATGATCATGACGGTGTCCTCGCTCTCCAGCTGGGCACGGCTGCAGCACTGCACGGCGATGGTGGTGGGCTCGATCATGACGGCTTCCTCGTCGCTCAGGATCTCAGGCACCAGGTAGCAGTCGCGGTCCGGCACAGCCATGTACTCGCGGTAGCCGCCGTCGATGTGCACGCCGCGCACCTTCAGGTTGCCGCAGACGTTGGGGCGGCCCTTGCGGCAGGCGTAGCAGTGGCCGCAGGCGGTGACCTGGTCGATGATGACGCGGTCGCCCACCTTCACGCGGGTCACGCCATCGCCGATCTCCTCAACGATGCCCACGTTCTCGTGGCCGATGATGCGGGGATAGGTGGCGGCAGCATTGGTGCCGTGGTAGATGCCCACGTCGGAGCCGCAGATGCCGGCAGCGACCATGCGGACCAGGACATTATTTTCTTTGTCGATCTGAGGCTTCTCGAGATCAACGATCTGCAGTTTATTCGGTTCAACGATCTGAACGCCCTTCATAAAATCTTCCTCCTGAAATTGATGATGGTTTTAAAGATTTTCATGACTTTCTCTGCACGGTGGGCGGATGGCTCCGGGCCGTGCTGACACTAACATATTACCACAGACGAAACGAAAAGTAAATTGCTTTTTGAAAAAAGAAAATATTTTCTTTTTTCCACAAAAACGACCTGTACAACGGCTTTATTTCGTATTTCTGCGGATTTACAGCGGAAATATGTAACATATCACGACGGCTAAAATCTGGCTAAAAATAGAAAGCGCCTGCAGCTTTCACCGCAGGCGCTTCCGGACGAAGTAAGAGAGTTTCTCTGAAACGTTAGGGGTGGGATCAGCCCATGAGCAGGTTGGCGACGCCAACGGTCAGGGCAGGCACATAGGTGACCAGGAACAAAACGCCGAAGTTGACGATCAGCAGCGGGACCAGAGCCTTCACGCTGTCGGACAGGGTGCACTTACCGTAGCGGGAACCGATGTTGGTTGCAGCGAACAGGCAAACACCAACAGGGGGAGTGCACAGGCCCAGGACCAGGTTCATGACCACGATGATACCGAACTGGATGGGATCGACGCCAACGGCGGCAGCCACAGCCAGCAGGGTGGGGAACAGGATCAGAATGGCGGCGATGGTCTCCATGAACATGCCCACGAAAATCAGGAAGATGTTGATGAGCAGCAGGATCAGGTACTTGTTGGTGGTCAGGCGCAGCATTGCGTCAGCGATCATGCTGGGGATGTGCTCCTTGGTCAGGATGAAGGCAAAGACGTTTGCAAAGGCGACCAGAGCCATGATAGCGGAAGCAGAAGAAACGGTATCCTTCAGGCAGTCGTACATCTCCTTGGGGCCCATCTTGCGGTAGATGAACACGGAGACGAACAGGCCGTAGACCACGCAGATGATGGAAGCTTCGGTCGGGGTGACGATGCCGCCCATGATGCCGAACAGGATGATGGCCACCATGATCAGTGCCCAGATAGCCTCACGGGTGGCGTGCCAGATGTGGCTCCAGGTGGGGGGCGTCTCACGCTTGGGGTAGTGACGCTTGACCGACAGCACATAGCACACGGCGCACATGCCCACGCCCAGCAGGATGCCGGGGACGATGCCGGCCATGAACATCTTGGAGACGGACAGACCGGTCATGGTAGCGGCCATGATCATGGGCACGGACGGGGGAATGATGGGGCCCAGGCAGGAAGATGCGGCAGTGATGGCGACCGAGAAGGGCACGTCATAGCCCTGGTTGACCATCATGGGGATCTCGACGCCGCCCAGTGCGACGGTGTCGGACAGGGCCGTGCCGGAGATGCCGGCGAAGACCATGGATGCCAGAACATTTGCGTAAGCCAGACCGCCGGTGATGTGGCCGACCAGTGCGTCTGCAAAGTCCAGCAGCTTATCGGAGATGCCGCCCTGATTCATCAGGTTGCCGGCAAAGGTAAAACCGGGGATGCACAGCAGGGTGAAGGAGTCCAGACCCTTGAAGAAGTACTGTGCGAAGTTGATCATCTGGATGTGGGAGCCCAGCATGTAGGCCACGGAAGCGAGGCCCAGGCTGAACGCCACGGGCACGCCGATCGCCAGCGCGACGACGAAAACAATAAACAGAACTGCAACCATTGCGTTTCGACCTCCTTTATGCAGCAGGCTTCTCGGTCCAGCCCACCAGAGTGCGGACGATGTCCAGCACATAGCTGACGGGCAGCACGATGAAGGTGAGGAACTGGGAGAAGTAGATGTACTTCATGGGGATGTTGGTGGCGGTGGAGTTCATTGCGAAGGTGGGGAAGCAGTATTTCGGCTCGGCCATCACCAGAATGATTAGACACATAGCGAGGATGATGACCTCGATGACGAGGTTCAGCACCTTCAGAGCCTTGGGGTTCTTCTTTTTCAAAAAGTCGCCCATGAACTCAACGTTGACGAACTCATGCTTCAAAGCAGCCAGGCCAACGCCAAAGGCCACCATGTAGATGAAGGAATAACGGGCCAGCTCCTCGGTCCAGGAGGGGGCATTGGGCAGGAAGTTGCGGCTGATGACCTGCACCAGAACGCAGAAGCAGAAACCGATGTAGAAGATGGAGCTCAGTGCGTACAGAACTTCCATGTAGCCCTTGATGAACTTATTCAGGCTTTTTTTCATAAAGGATACGACCTCTCTTTCCTTGAGGATGGTATGGACGATAAAGAAGGGGCAGACTGCAAGTCTGTCAGCCTGCCCCGTTGGAACTTAACTTTTTATCGTCAGTCGATCAGCGATCAGGCCAGAGCTTCGATCTCGTCGTAGATCTTCTTCTGGCTGTCGGTCAGGATGGGCAGCACGCCGTTGACCATGGCATCGGCGAACTCCTTGGTGTCGACCTCGATGAACTCCATACCCTGCTCCTGCAGCTGGTTGTAGTACTTCTCCTCGTTGTCCAGGAACAGCTCGTGCTCGTGTGCCTGGCACTCGGCACCGGCGGCATCCACCACAGCGCGCTGGCTGTCGGACAGGCGGTTGTACTGGGTCAGACCCATTGCAATGTAGACCCATGCACGCAGGTGAGCGGTCAGGATCAGGTAGGGGCAGACCTCGTAGAAGCTCTGGGTCTCGATCATAGCCAGGGGGTTCTCCTGTGCCTCGATGGTGCCCTGCTGCAGAGAGGTGAAGACCTCAGACAGTGCCATGGGGGTGGGCTTTGCGCCCAGAGCCTGGAAAGCGGCAACGGTCATAGCGGACTGCGGGGTACGGATGACCAGGTTGTTGCAGTCGGCAACGTTGGTGATCTTCTTGGTGGAGGTGATGTAGCGCGGGCCACGGGTGAAGTAGCCCAGGCACTTCATGCCGCAGGCCTCCATCAGGCCCTCGAACTCCTGGCCGACTTCACCGGTCAGCACCTTCTCCATCTGCTCATCGCTCTGGATCAGGTAGGGCATGCCGATCATGCCAAGGTCCGGCTGGTAGGTCTGCATGGACTCGCCGGTGAAGGTGATATCCACCGTGCCGCTGTCGGACAGGATGCCCTGGATCATATCGACCTCGGGTCCCAGCTGACTGTTGGGGAAGACATCGACTTCGATGGTGCCGTTGGAGTTTGCTTCGCAGTACTCCTTGAACTTCAGAGCGCCCTGGTGCCAGGAGTCGCTCTCGTCGTTGATGTGGCCGATGTTGATGACGACCTTATCGCCGGTGACCTCGCCGCCTGCAGCTGCGGTGGAACCGGAAGCTGCGGTGCTGGTGGAAGCGGCAGTGCTGGCGGAGGAGCCGCCGCATGCAGCCAGACCCATGGCCAGAGCAGAAACACCTGCAACCTTCATGAAGTTGCGACGAGTGATCTTGTGGATACGCATAACATTCTCTCCTTTTACTTCGTAAAAACCTTTTCCGTAAAGTGCTGAGCGGCAGGTTCGTGCGTCTGCGGCTCAGCTTTCCTGCAAATATACTAACATATCAGATGCCCGATGTCCAGAGAAAAAAGCAAAGTTTCTTTGCCAAATTCTTAGCCGAATCTTTGTGCGAAATGTAAAAAATCTTAGGAGTCTTGGATACAACGCCCCAAAATTTTCGTCCAAGAGGGTGGAAATTACAAATAGATTACAATAAAAGTCCTTGTTTGGGAAACAATCCTGCTCCCCGCGCGGAAAAGACCGGCAAAGAGGAAATGATATGTTACGTAAATTTTTGACAATGTCAAAGCCCGGAAAATCTTCTGCGAAAAGCCCGGCCCGGCAAACTGATATGCAAAAAAAAGGCTCCCCCCGCATCGTGCGAGGGGAGCCATAAGGAGAAGAATGAAGCTTTATCAGCCCATGATGAAGTTTGCGACGCCGACGCTCAGAGCGGGCACATAGGTGACCAGGAACAGAACGCCGAAGTTGACGGCTAGCAGCGGCAGCAGTGCGATGACACTGTCAGACAGGGTGCACTTGCCGTAGCGGGAACCGATGTTGGTGGCGGCGAACAGGCAGACGCCAACGGGAGGAGTGCACAGGCCCAGGACCAGGTTCATGACCACGATGATGCCGAACTGGATGGGATCGACGCCCACGGCGGTGGCCACAGCCAGCAGGGTGGGGAACAGGATCAGGATGGCGGCGATGGTCTCCATGAACATGCCTACGAAGATCAGGAACAGGTTGATGAGCAGCAGGATCAGGTACTTGTTGGTGGTCAGGCGCAGCATTGCGTCAGCGATCATGCTGGGGATGTGCTCCTTGGTCAGGATGAAGGCAAAGACGTTTGCAAAGGCGACCAGAGCCATGATAGCGGAAGCAGAAGAAACGGTATCCTTCAGGCAGTCGTACATCTCCTTGGGGCCCATCTTGCGGTAGATGAACACGGAGACGAACAGGCCGTAGACCACGCAGATGATGGAAGCTTCGGTCGGGGTGACGATGCCGCCCATGATGCCGAACAGGATGATGGCCACCATGATCAGTGCCCAGATAGCCTCACGGGTGGCGTGCCAGATGTGGCTCCAGGTGGGGGGCGTCTCACGCTTGGGGTAGTGACGCTTGACCGACAGCACATAGCACACGGCGCACATGCCCACGCCCAGCAGGATGCCGGGGACGATGCCGGCCATGAACATCTTGGAGACGGACAGACCGGTCATGGTAGCGGCCATGATCATGGGCACGGACGGGGGAATGATGGGGCCCAGGCAGGAAGATGCGGCAGTGATGGCGACCGAGAAGGGCACGTCATAGCCCTGGTTGACCATCATGGGGATCTCGACGCCGCCCAGTGCGACGGTGTCGGACAGGGCCGTGCCGGAGATGCCGGCGAAGACCATGGATGCCAGAACATTTGCGTAAGCCAGACCGCCGGTGATGTGGCCGACCAGTGCGTCTGCAAAGTCCAGCAGCTTATCGGAGATGCCGCCCTGATTCATCAGGTTGCCGGCAAAGGTAAAACCGGGGATGCACAGCAGGGTGAAGGAGTCCAGACCCTTGAAGAAGTACTGTGCGAAGTTGATCATCTGGATGTGGGAGCCCAGCATGTAGGCCACGGAAGCGAGGCCCAGGCTGAACGCCACGGGCACGCCGATCGCCAGCGCGACGACGAAAACAATAAACAGAACTGCAACCATTGCGTTTCGACCTCCTTTATGCAGCAGGCTTCTCGGTCCAGCCCACCAGAGTGCGGACGATGTCCAGCACATAGCTGACGGGCAGCACGATGAAGGTGAGGAACTGGGAGAAGTAGATGTACTTCATGGGGATGTTGGTGGCGGTGGAGTTCATTGCGAAGGTGGGGAAGCAGTATTTCGGCTCGGCCATCACCAGAATGATTAGACACATAGCGAGGATGATGACCTCGATGACGAGGTTCAGCACCTTCAGAGCCTTGGGGTTCTTCTTTTTCAAAAAGTCGCCCATGAACTCAACGTTGACGAACTCATGCTTCAAAGCAGCCAGGCCAACGCCAAAGGCCACCATGTAGATGAAGGAATAACGGGCCAGCTCCTCGGTCCAGGAGGGGGCATTGGGCAGGAAGTTGCGGCTGATGACCTGCACCAGAACGCAGAAGCAGAAACCGATGTAGAAGATGGAGCTCAGTGCGTACAGAACTTCCATGTAGCCCTTGATGAACTTATTCAGGCTTTTTTTCATAAAGGATACGACCTCTCTTTCCTTGAGGATGGTATGGACGATAAAGAAGGGGCAGACTGCAAGTCTGTCAGCCTGCCCCGTTGGAACTTAACTTTTTATCGTCAGTCGATCAGCGATCAGGCCAGAGCTTCGATCTCGTCGTAGATCTTCTTCTGGCTGTCGGTCAGGATGGGCAGCACGCCGTTGACCATGGCATCGGCGAACTCCTTGGTGTCGACCTCGATGAACTCCATACCCTGCTCCTGCAGCTGGTTGTAGTACTTCTCCTCGTTGTCCAGGAACAGCTCGTGCTCGTGTGCCTGGCACTCGGCACCGGCGGCATCCACCACAGCGCGCTGGCTGTCGGACAGGCGGTTGTACTGGGTCAGACCCATTGCAATGTAGACCCATGCACGCAGGTGAGCGGTCAGGATCAGGTAGGGGCAGACCTCGTAGAAGCTCTGGGTCTCGATCATAGCCAGGGGGTTCTCCTGTGCCTCGATGGTGCCCTGCTGCAGAGAGGTGAAGACCTCAGACAGTGCCATGGGGGTGGGCTTTGCGCCCAGAGCCTGGAAAGCGGCAACGGTCATAGCGGACTGCGGGGTACGGATGACCAGGTTGTTGCAGTCGGCAACGTTGGTGATCTTCTTGGTGGAGGTGATGTAGCGCGGGCCACGGGTGAAGTAGCCCAGGCACTTCATGCCGCAGGCCTCCATCAGGCCCTCGAACTCCTGGCCGACTTCACCGGTCAGCACCTTCTCCATCTGCTCATCGCTCTGGATCAGGTAGGGCATGCCGATCATGCCAAGGTCCGGCTGGTAGGTCTGCATGGACTCGCCGGTGAAGGTGATATCCACCGTGCCGCTGTCGGACAGGATGCCCTGGATCATATCGACCTCGGGTCCCAGCTGACTGTTGGGGAAGACATCGACTTCGATGGTGCCGTTGGAGTTTGCTTCGCAGTACTCCTTGAACTTCAGAGCGCCCTGGTGCCAGGAGTCGCTCTGGTCATTGATGTGGCCGATGTTGATGACGACCTTATCGCCGGTCACTTCGCCGCCTGCTGCTGCGCCGGAACCGGCGGTGGAAGCAGCCGTGCTGGTGGAGGAGCTGCCGCCGCAGGCAGCCAGACCCATGGCCAAAGCCGAGACACCGGCGGCCTTCATGAAGTTACGACGGGTGATCTTGTGGATACGCATAGAAATTCTCTCCTTTTCGTTGGTTTTATCATGCCTGCGCTCAAGGCGGAACGCTGCTGCGCCGGTTCGTGCAGCCGTGCGCCGCGTGCCGTCTGCGACATGTTTCCCTTGGCGATATACTAACATATCAGATTACCGGAAACAAGATGAAACGGCCTTTCTTATCTGAATCTTTACCGGGCGTTCCAAGGGAAGGACCGGTGCGCTTTTCCGTGGACTCGCCCGAAAAAACTTCTGAATGGAGCAGAAAAACCGGATAAAACAAAAAAAGCAGGCCTGTACATGGGTGTCGTACAGGTCTGCTTGAGGAAAGTTCAGAGAATGCGGCAGCAGCGCTCCACAAAACCGGAAGGCCACTTGTAACATTTCAGACGCAGATCATTTCTTTTTCTTCTTGGGTTTCTCGGCTTTGTACACCGTCACCAGGCTCTTGAGCTTCACGCCGGTCTCGTGGGTATCCTCCACTGGGCCGGAATGGTAGCGCTCCTGCTCCAGATAGGCGATCATGCCGTCACGGTCGAAGCACTTCTGGGCCGAGATGCCGGTCAGCCGGGCTTCCTTGCTGGTGAACACGGCGATCACCTCCACCGGGATGCCGCTCAGGCCCGCCTTGTCCATGGCGCGGCGCAGCAGCACCTGCTGCTTTTCGCTGGCGGTGACCGGGTTCGGGATGCGGTTGTCCGTGTGGTTGATGTGCTGGCGCCACTGGTCATTGGGCTGGTCGCCGGGGTGGATCTCACCGGCAAAGCCGAAGCAGTTCAGGCCCACCACGCCGCCCGGGGTGACCACCAGCGCCAGCGTAGTGGTCAGCTGGCCGCTTTCCTGAATGGTGCCGGGGTACACCAGCGTATAGTGCTGGCGCTTGGTAAAGGTGATGAGCTGCGAGACGATCGCGGTCAACTCGCCCTGCATGCTGTTGTTCACATGGCGCTCCGGCTTTTTCTCCGGCTCCACCTCAAGCCCCAGCGGGCCGCGCTTTTTCTTGCGGTGCAGCGGGGCCATCAGGGCCTGGGTGAAGCTTTTAGAGCCGTTGCGCGCTGCCACCATGGGCAGGATCAGCAGCAGGATCAGGGCCAGAACGACCACAACAAGAATATTCCATGCGTCCAAAACGGTACTCTCCTTATAAATCAATGTAGGGGAGGGGCGGCTTTACTCCATCGTGACAACGACCTTCATGTAGTTGCCGGGGTTCTTCTCGATGTCGATGATGGTCTCAGGCACTTCCTCCAGCGTGACGGTCTTGGTGAGCAGCTTGAGCATATCCACCTTCTTGGAAGCAATCAGCTCCAGAGCCTCGGGGAACTCGCCGGCGCTGGTGCGGGCACCGCGCAGGTCGATCTCCTTGCGGGTGATGGTGTCGGTGGGCAGGCTGGTCTCCTTCTTGGGCCAGCCGGTGAAGGTGATGCGGCCTGCATGGCTCACGAGGTCCAGCGTGCTGCGGATGGCGGGGTTTGCACCGGAGCACTCCATGACCTGCTGTGCACCCTCGCCGCCGGTGATCTCGTGCACGCGGGCATTGGCATCTTCCTTGCCGGAGTTGATGGTGTACTCCACGCCCAGAGACTTTGCAAAGTCCAGGCGCTCCTGCACCAGATCCAGCAGGATGGCGTGTGCGCCGTAAGCCTGTGCGACCATGGCAGCTGCCAGACCGATGGGGCCTGCACCGATGATGGCGCAGTACTCGCCGGCCTTCAGGCCGCCGCGGTGGATGCCGTGCAGGCTGATGGTCAGGGGCTCGGCCATGGCAGCCTGCACCCAGCTCATGCCGTCCGGGATCTTGATGAGCATATCAGCGGGGTGGCAGAAGTACTCAGCCATGCCGCCCTCGACGTGCACACCCAGAACATGCAGGTTGTCGCAGCAGTTGGTGCGGCCGATGGAGCAGGGGTAGCAGTGGCCGCAGTACAGGTAGGGGTCCACGACCACGCGGTCGCCCACCTTGATGCCGTTCTTGTTGTTCTCCGGGATGGAGACGACCACACCGGCCAGCTCGTGGCCGATGACGCGGGGATAGCTCACCAGACCGTTGGTGCCGCGGAAAGCGCCGATGTCGCTGCCGCAGATGCCGGCGGCCATGATCTTGATGAGCGCCTCGCCGGGCTTGGGTTCCGGCATGGGGATCTTGACGCAGGAGACCTGCCAGGGTTCTGCAAAGCGGATCGCATTGATTTCAGACATGAGATTGACCTCCTATAGCCAACTGATATGTTACTTTCTGAGCTTATTATAACGCCTTCTGGCCGGAAATGCAACTTGTTTTACGTTTTTTAACCGGAAATTCTGGATTATGGTTGCTTTTTGTAAAAAAGAGTTTTGACAAGTGATATGTTATGCTTTATAATAGAACCAACAAATCTGTGCCCGAGCGCTTTCCCGCCGGAGAGCAAAACGACTGTAAGGGGATTTTTCTATGAAAGATGACAAGGCCCGTTCCCTGCCGCTGCTGATGGACCCGCGTCAGCCGGATGAGAACAACCGGGCTTACGCCTACCGCATCCTGCGCAAAAATATCATGAACATCCAGCTGCAGCCCGGCTGCCAGCTGAGCGAAGCTGACCTGAGCGAGCATCTGGTCATGAGCCGCACCCCCATCCACGAAGCACTGATGATGCTCAAGGGCGAATGGCTGGTGGATGTGCTGCCCCAGCGCGGCAGCATCGTATCCAAGATCTCGATCCAATATATCAACGAAGGCTATGCCATGCGCAAGATGCTGGAACCGGCCTTGCTGCGCAGCCTGTCCGGCCACCTGAACCAGGAGCAGCTCAGCGAGCTGCACGGCCTGCTGGAACAGCAGGATGCTGCGGCCTGCGTCAGCCACGATGTGCTGGGCGATTACTTCATCAACCTGGACAACGAGTTCCACAAGCGCCTGTACACCTATGCCGGTTACGACCGCATCTGGCAGGCCATGCACAACGTCACCACCCACATGGACCGCGTGCGTTATCTGGACACAGCCCTGTGCCAGCTGGATATGGAGACCTTCCGTGAGGAGCACGAGCAGCTTTACAAGTACCTGATGGTGGGCCTGCCCAAGGATGTGGATGTGGACGAGTTCTTTGAGCATCACCTGGGCGCTTATCGGGAGCACTTCCAGAGCCTGCTGGACCGCTTCCCGGATTTCTTCGTCTGAGCGGGGCTGCTTCCTTATATAAGAAGGAAGGGCCCGAAGGAGGGAAAGCATGGATGTGACCGCACAGCGCGGAGAGCATGAATCGGCCAAGAGCTATGTCCTGCGCGTTCTCATCGACAATATCATCAACACCCGGCTGGCCCCGGGCGAAAAGCTGAACGAGCCGGAGCTGTGCGAAAAGCTGGGCGTCAGCCGCACCCCGTTCCGGGAGGCCGAACTGGAACTGGCCCAGCGGCGGCTCATTGAGATCCGGCCCAAGATCGGCACCTATGTGTCCCTCATCGACGCGGGGCTGGTGGAAGAAGTCCGCCACCTGCGCGCGGTGCTGGAAGCCGAGATCGCCGGCATGGCCTGCGAAAAGCTCACCCCGGCGGACCTCGACCACCTGTGGGAGAACGTGGCCATGTGGCACATGTACATCGAGCGCGCACAGGAAGACAAGATTTTTGAGCTGGACAAGGAGTTCCACCGGATGCTCTATGTGCAGTGCGGGTGCCCGTACTGGTACGATCTGGTGGAAAACCTCGCCCCGCACTTTGACCGCACCACCATCCTCAGTTTCCGCTGTCGGCCCGCAAAGGCCATCTATGAAGATCATGTGGGCCTTTTGAAGGCCATTGAACAGAAGGATACGGCAGCAGCGCAGCGCATTGCCGGCCAGCACATGCAGCGCTACACGGAGAATCTTTCCGCCATCCGGAAAGCCTTCCCCGAATATTTCAAAGTCTGAATTGACTGCACATCGTTCAGAAATGCCGCATTCTTGCCGAAAGATGCGGCATATTTTTGTGCAGTTTTTTTCGCAAAAGCCCCTTGACAGAATCCACGAAACGTTATATATTTGATGCAATGAAATATATAACACAACGCCGGATTCCCATACAAGAAAAAGGAGAAAGGTGGATACCATGAAAAAACAATACGATGTGGTCATCATCGGTGCGGGCGTCGTCGGCAGCGCCATCGCGCGCGAGCTGTCCCGCTACAAGCTGAGCATTGCAGTGCTGGAGAAAAATCTGGATGTCTGCAATGAGACCAGCGGCCGCAACTCGGCCGTGGTGCATGGCGGCTTTGCGAACCCCACCGGCAGCCTGAAGGCAAAATGCTGCGTGGAGGGCAACAAGATCATGGATCAGCTGGCCGAGGAGCTGGACTTCCCGTTCAAGCGCTGCGGCAAGGTCCTGGTGGGCAACACCCCCGAGGACATGGAACAGCTGGAGCGCACCATGAAACAGGGCGCGGTCAACGGCTGCACCGGCCTCGAGATGATCGACGAGAAAAAGCTGCATGAGCTGGTGCCCGCCGTGGTGGGCAAGTTTGCCATGTGGTCCAAGAACAGCGGCATCATGGACCCGTTCCTGTACACCGTGGCTCTGGCTGAGAACGCACATGCCAACGGCGTAGACTTCTTCTTTGACCACAAGGTCACGGCCATCACCCGTGAGAACGAGCTGTACTACCTGCACACCGAGCACGGCGATGTGTGCACCCGCTGGGTGGTCAACGCCGCAGGTCTGGGCGCAAAGCAGATCTCCGACCTGCTGGGCCTGACCGGCTACCGTGTCA
>ERZ773168.2471-NODE-2471-length-14058-cov-3.041134_pt1 | contig 14058 bp, 7 predicted proteins | sample MGYA00511261_ERZ773168 | MGnify/ENA primary metagenome ERZ773168 (study PRJEB29015, sample SAMEA2737855) | human gut metagenome | biome: human gut; feature: human-associated habitat; material: faeces | place: China | collected 2012 ... | reverse complement strand
TTTGCCGGAATCGAAGGGGAGTTAATCCGCATTGCAGGCCATCGTCGAGTGGTAGTTCGTCTCGAAAATTTATTTTCAATCGCTACGGTTTTTATACCGGGGGGATATTTGGAAAAGATATGCGACCGGTGATTAAATATATTTCATTTTATGATTTTGCCGATTCTGGGATAGCGCGGAATTATAGCGTTGCTGCGGCTAATAAAATGGATTATATCATTGAATCTCTTGTAAGAATCGGATATGACGTAGAGGTAGTTTCGGCATCGGCATGTATAGAAAGCGGGACGTTTCGATGGTATAAGTCTCGGGTTGAAGAGAGACAGCCTCATGTGAAAACGAGATTTTTCTCGTCGTTTCGTTGTCGATCTAAAATATTAGTCTTGTTGCGACTTATTTGGGGGGTATTGCAATTATTGAGTTATCTTCTTTTTTGTGTTAAAAAAGGAGAGTCTATATGGGTATACCATTCTTTGTATTATTACAATGTGATTTTGCTGGCAAAAAAAATAAAGAAATTCAAACTGATTCTCGAAGTAGAAGAGATTTATCAAGATGTTTCTCCTGTTCCTCGGTATATGGAACGTTGGGAATGCAAGATGATAGACGTTGCGGATAAGTTTGTGTTTTCGACCGATCTTCTGAATGATAAAGTAAATAGGCAAAAGAAGCCTCATTTAGTTATTTATGGGACTTATCGGTGTGTGCCTGTGATGAGCGAATGGCACGGAGACAATAAGGTGCATGTTGTCTATTCTGGTACACTTGATCCCAATAAAGGCGGAGCTATGGCGGCTGCGGGTGTGGCGGCGTCCTTGCCGTCTACATATAGAGTTCATATACTTGGATTTGGGAATCCGGGAGAGATACAGGCGATTAAAGAGCTGTGTGAAGAGATGTCGGGCAAAGGCGGTGCGGTAGTCTCCTATGATGGGGTACTGAAAGGGAGTGCATATATAGATTTTTTACAGACGTGTCAGATTGGCCTGAGCACGCAGAATCCTGATGCGGCGTTTAATAATACCTCGTTTCCGTCGAAAATATTATCTTATATGTCGAATGGTTTGCAAGTCGTTTCTGCCGATATAGAAGCGGTACGGCGAGCTTATGGAATTTCGGGTTATATTTATTATTATCAGAAACAAGAACCCAGCGATATAGCAAATGCCATATTGAATGTGGATTTGGATAATCCTTTTGACACGCGGGCGGTGGTACAGTCTTTGGATAATAGGTTTGTAGAACAATTGAGTTTGTTTCTCCGTGATAGAGTTTAGTGATATAAAAGGGAAATACATAGGTAATAAGAACCTAATTAACAATGTACTGGGCTCTTTCCTTGTTCGAGGGTTCGGCTTTTTGGTTTCTTTTGCCTTGTTTCCTCTTTATCTGAACTATTTCGATGACAATACCGTATTAGGGTGCTGGTTCACGATGTGTTCTGTTTTATCATGGATACAAGTCTTTGATTTGGGAATAGGCAATGGCTTGCGGAATCATTTGACGGCCGATTTGAGTTTGAAAAACTATGAAAGTGCCCGGCAATATATATCATCTTCTTACATTTTGATGGGAGGTGTCACTGTATTTATTTCGTTTTTAGCATTTATAATAAGCCGATATATAGATTGGAATTCGGTTTTCAATATTTCGGAACAAAGCATATCGCCAGAGAGTTTGCGTAAAGGGGTTGTTATCGCTTTATGTGGTGTATTGTGTTTTTTCTTTCTGAAATTGATTATCTCTATTTTGTATGCCTTGCAGAAATCGGCGTTACCTAATTTCTTGAATCTGCTTTCTACCGTTTTATTATTGATTTTTCTGTGGGTATATGATCCGACCGGAGATGTCGAACGAGATTTTGTAACGATTTCTTGGGTGCAGGCTGTTACAGGGTGTTTGCCGTTATTGGTAGCGACAATAATTGTTTTTGCAAAAGACCTGAAAGAATGTTTGCCATCGTTCAAGTACTTTCGGTGGGATAAAGCCACTGGTGTTTTGTCGTTGGGAATTTTGTTCCTTGTTTTGCAGTTGTTATACATGATAATTACTGTAACCAACGAGTTTTTTATATCCTACTTTTTCGATCCGTCTTTCGTTGTAGAATACCAGATATATATAAAGATCTTTTCAATCGCCGGTACATTTGTGTCTTTGGCTCTGATTCCGGTATGGTCGGCTGTGACGAAAGCATTTGTAGAAAAACGTTACGATTGGATAATCAAGTTGGTCCGTTTTCTGTATTTTGTCGCTGGTATTGCTGTATTGTTTCAATTGGCTATCATTCCATTTCTTGACCCGATATTGGAATTTTGGTTAGGCGAGAAGGCTATCGAGGTGAATTTGTCCGCTGCATTGCTGTTTGCCCTATTGGGGTGTGTGATGATTTGGGTATCGGTTTTGACGAGTGTCGTTAATGGTTTAGGCACGCTTAAATGCCAGTTGTATGGTTTTTTATGGGCTGTACTCTTCAAAGTCGTAGCTATCGTTTTATTTTCTTCGTGGATTCCGTGGACGATTGTAATCACAGCTACGATTGTAGGTTTATTGCCCTACTGTGTCTGGCAACCTGTGGTGATGAACAGGCAGTTGAAAATGTTGAATAAAGAGGCTTTTCAAAATGGGTAAGAAACTGTTGATCGTCAATACTTATGCCAATTTGTGGTCAACCGGCAGGATTGCGGCCGAGATAGGGGAGATTGCGGTAAAACATGGTTGGCAGTGCTATTTTGCATACGCAAGCGAATCGAATCCTTGCTCATGTGAGGAGATTAGAATTAATAAAAGCGTTATATCGTATATTATACATACCTATTTGTTTTCCCGTATTCTCAATTTGAAAGGATTCGGTTCTTGGATTGAGACGAAGTTATTTATCAGAAAAATAAAGAAAATAGCTCCCGATATAATTCATTTGCATAATATTCATCAGAATTTTTTGAATTTGCCACTTCTTTTCTCTTTTTTGAAAAAAGCGGGTATTCCGGTTATCAAGCTGGATGAAAAAACATTGAGGAAGATGAATAAGGAGATCTGTGATGCTCTGAAATAACAGGTTCCATTTACTCATGATATTTATCTGATTGTTGGTATGGGGTGGACTAATTTTTTAGCCCACCCCATGTTTTACTAAATTGATTTGATATTAGGATTTCAATAAGGGACCTTAAAACAATTGGTTTACTGACTGCAGTTTTTACGGTTTCTGCTGTTGGTTTATATAATGAAAGTTTTTCTTGCAGTTTTAGGATTTTCTTGATAACTTTCCGCCCTACTTTATCTAAATACTAGTTGCTATGGAACGCATGTCCATTAAATATTTCGTGAATAATAATAGTTTGGGACCAGACCGGAACATTTCTTCAGTCGGCTTTGAAGAAATTCCCCCAAATACTTCTTATCCGACTTTGAATCATTCTGCCGGTTATTATTTTAATCCGGATAAAGGACGTATACTGACGGAGTATCAACTGATTTATATTACAGAGGGAGAAGGGGTGCTTGAAACAAGAAGTGGGGGTGTATTTACTATCAAGCGAGGTATGATTTTTGTTCTCTTTCCGGGCGAATGGCATACCTATTATCCTAATTATCAAACAGGTTGGAGTCATTATTGGATCGGCTTTTGCGGTCCGGAAGTTGATAGCTGGATGACGAATGAGTATTGTTCGAAAGAAAGTCCTGTATTTAAGGTCGGTATCAATGATGAGATCGTTTCTTTATTCAGAAAAGCTATTGATGTTGCTAACGAAGAACCTACTTTATATCAACGCGTATTGAGTGGATTGGTGACCTATCTGGTAGCACTAATGTGTAGTATCGATAAGAACCTTCAGGTAGAGAATGATGATTTCTCTTCTAAAATAGATTATGCTTGTGTGCTCATGAAGGAATTGATAGATCAACCAGTTTCTATGCAAGAGATTGCCAAAAAAGCAGGTATGGGATATTCTCTTTTTCGAAAGTTGTTTAAGGAACAGAAGAATTATGCACCTGTGCAATATTTCCAAAATCTGAAAATACAGAAAGCCATAGAGTTGTTGACCACTACTACTATTCCGGTAAAAGAGATAGCATATAGGCTAGATTTTGAATCTCCGGCTTATTTCTCTGCCCGATTCAAGAAACAAACAGGAAAATCACCTATAGAATATCGAGAAGATTTTCGTATCAAATAATGATAGTGTTCTGGCAATTATCGAAAGTCTTTCTCTTTTAAGATGACTAAGTTTGTATCATAATTAAAAAATGAATAATGCTATGATACAACAAAAAGTAAGAGTGGGACTTTTAGGAGTCGGATTGGATACTTATTGGGGACAATTTGAAGGGCTCCTTCCCCGTCTGTTAACTTATCAGGATGAAATAGCCGTCAAAATAGAGGCAATGGACGTACAAGTTATCAATACGGGGATGGTGGATTCGCCTCTAAAAGCTAATGAATGTGCCCTACAATTAAAACAAGCTGATGTAGAATTGGTTTTTCTGTTTATTTCTACTTATGCTCTTTCTTCTACGATACTACCTGTAGCTCAACAAGTAGGCAAGCCTATTATTATATTAAATATACAACCTGCATCAGCAATAGATTATCAAAAACTCAATTCAATGGGGGATAGAGGAAGAATGACAGGTGAATGGTTGGCACATTGTCAGGCATGTTCTGTTCCAGAGTTTGCGAGTGTTTTCAATAGAGCCGGTGTGCGATATGATATTATCACCGGGTATTTATCAGAAGATTATGTATGGGAGGAAATTGCCTCTTGGGTTGACGCTGTACGTGTAATGTATGGAATGCGCACAAGCCGTTTGGGAGTTTTGGGGCATTACTATTGTGGTATGCTAGATGTATATACTGATCTTATGAAGCAGAGTGCAGTGTTTGGTACTCATATAGAGTTACTAGAGATGTGTGAGCTAAAAGCTTATAGAGAGGAAGTTAGCGATGGGGAACTGAAGCAAAAACTGGACGAATTTTATGATAAGTTTAATGTGGAAGCATCATGTAGTTCGGAGGAGCTAGTGAGGGCTGCACGTACTTCTGTGGCTTTGGATAAATTAGTGAATGTGCATCAACTGGGAGCGATGGCTTATTATTATGAAGGATTCTGTGGGAATGATTATGAGAATATTGTAACTTCTGTTATTGCAGGTAATACGTTGTTGACAGGATATGGAATACCCGTTGCCGGAGAATGTGAAGTGAAAAATGCACAGGCGATGAAAATTATGTCACTATTAAAAGCTGGTGGTTCTTTCTCTGAATTTTATGCAATGGATTTTAAGGATGATATTGTATTACTAGGACATGATGGCCCGGCACATTTTGCAATCGCCGAAGAGAAAGTGAAACTAGTGCCTCTTCCATTATATCACGGTAAACCGGGTAAAGGTCTGTCCATCCAGATGAGTGTAAAACCCGGTGATGTTACACTTTTGTCGGTATGTGAGGGAAGAGACGGAGTCTTTCTACTTGCTGCTGAGGGGGAGGCTGTACAAGGAGAAACTTTACATATTGGCAATACAAATAGTCGTTATCGCTTTCCGTGTGGTGCTCGTCGGTTTATGGATCAATGGAGTAAAGCGGGACCTTCACATCATTGTGCGATTGGCATTGGACATAAAGTCTCTGAACTGAAGAAACTGGCATTTCTTCTGGATATTCCAATAATAGTAGTTGAATAATGCTTTAAAACTCTTTTTATGGAAAAGTTAAAGTATTCTCTTTTGTTTATGATTTCAATTCTGGCTATTTCCAATAGATGGGTGTCGGCAAATGAGATCGACAACGAAAGGAACCGTATATACAATAGTTCTTATAGTGGGAAATATAATAATCGAATCGCTTTTCCTATAGGGGGAATTGGTGCAGGTATGTATTGTCTGGAAGGAACAGGCTATATATCTCATATGTCAGTATGGCATCGACCGGAAGTTTTTCATGAACCGGGAATGTTTGCTGCTCTGTATGTGAAGGGGGTATGTAATGGGGCTAAGGTACTTGAAGGACCTGTATCTGATTGGAGAAAATTTGGAATGCCCAATTACGGTACAGGAGGCAGTATGGGATCAATATTAGGACTTCCCCGTTTTGATACGGTTGAATTTGAAGCACGTTTTCCGTTTGCCAAGGTTTCATTAACAGATAAAGATATCCCCGTTAAGGTAACCATTTTGGGGTGGAGTCCTTTTATTCCGGGTGATCCGGATAATTCCAGTTTACCGGTAGGAGGATTGGAATATAGTTTAGAGAATACTAGCAAAGAGGTTCAGGAAACTATTTTCTCCTACCATGCTCGTAACTTTCTGAGTTGGGGTAAAGGATTGGATGTTATAAAAACGATGCCTCATGGGTTTATCCTTTCACAGTCAGGCACAGAAACGGAACCTCATTTGCAGGGTGATTTTGCTATCTTTACGGATCAGGATTCTTTAAAGATTAATTATTGTTGGTTTCGTGGAGGATGGTTTGATAGTCTTACGATGGTCTGGAACGCTATTGAGACAGGTTTAATGCCACAATCTCCAGCAATAGAGAAAGGTGCACCAGGAGCTTCTATGTTTGTCCCGGTAACATTGATGCCAGGGGAAAAGAAAACAATTAGAATTTATACGGCATGGTATGTTCCTAACTCGACTTTAAGGCTTGGAGAGGAACCGGAAGACTGGAATGACAATAATGTCGACTCCGCAAGACTAGCTGTAGAAAAGGCAGATAAGGGTAATTATAAACCTTGGTATAGTAGCCGCTTTACAGGAGTGAATGAGGTTATTGATTATTTTCTGTCTCATTATAAGATTTTGCGCAATCAGACGGAAAGGTTCACAGACTCTTTTTATCGTTCTACCTTACCGCCTGAAGTGATTGAAGCTGTTTCTGCTAACTTAAGTATTTTAAAGTCTCCAACGGTGATGCGGCAATATGACGGACGCTTATGGACTTGGGAAGGATGTGCCGATAATTGGGGCTCGTGTCATGGCTCATGTACTCATGTCTGGAATTATGCACAAGCTATTCCACACTTATTTCCTTCCTTGGAACGTTCGTTAAGGCATACTGAATTTGAAGAAGGGCAAGATTTGAAAGGCCATCAAGTGTTTCGTGCCAATTTACCGATTCGTCCTACCCGGCACGACTTTCACTCAGCTGCTGACGGGCAATTGGGAGGTATAATGAAAGTATATCGTGAGTGGCGAATTTCAGGCGATAATGAGTTCCTTATCTCTATGTATCCAAAAGTAAAAAAGAGTTTGGACTACTGTATCTCAACTTGGGATCCTCGTAGGGTAGGAAGTATTGAAGAACCACACCATAATACTTATGATATTGAGTTCTGGGGGCCAGATGGTATGCATAATAGTTTCTATTATGGAGCTTTATCAGCTTTCATTCGTATGAGTGAGTTTCTTGATAAAGACGTTACTGAATATAAGAAACTATTGAAAAAAGGACGAGAATTTACTGAAACAGGCTTGTTTAATGGTGAGTATTTTATCCAAAACATAGAGTGGAGGGGATTAAATGCAAAAGATCCGACTGTTGCACAAAGTTTCCATAGTTCTTATTCTCCCGAAGCAAAAGAAATACTGGAGAAGGAAGGTCCTAAGTATCAGTATGGGAACGGTTGTCTGTCTGATGGAGTTTTGGGGTCGTGGCTCTCCCGAATGTGTGGGATGGAAGAAACTCTGAATACAGAAAAAGTGAAGAGCCATTTATTATCAGTACATCGATATAATTTTAAAAAAGATCTGACTGATCACGCCAATCCTCAGCGTTCCCCTTACGCTTTAGGCAAAGAAGGAGGCTTATTATTAGGAAGTTGGCCTAAAGGGGGCAAGTTGTCATTACCTTTTGTCTATAGTAATGAAGTCTGGACAGGAATAGAATATCAAGTAGCTTCACATTTGATGCTACAGGGAGAGGTAGAAAAAGGCCTTGAGATCGTACGTGCCTGTAGGCAACGTTATGATGGAAGCGTCCGTAACCCTTTTAATGAGTATGAGTGTGGACATTGGTACGGACGAGCGTTATCCAGTTATGGCTTACTTCAAGGATTGACAGGAGTCCGATATGATGCTGTAGATAAAACACTGTATATTAATTCAAAAATAGGAGACTTTATTAGCTTTATCAGTACGGAGTCTGGATTTGGTAATATAGAACTTCGTTCCGGAAAACCTTTTGTAAAAGTAGTATCCGGTCATATAGAGGTTGACAGATTTGTCGTATCAGGGAAAGTAGTTGAATAATCAACAATAAGATAATAACTAAATTTTTAAGTGATAACTAAATACTATAATATTATGGATAGAAGAACTTTTCTTAAATCTGCGAGTATGAAAGGTACTGCCATTGTTACAGCTTCTGCTGTGGGTACTGAAATGCTTCATGCAGCGGAGAGCATAGGGGTTTCTGATGTTGCATCAGGAAAACAGAATGCTCCAAAAGCGAAACGGTTACCGGAAGATTTACAAGAGCTTGTAAAAGATAGTTCTTTGTTGAGAAAACCTGATAACCTGACAGTTGCCTGCTATACTTTTCCGAATTATCATGCTTCTGCTTTACATGATAAGATTTACGGACCGGGCTGGACAGAATATAATTTGGTGAGAAGCGCCCGTCCTTGGTTCCAGGGGCATGCTCAGCCTAGAGGTCCATTGCTTGGGGAGATGGATGAAAGTAAGCCAGGTACTTGGGAAAAATATAATGAGCTGTGCAAGCAAAGTGGTATTGATGTGCTGATTTGGGATTGGTACTGGTATAATAATGAGCCATGTTTGCATGAAGCTCTTGAGAATGGCTTTTTGAGAGCTTCAAACCGTAATGATGTGAAGTTTGCCTGTATGTGGACCAACCACCCTTGGTATGTATTGTATCCAACTTTGTTACCTAATGGATATAAAGCTTATCCTCCAAGTTTTGCACCGGCAGATGGTAGTTTGAAAGAGTGCTGGCAGAGTTTGTCCTATATCATTTCCAGATATTGTCATTTGGAAAATTATTGGAGGATTGATGACAAACCTGTGGTATGTATTTGGGATCCTAATCGTTTGGAGAAGAATATTGGGGTTGACGGGGTTAAACAGTTGTTTGCTGAATTAACGGAATTTGCCCGTAAGTTGGGACATAAAGGGTTACATTTCCATTCTTCAGGTTTTTATTCTCCTAATTCGAAAGAGGTTGGTTATAATACTGCCGGTTCTTACAATCCGTTTACTTGGGTAGCTGATAATTACCAGCCCAAGAATATCGAACTGCCGGATTATGGAGTGGCTGCTGCTGATGTGGCTTTCAAATTATGGCCTAAACATCATGATGACTTTGCCATACCGTATCTTCCATCTCTTTCGCCAGGGTGGGACTCTACTCCCAGATATATTCCGCCGGTGAGCAGACCGGATCAACCCAATCGCGATGCATGGCCTAATTGCGTTATTTTGGATAATGAAAATCCTGCATCTTTCAAAGCACTTGTTCAGTCGGCTTTTGCGTATTTGAATAAGCATAAGGATGTTCCTCCGATCCTCACTATTGCCTGTTTTAATGAATGGACTGAAGGGCATTACTTATTGCCGGATAACCGATTTGGATATGGGATGCTTGATGCGCTTGCTGAAGCCTTGGGAAAGTCTGATAACCATCAGATACATGGATTTTTTTAATATTGAATTTGTTGAACTTTAAATAAGAAAGAAAATGAAAAACCAGTTTGTTAAATGTATTAGTCAGTTATTGTTTTTATTGTTGATAATAGGTGTATTGCCTGTTTATGCACAGAAAAAAAGTAAAGAGAAGATTTATCGTTTGCCTGATGATCTTGAAACATTGGCAGGTGATCCTGCTTTGTTAAAGAAACCGGAAGGATTAACGGTGGCTGCTTATGCTTTTCCTAATTATCATGCTTCGGCTTTGCATAATAAAATATATTCTCAGGGCTGGACTGAATATAATTTGATTCGTAGCGCCCGCCCTTGGTTTGAAGGGCATCAACAGCCACGTACGCCCTTGTTAGGGGAGCTTGATGAGAGTAAGCCTTCTACTTGGGAGACATATAACAAGCTTTGCAAACAAAGTGGCATTGATGTTTTGATTTGGGATTGGTATTGGTATGATGGTAAACCATGTCTGCATGAAGCATTGGAAAATGGTTTTCTGGAAGCTAGTAATACAAAAGACGTAAAGTTTGCTTGTATGTGGACCAATCATCCTTGGTATGTATTGTATCCAACGAAGCGTACTGATGGAAGTAATGCTTATCCTCCAAGTTTTGATGCTCCCGATTTCTCTAAAGAAGAGTGTTGGAAAAGTCTTTCTTATATGATTTCACGCTATTGCCATTTGGAGAATTATTGGAGAATTGATGATAAGCCAGTGATTTGTATTTGGGATGCACGGCGTTTGGAATCTAAATTGGGAATAGCAGGAGTGAAACAGTTATTTGCGGAGTTGACGGATTATGCAAAAAAACTGGGACATAAAGGTTTGCATTTTCATGTGACAGGTTTCAGTTGTGGAAATATGAAAGAAGAGGGATATGATACTGTAGGCTCTTATAATCCGATGGATTGGATTGCAGGCCGCTTCCAACCCAAAGAAATCGAATTACCGGATTATGGAACAGTGGCAGCTGATGTGGCTTTTAAGTTATGGGATGAACATCATGGTCAGTTTGATATTCCTTATGTTCCGGCTGTAGCTCCGGGATGGGATTCTACTCCAAGATATATAGCTCCGGTGAGTCGTCCGGCAAAAGCAGACCGTAGTCAATGGCCGGGTTGCACTATTTTTAAGAATGAGAATCCAGCCTCTTTCAAGGCTTTTGTTCAATCGTCTTTTGTGTATTTGAACAAACATCCGGAAGTTCCACGAATTCTGACCATTGCTTGTTTTAATGAATGGTCTGAAGGACACTATTTATTGCCGGACAATCGTTTCGGTTATGGTATGCTCGATGCTTTAGGAGAAGCCTTAGGTAAAGAAGGAAATCACGAAAAGCACGGGAAATGATTTGTTAAACGTTAAATCTGAGAACTTATGTTTACTATGACAAACTTTGCAAAGAGAGGACGGTTGTCAATCTCTTGGAGGGCATGTATCCTGTTAGTTGGTCTTTGTTGTCCTTTTCCTGTAGTTTCTTCTTATGCAACAGACAGTATAACAGAGATTCAGCAAAATAAGACAAAGAAATTTAGAGGTAATGTATTGGATGAGGCAGGAGCACCGGTAACAGGTGCTACTGTCCAGATACAAGGGAAAGCTGGCGGTGTCATAACTGATATAGATGGTAATTTCACGATCGAAGTTGGCGAGAGTGATGTTTTGCAAATAACCTTTATAGGTTTGGAGACTCAATTGGTTCCTGTTAGAGGAAAAGCGTCTATGAAGATTGTGATGAAAGAATTACGGGATGAGCTGGAAGAAGTGACAGTAGTAGCTTTTGCTAAGCAAAAAAAAGAGAGTGTAATCGGTTCTATTCAGACTGTAAAACCTGCGGAGCTGAAAACACCCAGTAGTAATCTGACTACTTCTTTGGCTGGGCGTATGGCAGGTGTGATAGCGTATCAACGTAGTGGTGAACCAGGGAAAGACAATGCTAATTTTTTTATACGTGGTGTAACGACGTTTGGTTATAAAAAAGACCCATTGATTTTGCTTGATAATGTGGAAGTATCGTCAGATGACTTGGCGCGAGTACAGCCCGATGACATTGCTAGTTTCTCAGTATTGAAAGACGCGACATCTACAGCGTTATATGGAGCACGTGGTGCAAATGGAGTTATCTTGGTAACAACAAAAGAAGGAAAGGAAGGAAAAGCTCAGGTGTCGGTTCGTGTGGAGAATTCCTTTTCAGCTCCGACGAAGATGATTGATATTGCTGATCCTATTTCATATATGAGATTAAACAATGAAGCCGTTCTGACACGTGATCCTCAAGGAGTCATTCCTTATCCGGAATCTAAAATTGCTAATACTATGGCTCCCAATAGGAATCCGTATGTTTACCCGACCGTAGACTGGATGAAAGAGATGTTTAAAGATTATACTGTTAATCAGCGGGTAAACTTCAATGTAAGAGGTGGTGGTAGTGTGGCAACTTATTATCTGGCGGGCACATTTAGTAATGACACAGGATTACTTAAGAATGATGGATTGAATAACTTTAATTCGAACATTAGCCTGAAGAAGTACAATATCTTATCAACTTTTAATATTCATCTGACAAAGACAACAGAAGTGAAGGTGCGTTTTCAGGCTGATTTTGATGATTATCGTGGTCCTGTTGACGGAGGTAATATCTTATTCGATCATGCTATACACGCAAGTCCGGTTGATTTTCCTAAATATTATTTGCCTGATTTACAAAATCAAGGGGTAGGACATCCGCTTTTCGGCAATATGGAGGGAGCTAACCATATCAATCCTTATGCAATTATGACTAGCGGGTATAAGGATTATAGTCGTACCAACATTTCTGCACAAGCAGAAATTGAGCAGAATTTGGACTTTATAACAGAGGGGTTAACTGTACAAGGGCATTTTAGTACAGTGAGACGTTCTTATTTTGATGTTTCCCGCTCTTATACTCCGTATTACTATAAAATAGGTTTTTATGATAAAGAGTCGGATAACTATGTATTACAAGCACTAAATCCTGATAGCGGAACTGAGTATCTGGGCTATAGTGAAGGACCGAAAGATGTCTATACGCAAATATATATGCAGGCTAAAGCCAATTATGCCCGGAAGTTTGGCTTGCACGATGTAGGAGCTTTGTTGGTATATCAAAGGAAAGAAGAACTCTTGGGGAATGCCGGTAGTGTTATAAAATCATTGCCTAAAAGAAATCAGGGAATATCTGGTCGAATGTCTTATGGTTATGATAGCCGTTATTTTGCAGAATTCAACTTTGGATACAATGGATCCGAACGATTCGCTCAGAATGAAAGATATGGTTTTTTCCCTTCTATAGGAGGTGCATGGATGCTCTCTAATGAGGCTTTTTGGAGACCGATAGAGAAAGTGGCAAATAAGTTGAAGTTAAAGGTTACTTATGGTCTTGTCGGTAATGATGCAATAGGAAGTGATTCAGATCGATTTTTCTACTTGTCTAATATGAATATGAACTCTTCCGGTAGAGGACAGGTTTTTGGAACCAACTGGGGAAATTATAAAGATGGGATTTCCACGGTACGTTATCCCAATGAGTTTATAACATGGGAAGTTGCAAAGAAGCTGAATATTGGTTTTGAACTAGGCTTGTTCAATAGTTTGGATGTACAATTTGACTATTTCCGTGAAGACCGTTCTAAAATCCTAATGGACAGAAGTTTTATTCCTACTACCATGGGATTGGAGGCTAGTGTACGTGCTAATGTAGGTGAAGCTGCATCTCATGGAGTAGACTTGTCGGTGAATTATAACCATTGGTTTAATAATAAGATTTGGTTGCAGGGTTATGGTAATTTCACTTATGCGACAAGTGAATTTAAAGTGGCTGATGAACCGGATTATGCTGCTGCCGGATTACCATGGAGGTCAAGAGTCGGTTACAGTTTGAGCCAACAATGGGGATATATTGCAGAGCGACTTTTTGTAGATGAGGCAGATATCGCAAACTCTCCGGTACAAAGTTTCGGGACATATTTGCCTGGTGATATCAAGTATAAGGATATAAATAAAGATGGAAAGATATCTGATGCCGACTTAGTTCCTATCGGTTATCCTACAACGCCTGAGATTACGTATGGTTTTGGGTTGTCAATGGGATTTAAGAATTGGGACATATCTTGTTTCTTCCAAGGATCTGCAAGATCCAGTTTCTTTATAGATTCGGAGCAGATAGCACCATTCAATAATCCTCCGTCAACGACAGGTTCTTATACTCGGAAGACAGCATTATTTCAGGCGATAGCTGATAGCTATTGGTCAGAAGAACATCGTGATATTTATGCATTCTGGCCGCGTCTTTCTACTGAATCGATAAAGAATAATACTCAAGTGAGTACTTGGTGGATGCGTGATGGTTCTTTCATGCGCCTGAAATCATTAGAGTTAGG